>Ga0247763_1001755_pt1 | contig 11983 bp, 10 predicted proteins | sample UWRJL141409B4_FD_179926 | JGI IMG/M metagenome (GOLD analysis project Ga0247763, IMG submission 179926) | Plant litter microbial communities from Arlington Agricultural Research Station in Wisconsin, United States - UWRJ-L141-409B-4 | ecosystem: Environmental > Terrestrial > Plant litter >...
TTCTTTTTTTATTTTTTTAAAAAACAAAAACTTCTAGGGGGTCCTGCGAGCCACTCAGAAATTAAGCGGGGAATGCAGTCGACACACCTATCAGCTCCGACTACCTAGCTAGAATATATGGTTACAGGTCTGAATCCAGGATTACAGAGATTCCCACCCAAGCACTTCACTCCTATCACGTTCAACACAGGTGTGTAAACGAAAGACGCCACTCTTTGATTTCGCTCCGACCATTTCATTTCCCAGACCCCGAACCAGACCAAACCAACCAAGCCGCTCAACGTCATAGTGTGGAGGATGGACATGAATTCCAGTCTCCTGACCAAGCGTGACATAACCTAACCTAACCGGATCTGACCCCGACGCCATATGTACAGTACGCAACACCGGGCTTAAGAAGAAAAAACACATACGATACACAAGACGATGATGGTATAGAACAGCTCGCCATTGCACGTTCCCTTTTCCTCATTCATCTTCTTTTCGGTCATCGCCTGACCCCGCCCCCCGCAGCCAACCTCTCTACGAGTTCTGTCCTCCGGCACTCGCATTAGGCGCTGGCGCCGGCGTGTTCCCTGATTGCTTGCCTGCTGCGTCGACACGCGCAGCAACACGTTCCCTATGCAGGCGGTTCTTAATGTGTACCTCAAAGTTCCCCACCGTGGTGTCAGGTCCTGGTGTGTACAGTTTCCCGGAGCAGTCGAAGCAGCGGATCCGGGCTAGGTAGACAAACTGTGTGTCAGTGGGAAAGTCTCTGTTATTTTGCGTAACGGGAGTGGGAGATTCTGTCTTTGGGTCAATGGCGCAGTAGCGCATCACGCCCTCGAATAAGTCATCGGGTTGTCTCTGCTGCAGCTCCCGCAACGCCGCGTTCAACCACTCAGGAGGAGGCGGCTATCTGCTATCAGCTAACAGTGCTTGTCGCGCGAGAGAACCACACTTACCAGTGGATGGAGTGGCTGCCCAGGAGGTGGTGGCGGCGGGGCGGGCATACGGCCAAGCATTTGAGGATTCGCTGATGAGGGCGCTGAGACGGGTGGGTTGGGTGTGCCGCCGGCCTGAGCTTGCAGACTTGCTGAAGGCGTCCCGGATTTGGGAGGGAGAGCTTGGTTTCCTGTCGAGGGCGTGGTTGGCGGCCCCATGACGGTTGGGGGGATAAGAGGTTTTACGTGACCAGGACCAGATGGCGTCGCTGAACTTGACGAGATCTGGCCTGCCTGCCTTGCCTTCATGTCCATGAACAGTTTCTGAAGGTTCGCAGGCGAGACCTTGAGTGTGATGATGAATTGACTAGGCTCCTCAGTTTCTTCCCGCGTGGCTTCGCGACCAAACCGACGATTCGTCCTAGTCTCGTGATGGTGGATCGTAGCTTCTGGTGTTTCTGATCTGCCCAAGTTCGCCATACGCTGTTGTGCAGCACTAGCTGCTCCGCGCATACCTCGTGTCCGTGCTGTACCTTGCAGTTGAGACATAGCCGGAGAGTCTGGTACCGAGTCCTCGCTCTCGTCGGAATCAGAGAGCTCACCGTCGCGGAGGGTCCTCTTGCCTCTCCCAGCCATACCAACTCCTGTGGCACGCTTGAATAACCTCGTCTCTTCAATGTCCTTGGCAGCTCCCGGAAGCACAGACGAAACAATCGACGTTCGGATAGTTCGCTGTCTCTCTTTAAGATCTGGAAGAACGGGGCCACCGCGTCTGTTGACCGACCGCTTCTGCCTCCGCTGTTCTCGGGAGAACATGGTTTCAGTCCTCTCCAGCTCAGCCTCAGTATTTTCGTAGAGATAAGGAGCGTAGTCCTTTGCCTGTTGCTGCGGTCGGAATACGGTGGGAATCGGGGACGGGAGGAAGGCAGCTGTGAGGTCCGAGTCCTCAATCGGACGCCCATCAAATGGATGACCTACGCTGTAGAGGCTGCGTGTAAATAATTGCGCCTGTTCTCGTATGCAGTGGGCAATTGCTGTGGTGAACTCGCCCGATAGAGCCAAGTCTCTCGCCATGCAGGCGGCAAACTCTTCCGGCGAATTCAGGGGGTTGTTGATCTCCCACTCGAACTGATCGACCAGCGTGTGTGCACCAATTGTGATGTTCAACTTGACCAGGATGCGCATCTCATCGTTCTTGTATGCGATATAGGGAAGCTCAGGGTCGAGCGCGTCTTCCTCGGAGAAGACGTGGGGGTGGTATTCTTGAAGTTGCTCGTGCATCTGGTGCACTACTTGTTCGAAGACGGGCTGACTGAGCGGGTGCTTGAGGCCCATGTCCTCAATCAGCTGGGCGGCGAAGGCCTCAACCTGGACGAGCCGGTCGTGGAGATTAAATGTGAACGTGTCACGGAGCTTGACTTTTTCCCAGTCGACGTCGACTCGGATGGGAACCAGCTCCTCGTGCTCCTCGGCCTGCTGTCTCATGTCCTTCCGACTGAACTTGAGCGAGGGGGTTGTCCGGCGACCGGGTCGTTTCTGTGTAGGATAGAGAATCCTGGTCGGACCGCCTGCCTCTGTGTAGCCATTGCCGTAGCCATTGTAGCCTTCACCGAAGACCCTCCCGGGATATCGTTGACCAGGTTCGCCGATCGACTTGTACTCAATGGCGCGATTGCGTATGTCGCGCGTGTCCCTGACCATCCGATCCTGGGCATCCTTGAGCGCGGCTGAATGGATCCAGTCGCGCGTCACGTAGCGGTCAACGAGGACTTTATTGAGAGTGTCCTTGTCTCGCATCAGCGCACTGGCGGATGCGCCGGGCTTCTGTTTCGGCGTTCCAGGCTTCGAGGCCGATGCGGAAGGGGTAGGCGCGGTTGAGGCTCCAGCGTCGACGTCGGGGGGCGAGGCATTGTTTGCATTGGCGGCGGCAGCGGCTGTAGCATTTGCATTTGCATTTGCACTTCCACTTCCACCGTTGCTGGCGACGACTGCTGTTGGCTGCGACGCGGCCATGGCAGGGGACGCGCTTCGGCCAAAATGCTACAGCAGAAGACGTCTGCGATGTAAAACGGCGCTTCGAGCGATGGGGGCAACCCGTTCCCAGTGAAATTTGCGGCTGGCGTGGATTGCAGTCTCGAGGCTGGCCAGCTTAAGGTGAGGCTGTTGCGCTGTGCGAACCGCGGAACAGGCCTGCCAGAGGGCTGCTAAGGAGCGAAGGAAACGGCGTGACCTGTTTGGCCAATCAGACACGGAGAACCACAGAGGTTTCGCGCTTTGTAAGCGGTACTTCCTCGTGCGGCAGGATTACGCGACGTCGGAGGTACAAGCGACAAGCGCGACTGCCCCACCATCCGCTTGTCTTTGTCGCGCGTCGGCTGGATGATGCTCCCCATAGTGGCTCTGGATCGCATGCAGCGAATGGCTGAATAGGTGGAGCGTCAGAGTGCACACAGAAGCCCCTCCCCCGCCTTCACAAATTCGAGGGGAGCAGCGCAAAATCACACGCAACCGGCTGCCCGCTTTCCTCCATCACTCACACGCCCCGGATCGCTCATTGCCTTGGTCTAGGTGCTTTTTTTTCACCATATACAGTTCCAATCTCCCTTTCTGCTCCCTGCAAACCTGCTCAAAATGGCGACCGAGGAGAAGGAAATCGGTACGTCCAGAGCTCGCCACGAACCCCGCCTGCCCCGCCTACTCCGTCAGGCCTCTTCGCAGGCACGAGACGCCTACAACTCAGAGTGCTGACGCAGATGCAGACTATACCCTCAATAACCCTGACACCCTCACCAAGTACAAGACTGCCGCCCAAATCTCAGAGAAGGTACTGGCCGAGGTATCCAAGCTTTGCGTTGCAGGAGAGAAGATCATCACCATCTGCGAGAAGGGAGACAAACTCATTGAGGAGGAGATTACCAAGGTCTACCGCGGCAAGAAGATCAACAAGGGTATGTGACATCGAGAACTAGGAGCATTGTTGTCCTGCTTGTCGTTGCCGCCATTAGCTAACTGAGTTGTCTTTGCTGCAGGATTTTCCCACCCCACTACTGTGTCGCCTGCCGCCTTTGTTACTCCCTACACACCACTCACCGGCGACGAAAAGGAAGCAGCGACGGAGTTGCAGCCCGGCGAGCCCGTCAAGATCCAGCTTGGTGCCCAGATCGATGGCTTTGGCTCTATTGTTTGCGACACCATCCTTGCTCCTACCAAGGACAAGGCCCAGGATGCTATCACCGGCAGGCCTGCTGACCTGCTGCTCGCCACCTACTACGCCAACGAGCTTCTTCTGCGTCTCATGATCCCTCCTGGTCTCCTGGCGACCGGCACGGATGAGGAGAAGGCGAAGGCTGCCGCCGCCAAGGCTCCTACCCAGTCCAAGATCACCAGTTTGCTGGAGAAGGTTGCAAAGGCCTACGACTGCAATCTCGTCGAGAGCACCACGTCATGGCTTTTCGACCGCAACGAGATCGAGGGTAAGAAGAAGATTGTCATCGCTCCAGGCGAAGGCACCAAAGGAGAGGGTGTCCCGGAAGTAGGCGAGGTCTGGGGCGTCGAGATGGGTGTTAGCTTGGGGTCTGGAAAGGTCAAGCAGTTCGAGCAGCGGACCACGCTTCACCGCAGAACTACCCAGACTTACTCTCTGAAGCGACCCTCGTCGCGAAAGATCTTGTCGGAGGCACAGAAGAAGTTCGGCAACTTTCCCTTCAGCTTGAGGCAGCTCGAGGACGAGCGGGACGCAAAGTCCGGTGTCATCGAGTGCGTACGCACAAACGTGTTCCGTCAATATGAAGTTGTGGGTGACAAGGACAATGCCCCTGTTGCCAGGCTTCTGACCACAATTGGTAATCATCCTGCCATACTAGTCATTTCTTTGGTATTTCGCTAACCTATGTGCAGCCATCACGAAGAATGGCATCACCAAACTGGGTGGTCCTCCACCGCTTGACTTGAGCAAGGTCAAGTCGGACAAGAAGATCAAGGATGAGGAGATTCTCAAGATTCTGGAGCAGCCATTGTCGAGAAATGCCGGCAAGTCCAAGAATAAGAAGAAGAAGAAGGCAACCAAGAAGGCGGCCAAGGACGAGAGCGATTCGGAGGAAGAGAGCGACGACGAGTGAGGAGAAAACGGGCGGCATTCACCTGACCTGTAGCAAGGCTGGGTGCATGCGGGGGTTTGTGAAGTCCGGCGCCTCAATCCGCCCCTCACACTTGACCCCTGGCTATCCACTCTCACGGCTTGCTCGAAGTGGTCTCGGGCTTGCGTTGTTTTCGGTAGCGGTTAGCAACTAAAAAACAACGATGATAAAGCGCCGTGCTATTGATCGAACTGTAAAACCAGGACATTGGTGGCTGACGAGAACGGCACTGTGAGAGATACGGACAGCTTTGGGCTGTCTTGGCTCATCACTGTGTCTTGGTCTTGATCCCTTGAAGCCGCGTTTGTGAGCAAGATTAAATGCCCACCAGGGACTGGGATCTTTCCGTCCATCAGCGAATGTCTGTTGCAAGAGTCTGCGAAGCCAGAGAGGGGATCGCAAAAAGGAAGGGCTTCGACGTAATGCTGGCGAGGGATCATGAGCTGGATTTCAAGATTCCATGTTGTCCGGATGGCGAGTAGAGGAGGTGGCCACCCGATTGGCAGGCAAGGGTGCGTTATTCAGAACCGTGTGAATAGGAGATAGGCCGACGGCGTCCTATTGTACTCTTGGGGCGTATTTCTTATTGTGCTCGGTATTTGTTTTATTTTACTCGCCAGGTTTTTCGACAATCCAGGAAGTAGGTGCAGACCACCTCAAACCGAAATTCAATCCCCTGCCCAAAGTTTACCTCCCACCCTCTTCCCTCCTTTTTTTCCTCTCCACACAACACCCCTCCCCTAGAAAAAAAAATAAGAGCAGAATCGCGTCAAGGAAACTTGATGTTCTGCACGCGAGCTTCAATTCTGTTCCAAATATTCGCACCCTGATTTCTCAAAATCATATTCGACATATTTTGAGCGAGGCAGTGCGCTCGCGAGTTTTTTCCCCTGTCTTTGGAGTTGCAGTTTTGCTGGCGAGCTGGGGAGTGAACAGCGGCTGACCCCCTGTCGCCCGTCACCTCCGAAAGCTCAGTACTGATCCCTCGTCCAGCGAACTCTCACACCCTTTTTCTCCTCGACACCACCAACAAGGCACGCGTAACCACGTCGAAAACGCGACTTTCGCCTGGTGCTTTTGATGCCGCAGAGCGCTTGACAGGTATTTCCCGTGGCTTTTTGACTTTTTGCAGCCAGGCTAACCAGGTGCGCAGGCAGCGAAGCGAAAGGGGCGAGCCGTGGCTCACAATCAAAGAAGTCTAGGGGGCGAGGCGGCGCATTTCCCCAGATCTGTCGCCCACCAGGCGACCAGGCGACGGCACACCACCCTGCCCGCCAACATGGGGCCTGCGAACACACGAACGACGCGCTCACGCTACTCGAGTCCACACCAGTCACTCAACGGCACCTCGACCGAGTCGGGAAAGGGGAACACAAGCGGGACGACGCCTGTCGCAGGAACGGACGGGCCGCAACAGAAGTTTATGAGGAGCTGGCTTGAACCTCCGCTTAACTCCAAGGCGAGCTATCAGGATGCAGGTCTCGTGCGGCATGGAGTGGTAGAGGGCATGGCTCCCCTGGGCACCATGCCCAAAGTTGGCCTCTTCAAGAAGACGTCGGGCCCGGTTCTGCCACCCCCCGAGAAGGCGACGACTCCCATCCGAAGAATTGTCCTCAAGCGCCCCGCGCCGGCGACCCCTCCCGCAGCTGTCCCCGAAGCCATGCCGGCAGCGCCGGAACCGGACGAGACAGAAGAAGAAGAGGAAGGAGAGGACGAGGAAGAAGATACGGCTGCAAGACAGCACTATTACGATGACGGTGTAAGGCGCTCTGGGCTGACGCGCCAATCTCTGCAGTCGAGGGACGATGTAGACGATGGCTGGGCCCTAGGCAAGGGCCGTGGTTTTTACCGACGAAGCGCGTCGCGGGCGAGCGGCGGTCGACTAGGTTCCATTTCGTCTTCATCGTACCAACAAACGCCAGCATCGCGGTTTGCTGACCTCAAAGATACAGCCGACCAGGTTGTCGAGAAGGCAGTGAACGAGGCTCTTTCCCTGTACAGATACCCTACAGCCTGGGCGCTGCGGACCCTCTACGATGAAAAGAGCGACGACCCCGAGTTTCTGGGGCTCATTATCAGAATTTCTCGCGGACAGGCTGACCCCGAAGACCTCCAGGATTTCAAGCAAATGATGACTGTGAAAAAGAAGGAGGCGAGGAAGGATAACAAGGGCTGCTACTACTTCGTCCCTCCTTCTACAAATAGTCTTTTTTCTCCACATGCACCCAAACCTGCACCCTACGGCCACCTTCTCAATTACGACCTTTCGATATTGCATCAAGACCCTGTTCAAGAGCCTGAACTTGAATCTGAGCAGGAGACCGACCGCAATTCTCCAACCAAACCCAATTCTCAATCAGAACAGATCGAGCCTGAGACTGAGACTGAAACTGAGGCCGAACCTGCCGCACCCAAACCTGAGCCCGAAGCAGGAGCTGGGCCTGAACCAGAAGCCGAGCCTGAGCCAGAAGCTGAGCCTGAGCCTGAGCTCGAGCACGTGTCTGAAGAGCAACCTGAGCACGAGGAACAGCCTGGCCTAGAAGTTCCCCCTATACACGAGATGGTGCAGGCCGAGGTGAAGCCGGAGCCAGTGGTCGAGCCTGTGACTGAGCGACCCGGCAAGCGCGAGTTGTCCCGCGACGAGGCACTAGCAGGAGCCGAAACTGGCCAGGACAGCCACGTCCGGAAGAAGCGGAGATCGAATCGTCAGGCTGCATCGGCGGCCAAAATGGCCCAGAACGCCGTCAACGGAAAAGCGAAGATCAGCACGCCTACGAAACGAAGCACCAGGGCTAACTCGCAATCCAGTACATCAACTCTGTCGCCTGCGCGGTCTGTTACACCTCCGGATGGAATTCAGGACGACGAAGACGATGGGGACGCCTACGAGCCCCCGGCCTCACGAAAAAGCCCCACCTCTCCCAAACAGCGAAAATCTGCATTCACATTCCCAGCAGCAACAACCAGGAAGGGCCGCAGGTCAATTGCAACACGCAAAGCCGCCAGGGCCACCGTGGTCGCTGATCGAGAAAGCCCCAAGCCCTCTTCAGCTGCTACATTGCTGGACCTGGGCGATTCAGAGCAATCGCCCAAGACGCCACAGCAAACTGCTATCGAGGAGCCCGTTACGGCGGAACAGCCTTACAGTATGCCCGCTGTCGTTGACGCGCCGACATTTCCCACAAAGAAGGGTGCTCGGTCTGGCGCCAACGGTATTGTTTTCCCCAGCAAGGTTGGGAAGATTGACGAAAACGACCCTAAGCTTCGTCTTCGCCAGAGCGCGCGCGCAGTAACCGATAGCCACAAGATAATGGAGGACGAGAGCTTCGCACGAGAAGCGCCCCAGGAGGAAGCAACAGCACCAGAGCCCTCAGAGGCTGTAGTGTCGGCAAAGACCACGGAAGTTACTGTTCCAACACCTGTCTACAAGGCACGCAACTCGGCCCCCGCTGCTCGTCCCACATCCGGGTCTTCAAACACCAGAAGCACGCGTTCGTCCCGCAAGAGATCGCATGACGAACTGGAGGAACAGCCATCACCCACAGTTGTCAATTTCGTCATTTCGGAGGCTGCACCGTCAACAGCAGCAAATTCGCGTGCTGGTACACCGGCCCTGAAGGCTGCCAAAAAGCCCCGAACGGGCCTTCGGGTTAAGAACTCGTACGTGCACGCGACACCTCCCACGCGGAAATGCACAACTTTGCACCTGGAACCGTCGGCTAACAATCTGCTGTTTTTCTAGGCCCATGAAGAAGAAGGGTGGCACCTCGGCCGGTATCCCGCGTCCCAGTGGAGAGCGAAACAGCCCGGGCTTTGTCCAGAAGGAGGTAGGCAGATGTTAATTTTTTCTGGTGGTATTCATCTATATTGTCATTCTCTCCTTGTCTTGACCCCCCACCCCCCTTGCTGTCCTTCTCTGGCCCAGCCTGGTCATGTTCGTCTTACACACTGGTGCGCCGAGAAGTGACCCTTTGGCGGATGCATCTGTCCTGTTTTGGTTCTCGCCGGGGTGCTGGAGGTGGGATTTGGGGGAGCGGCGGCATCAGGGGCGCAGGTGGGGGTTCGTGGCTAGCGGCGAGTGCTGCGACTGGCCTTTTTGCCTTTTTTGCCGAAATATGCCGCACAAAAACACGTCCTCTCTTATGATTGCTGATTGATGACGCCCACGGCTGACTTGGCGCACAACAGGACGACAATGATGACTACTGCGCATCGTGTGGCGGTAACGGAGAGCTGATCTGCTGCGACGGCTGCACGCGGTCCTTCCACTTCAATTGCGTGGATCCGCCCCTGGTCCAGGAATCCATGCCCGTCGAGTGGTTCTGCAACGTGTGCCGCTCCTCTCGCGACCCTGCCGGTCCCGTGATCCCCAGCGGCCCCTTTGCCCTCCTGCTAGACAACCTAGACGGCAAGAATTCGAGCGCCTTCCGTCTGCCAACTGATGTCCGCGACCTGTTCGAGGGCGTCAAGACTGGCCCGGATGGCGAGTACGAGGACATAGTCACGGCAGTCAAGCCGACACGCAAAAAGAAGAACGATGAGGAGGCAGTACCTGACTTCTTCCGTCTGCGCGACACCGACGGCAGTGCAGTTATTTGCCATGCCTGTCAGAAGTCAAGCTCATCTAACAGAGCCATCATCCCGTGCAGTTTGTGCGGTCTCTGGTGGCATCTCGATTGTCTAGACCCTCCTCTGGCTAACCCGCCGCCACTGCGCAACTGGAAATGCCCGTGCCACATTGAAGATGTCCTCGCCAAGGTTCCTGGAACGCTCGGTCCCGCGCACCGTCACCGCAAGCTCAAGAATGCGCCCATTATCAAACCAGCGTTTAGTCGTGGCTATGTCAACAATGGCTACATCGAAGTCGAGTTGGCCGAAAGCGAAGACGAGAGCGGCTGGAAGGATGTCGAGACATATGGCCGGACTGTGCGCCTCCCAGAAACTGGCATCAAATTGGACTTCCTGGCTCGCGCACGAACCAACCGCAAGGGTAAAAGTATCCCGCCTCTTTTGCACCCCGGGCCACTGGCCGCCCCCAATGCTGCGCCTGTCGCGCTCGTATCGCCATCTCCACCGTTGAACATTGCTTCCCTGGAGCATCAACAAGCGGCCCGCAATCTGGTCCTGCTCAGTGGTCGAGAAACGTCAGGCGTCGACAATCTAGTTAACGCCTTGCTCTTGGAGGCCAGCCCCTCCATCATCAGCGTCATGGCTCAAGGGGACCCCGCTCGGCTGGCAGGGGACGAACCACTCAGGACCATGGATCAGCAGAGCCTGCGCGCCATGCTAGCCCAGTTAGAACAAACATCCTCGCAAATTCGGCAGCTTCTAAACCCCAGTACGCCCGACAACCCAACGCCTTTGCCCATTTTGGGCTCATCTGGGACATCTCAGGAACAGGCTGGCCGAGTGCCCAGCTTGACCCTCTCGCAGACGGATGTGGAGCTCGAGACGCAGCACGCGGGTGCCAAGGCGAAGATACCCCCGTCTCCGGCAGCATCAGATGACGCGGTCTCGACCGGTCGTTTGGGTAGCAAAGCCCTTACCCCTATCAGGGATGCCGATGATCAGCTCGCGGCTTCCTCACCAGCCGATGAAAAGTCGACGGGTGACCGGGATGACATGCCTGTCACTCCCACCGATAGTCGCATGATTGCCGATAATGATGCTGTCATCGTCAAAGATCCGCAAGCCGACAAGACCGCCGTCAAGATTGAGGACGACGATATGGATCTCGACTGAGGTAGGATCCTATGTTGCGACAAGGGGAGCCAGAGTTTGTCTGCCTAAAATCCAAGCCCGACATGGAAGCCGGGAGTTGAAGGACGATAGGTGCTCCGACAGAGACTGACAGATGCCCTTCGAGAGCATGTTCCCAAGATACAACAAATTTACTGAGCGATCCCAAAGCTCGTCACGAGTTAGATGCATCGCCCGCAAAATACACTCTAGCCCTCGGTACGAAGTGGGTACGGGTCTCGGAAACTTTCTCCTTTTCCTTCTCCTGTTTAGATTTTGTGAGGCCGACCTGGTCATCGAGGTTGGAAGCAGCGGTCTGTGCCTCAATAGACACGAAATCTTCGTCGTCGCTAAGATATTCAGCATTATGAACAGAGTAAATTCACTGCAAGCGCCTGCTGCGCATTTTCGACACATTTTACTGCATCACTGGACCGGGATCATACATCTTCCTGCCAGTTTCTTATGAGTGGCTCTTCTGGGACGGCTGCCGCTGACGAAACCCCGGGCACTTTACTTTGTGCCATACACACATAGAAAGTTGGGGGTGAATGGGAGCCTTATAGTTGGCGCGGCAGGGAAGGACGAAAGACGCTGACTGGGAGCCCTGGCTTTTTTTTTTTTTTCCTGGTAGGGGGGGGCAGGAATGGCGGGAAACGGGAATCCTAGGGAAACAGAAAAAGTTACTAGATAGGCCCTCGAGGCTGGGTTGGGTTTTCATTCCGTACCCGCTATTCTTGTCTTCTGTCGTCCTGTCAGGAAACTTCTCGGATAGTCGCTAGGTCGGTCCGGCATGGGATGATTCAGGCGTTTTTTTCTCTTTCTTCTCCCCCGTCCCCCCACCGCCACAACCATAGCCTCTAATAACCAACTAGACAAATTCAGCATTACATGCTTTTTGATCCCTCTTCGTTTGGTGCATGGGAACATGATATCAGGTTTCACTTCTGGGTCAATTAGGGGAGTTCCTAGTAAGCGACCGGGTGGAATATACGGTGCTTCGCTTTTCTCCGTAAATCGATGAAGCAGCCACGCGAGGGAATCGGGAATCGGAATGGAGAGTGGGGTTTGGGTTCTTCTCTTTTCTGTCTCGTCCTTGCTTTTCCTTGTCTATATAGTTAACCCAATCTCCCTCCTCTGCTTCTCTACTTGGCGGTTTCTTTTCTTGGTGGGCAGATTAATCCG
>Ga0247763_1001756_pt1 | contig 11983 bp, 7 predicted proteins | sample UWRJL141409B4_FD_179926 | JGI IMG/M metagenome (GOLD analysis project Ga0247763, IMG submission 179926) | Plant litter microbial communities from Arlington Agricultural Research Station in Wisconsin, United States - UWRJ-L141-409B-4 | ecosystem: Environmental > Terrestrial > Plant litter >...
AAAAAGAGAACAGCTCTCATCAGTTTTTTGCATTTTGGCAAGAGAAGAATGGGACGAACCACTGGGGGTTAAAAGCGAAAACGACGCAAGAGAATCCAGGCAGGGATTTGGGGAAAAAAGAAGAAGGCGAGGGTTTGATTCAGGAGAACAAAGAAAACCCAACAAAACCCGAGACTTTTCCGGCTTGCGATGCAGAGGGACGTGGTTCATCATTTGGATTTCAGGGTTGAGATCCACACTCGCGCAGGCACTGGGACCGCCGTCCGAGAGGACGTGACATTAGAGGAAGAGGAGGAGAAGCGGAAAAAAGGAAGAACTATGGAGTTGCGGGGCGGGGCCACGGTTGCCACAGACTACTCGGAAGAGGAGCACCATCTTGAATATCCTCACCAACAAACAATTGGTCGGTCTTCAACCAACTCGGCCAGAGGATGTCAACCACTCCCCACTAGAGCAAGGTCATGGTGGACGGCGCGGACCATTGTTGGAGCCTTTTCTATCATGCTCTCGCTGGCTCTCCTGGGACTGGGTATCAAGATGTCGGTGGTGTATGATGAGGCACCATTGATCCATGCATCATTTGCCTTTGTGGGCTTTACGGTAAGAACATGGACCTCACCCTTGTCATTGTTTGAATTACGGCTAAGACAGAAACCTGCTAGGCCGCCACCACTATCGCATGGCAAGCATTTGAGTTCATTGCCATTTGTGCCCGACGAGACCGCCGCGGCATCTACCCTGGCGCCCACGTTGGCGTGCACATTTGTCTCTGTCTGGCTTGCGTGGCCACCATGGGTTATGTGTGTTTCTGGGTCTCTCAGGGCGACCGATGGAAGTATGTCGAGGTACACGGTCAACCCCTGGCGTACTCGCCCCTATACCACATTGGCATCGTCGTGGTCATTATCACCTGCATGTTGCTGTAAGTGTTTTGCTATCTGCCAACCCCACTGCCGGAAACTGACTGGAGTTGCAAAAAAGTCTCATCCATTTCATCCTCTCCATCCTTGCCTGCAAGGAGATAAGAAAGAAGGGCGACGACGAGCCCTACCGCACCGCTGTCACGGTCCGGTACGATGGCGTTGGCCCCGACGGCACAGCCCGTCCACTAAGCTACCGCGTTCCAGGGGAAGCCATCAGTCTACCCGCCTACACGGTTTCAGCAAGAGGGACACCCGGTCGAGGATCCCGACCTGTGTCTGGGATACGACAAGACACCGCCGGCGGGAATGGTGATGTTCCAAGCTCCACAAATGGAACGGCATCGCCGAGGACGTTGGAAAAGTCCGGGGACCAGTCTACTTGAGGTTGTTGATAAAGCAGAGGGAGGGACGAACGGACGGAGAGGAGGAGGCTTTTTTTTTTTAATTAATTGGATTTGGAAACCATTCGGGCCCGACGGGAATAGCATGGAGTTTGGTGTTTGATATCAGGCATACTATTAGCGGGCATCAATTTTTCTTCTCCTTGTTTGCATGTTTGTCACATGTAGACCACAGCTGCCCTATCAGGTATTCATCAAGAAGAAGAAGACTCTGGCTATTCTAGAGAGACTTTGCTTCACCTAGCTTTGCTCTGTGGTCTGCTGTCTCCGGTCTGCTGTCTCCGGTCTGCTATTTACGGTACGGATTTTCGGCCTAGACCGTACATTTGGTTGTGAAAGTGAATTAGGTTACATCAACTCTACATATATATGGCGCCGTAGTCTTGTAAAAAAAAAAATTCTCACCATCATCCTCACGATCCGCACTAGAATTACCTGCCCCTGCCCAATAGAGTCGCTGAGACCACAGATAGATGGATTGCAGGATAGAATAGAATAGTCATGCTGGATAGAACTAGACTTGAGATTACACATACTGAAGAAACACTTTCATAATTGTTGACAAAACCCCAAAAAAAAAAAAAAAAAAAAACTCTGTAGTCTCAACTTGCTTGTCTGCACCAGCCCTAGAGGACTCAATAGCACCGTGCGTGCTACGTCCCGCAAAGTTTACGTTGTGGTCGTCTTTGTGGTAGATCTCAGCTACCGAGGTAGTTTTTGTGAAACTGTAGAGAGGATTAATAGGCAAGGAACCGTCTTTGCCGCTAAGTACCAACGAGCCTCAACTTGAGGATCTATTTGGTTGTGGAGAAGACAGAGGCCGATATTGAATGTCTTCGAGACCTTTGAGGATTCAGGTAATCACGGTTCGGTCATATCAAGGGCGTGGTGGCTGTTCTTGTTGTTGAAGAGGGCGTACATGCATTAAACGGGAACAGAGAGAGGCATCTCACATAAGGTAGGTCCCCATGGACAGGTCGGCGTGACGTCAATGGAATATCTCCCCTTTTTTCGGCAGGGAACTGGGACCTTGGGTCTGGAGAGATGAGGTTACAAAACGAGCTCGCAGGCCACATAGGCAGAGTGTCCGTTTTCCTAATAGAGTTTCTTATGCGAATGTCAGGAAAACATGAGTCGAAGACGACCAAAACTGAAGCATTTGCCAATGACTGAAGCCCTGTGCACTGTGAGGTTTGAGCGGTTGCTGCCTGCTATGGCCATGATTTGGGTACATGTGCTGGCTAGGGGGGAAATTTTGTTTTCGATAGGTTAGGTGATGAGGGCAAAATCATGAGATCCATAAAACCGGTGCTGTTCCGGGAAGACGGATTGAGTTTGGTTGGCTAGACTGTTATTACGACACACCGATTGGCTGTGATCGAATCGCCCATTCGGGTCCGACCGAACCAGATACCGATCTAAATCATACCCATCCGAACCATCCGATTTACAGGGTTGCACGTGAATCTGAATCTGTCAAAGATGCGAGGCATATGTTGTGTGGGTCAACAAGGAGAAGGTCTGGATATCAGCCAAACGCCGCCCAAGAATCTTAAGACCACCTAGGCCAAATTAGATAATGGAATGGTGACGATTAGGATGGCGGCTAGGGCGGAATTTAGCTTCAAGGCTGTGAGTGGGCGGGACATCTGAACCCAGGTTCGGTGGAGGTGTCTCGTCTCATCAGTGAATACAGTGGCCTGGGTGCCTGGTCGAGTACCTACAATCCAGCCCCTGAAAGATTGTTAGCGCGGGCTTGGTGGGTTTTGAGCGGCGTTGGTAAGTAGTGCATTGCAATAGCTGGAGGACTATTTGAAGGGGCATTAAGAAATGGCACTCAAGCAAGATTGAGGTTTTAAAATCCAGGCCCTAAAATGTCATCGTTGAGCGCTTGATTTCTCATCAGGTGCTACCAGCTGCCGCCAAAGCTGAAGGTATTCGTGTTGCCCAAACAATCTTCCAGGGGTTGGGGTTGGGGTTGGACAGCATGGAGAGCAGGGTTCCCCGCAGCTGCCCGCTGTGCCAGCAGCACAGTCCACAGCGGCTCAACCCCGCAAGCAGCACCCCGCATCTGCGCTCGAGTCCAGCCCTCCAAAAATTTCCTCGTCAAACAAATTCATCACACACCTGACCAGCCACCTCAGGTCAAGATTGCTCGAAAATGCAGGCAGCAATCCAGCCCGATGCCTGGGTGGTGATCAAACTCCCATCGGGGGTTAATAAAGTTATTACTGTCACTCCAAATACGTAAGCAAACCTTTGTTAAAAGACTTTTCTTGCGCTGACCCTGCTTGCGCCATAAGGACAATATCACTGGGAAGATATGGTTCATTCCCCGCCAATCTACTATTAGGACGCCCTTACCACGTTACCTATGAGATACAAGACAAGCGCCCAGACGAGAGCTTCTCCAGGTTACGAATCGTCCCAACCGACGAAATCTACGCCGAGATCTTTGCTGATGAAGGAACTCCGACCTGCACCACGCCTACCGCCGGCGCCACCGAACCCGTAATATCTGCCACAGATGGTGTCGAATTTAGTTTGGTTGATTCCGAGACTGGCGAAGTAATAAAAACGTCCGTCAGCGAAATCATCGACGAGAATGCGCGGCAGACGCTGACGCAGGAGGAGATTGAAGAGTTAAAGAAAAAGGGCAACAATGCGGGAAAAGATGTTATCGCTAAGCTTCTCCTGTCGCATACGGCGATTGACCAAAAGACAAGCTTTAGTCTTGCCAAGTATAAGCTTCTCAAGTCGAAGAAGTACATACGTCGCTTCCAGATTTTTCCCGTCGACGTCCCCAACCTGGCGCATTGGCAACTCGAAGATAGGGAAGCCGGGAAGATTCTCGACATGCGGGCCGAAATGATGGCGTTGGTTGGCTGCTGGGGAAATGTGCATTTTGGGGGCGAGGAGACCTTTCTGGAGGATCCGAAAGCGACGGTCGATAAGGGGGCGGAAGCTTGTGTCTCAATCGAGGAGGACTTGCTCAAAGGGAGATGGCTCGTGGTCGATGACACAGGTGGCATGCTGGTGGCTGCAATGGCCGAGAGAATGGGCATTCTTTACTCGGACGAGACAGAAGAGGAGGTGACCGAGGAAGAGCACAACGAGACAAAAGCGTCTAGCGCTGAGACGGAGCAGGGAGCACAGAGGGACGCAGAGATGGCTGATGCCGAAGTGGCACCGCCCAAGCCTCGAGAAAAGAAACCGAAGAGCCCGAAGAACCCGCGCGCCTCCGACTTTGCCATCCCATTCTCACAGGCCAACACCATCACCGTCGTCCACGCGGCGTCCCAGCCTAATCTGGCCTTCCTCAAATACTGGAATTTCGACGCCGTGGCACCAAACCATCCACCGCATCCGTTACTAAATCATCTTTTAACTCTCAGCTGGCTTCAGTTAGTCAAACCAGAGCTTGACACCTCATACTCTACGCCTCCCTTGACAGTGGAACCCGAGATCCTTGGAGGATGGAAGCCGAGCAGACGGGGCAACTTTCACCGGAAACGGAGAAGGTTTGCCCAGACTCGATACATTGTTGACTTGACGCGTGCTGGTGGATTCAACGGCCTTGTTTGCGCCAGCACGATGGACCCTGTCAGCATCCTAAAGCATACCCTTCCGTTGATCGATGGTGGCGCCCCCATTGCCATCTACTCACCCTACCTAGAGCCGCTGGCGGAACTTGCAGACCTCTTCACGGTTAGTCGCCGAACAGCTTGGCAAAGCGGAAGCGTGCCGGAGCTTGTGGGTAAATCTGCTGAGGAACTGGAGCGCTGGGAGGGCAGCCCAGACTTTCCGCTCAACCCAATGCTTCTGCTTGGTGCATCGATACAGACGAGTCGAGCACGGCGCTGGCAGGTCTTGCCGGGTCGCACGCATCCCCTCATGACAGAACGGGGCGGCACAGATGGATACATCTTTACAGCATGGAAAGCGAGGCCAGCAGAAGGCAAGATCATGGCCAGGGGCAAGTTTAAGCGGAGGAAACTCGCTACTGAAACCCCGGCGGACTCTGATACCGCAGCGACACCCTCCTGGTAGGACTGGACGGAGGATATCGAGATAATTATTTGAGGTAGAGGATGGCAAAGACAAGGCGGGGGGTTCGCAGTTGTTAACAATGGCCACATGATACCACTGTATATATAGACGATGCGACTTGTCACACACGAGGCGCGGGTCCAACTCGGTGCATAGAATCGCTCATACTCTAGATTTTAGGAATCCGATCCCATAAGTGTTCCGTGTCCCCTTTTCCGTCCTGGCAGCTTCAAAGCCCCTTGCCCATAAACTTCCGCTTTGTGAAGCTCAACCACCACTTGCTCGGCTTTCCATCACCCCCTTCCTCGTATACCTTTGCCAATAACCTTATAGCTAGCTCCTGTCGGACTTGTGACATGTACTGGCGGAGGATCTCGGAATCTTGCCTGTCGCGCGGGGGCTCGTACATCTGGTCGCGGATAACGAGTTAGCCTCGTCATTTTTCTCTTCAACTCCCACTCCCTCCCCTCTACTCTCCCTCTTCTGTCACTCTTCCCCACCGTCCCTGGGGGCAGAAGTTGTCCGTACCTGATTCAACGGCCATGCCGGATCGCCGGGAATAGCAAAGTGCGTGTCCAACGCCAAGTTGGTGACATCCTTTGTAGCGTCGCGTACATTGGCGTTGGGCTTGATCTTGGACAGACAGTCAGAGACAAACCAGATGCCGTAAACCAGCAAGCGATCGGCGGGGCCCTGGATCTCAAAGTTTCGGAAAAATGTATTGGCGCGAAACAGCGCTAGCACTTCGTCGAGTATATCGTATGACTCCGAATCCGGATCCGGCGACTCCCCGACCGGCAGAGGCGGGTCGGGAAACGGTAGAGGGTATACCGGTCCGCGAACCTTGGTGCGGAGGGGAAAGAGTGGGAAGTTGCCAATGAGGCGCGGCGGGTTGGGGTCCGCGTTGAAGACGGAGTTGTAGGCCTAGAGAGAGGGGTCAATCAGTCAGCGATCTCGTCGTTTGACTCGACGCGCGGGGGCAATGCTCGAGGCAGCATCATGGGGAAATTCATGCTTACCGGCATCCTGGATGACGGGAAAACTCCTTCTGGGATAGGCAACTGGAGCTCGGTTGGATTTGCGACAACGGGTGGGAATGTCGTGACGCTTTTTCCTGGGAAGCTTTGGTTCTCAGCCTTGCGGGGTTGCTTGCTTGCCTGGCCTGGCCCATGCTCGCTTTGATTGAAAGCGCCCCCCTGGCGTCGAATCAATTCTGGTTGGGTGTGTGTGGGGTATTGTGGTGTGTGGTATGTGGCTGGGGTCCCAAATTGCACAGCCTGATCTTGATGCCTCAGGCAAATATTGGAATCAGTCACACACACACACACCATGGCTGGAAGCGGCTCAAGGGTTTCAATTGGTCGGGTAATAGCTTATCCGCTTCAAGCAGTGGGATCTGATGACGCCGCCGCCAAGCGCCAAGCGGCGCCCGCAAGAAGCGACGATACCCACACAAAACCCGAGCGATCTCTCACCAGCGGAGTCGGCCGACTTTGCACAGAAATTTTGATCGACGCTTCAGGTGTAAAAATGACCAGAGTCTTTCACTCTATCTAGTGAGTCTAGTGAGACTCTTGCTAAGAAAAAAACAAATCTATATCCAGGCGGTATCTGCAGTAATCTGAGCGAATTTGTACCCGACGCCGACACCTAAGGAGAGAGACAAGCGAGGCAAGGAGTGTGGCACAAATGACCGAATCGACCAGTTGTTTTGTGGCTGCAACCGGTGTGGTGTGTGGAGGCGGTCTAGGTGGTCCGTGTGTGATACGTTGTTGCCTGCTCGGAGGGCGCGGGCTGTCACGGGAGCTCGTGTGCTAGCGCGTATCCTGCATCCGGCTGAAGCCAGATTGTTGGCACCTTTTTAGTCGCCACACACAAACTGCAGTGCGGCCCAGCACGGAGAGGGGGCTTTGGGCGATCCCCCCTCGGTCGCGTTTCTTAAATTCACCCACTTTCCCTCCTGCGCGCGACAGGGAAGCACGTTTTTTCGCGCCACTTCCATCATAACACTCGATTTCGCGATTCGCACTGTTTTCGCGAATATTTTTAAACCTTCTAGGCGCTTGCAACGGTATTTTGCAGCGCCCATCCTGGTTCCCACACACAAAGAGTCTGTTCGCGCGATACTATTTCTCGCGCCTCTGTTTTGTGTGGAGCCAAATCGCGGTCGCAGGCTCCATCTACCCACCCCGGCCACAACAAAGCTGCCGCCCCTCCATGATCACGATTGAGTAAGTGCTTCTATCATAATGACTGGACAGGAATCGCCAATTGCCAGGTGCTCCGGTGCGTTTGCGTTTACATTTTTACTGACCCGCGTGGCGCAGGTCCCTCTTGAGCAGCAACTTTCTCGGTCAGCTGCGCACGATCATCCACATGTCGTCTTCACCCGACAACACCAGCCCGCCAGGCTCCGGCGAGCCTTGCAATGTCGGTCAAGAGCAACCCCCGAAACCTGCGGCGCGCAAACCGCGCAGAATTATCCGACCTGAAGTGGACTCTCTGTATGACCGCATGCATCAGCATGCAGGCAATGCGCTCTTCGTCCTCCCCATCTGCTGGACCGACCTCCACTCCAAGGTTTTGGGTGTTCGCTTCACCGAAGCCGACAGAATCGACACACCCGTGCCCCAGTTCAGACCACAGGATGCTCCTATCCTTCGCGAGCCGACCAAGGTTGGGCGCAACTTGACAAATGAGCTCGACACTCTCGTGTCAAATCAGAAGCAGCGCGCCTCGGTGCGCTTGCTCTGCAAGATCCGTGCGATGAAGTTCGTCATGGCGACGCTTTTCCCCAGTCATCTTTCGCGTCCCAAATCCAACGCCGACCTTGATCTCTACTTTGGCCAGCGCGTCTTCAAGAAGGCGGTCCGAGTTCACTGCCTATGGAAGTCGGTCGAGGATGCACCTCGATACGATCCCCTCGTCTCCTTTGGCTCTTTTGACTCGGCCCGTACTCGACAGTACGATTACATGCTAGATTCAGAGCCATACCCGACATACGCGCCGAACCGCCCTGTGGTCGCGTACATGAACCAACATCAAATGGCCTTCGTCCGCGAGAACCTCTTTCGCGTGGTGTTGGGCCCTGGTGGCACTCCGAATGAGCCCGTCGGCCGACTCCAGCGCCTTCGATCTAAGATGCTGATTCCAGACAACATTGAGCACGACCCTTATATCGTCAGCATTCTCATCGCCATGGCTCAGGGTCATTTCTACCGTCCTGTCTCGCGGTCCGCGTCCCAGGCATCGCAGGTAGACAAGAATGTCAACCTCCGTCGAAGACTAGACTTTGAGGATGTCAAAGTCCAGCTCATCACCCACACTGAGACTGGAGGGCATCGAGACCCCGCCTTCATTGTTTACACAGCGACTGTCAAGGCGGAATTCCTGGAGCTCTTTGCTCATCCAGACAAAGCAGGTCCTTCTGCCTTCGGCTCCCAGATCCATGAGGACCAAGGCTGTCTCCAGATCACCCGCACTCAAGTTTCCGTCTGGCCGATACTCGGTCTAAGAGAGCGACTCGCCAAAGCTCTCGGCCGCGAGATCGCAGGTGATCCGCCTTCTGGAAACCCTGACCACATCACCATGTGGGACACTTTGATCGCCCCGCCACGCCAGGGACCGTATCCGACAATCCGCATCAAGAGAACGCGCTCTGGTCGAAGTCCGTTGTCCGAGCTCTTCAACAGCAGCTTCGAAGAGGACGCGCCTAGCGGTTCTGAAGACCGCCCGATCATGAGTCCGTCGGCTAAGAGAAGACGGACGGCGCAGTCATCCAATGCCCTTGAAGTCTGTTAGGTCTGGTTTTGAGGTTGCGATAGGCTGGTGCAATTTATGAGGTGACGATTCACGGTACATATACCCGAGTTTCCCATTGGGGGCTCTCTTCATAAGGGTGATTGGTGTTAAGGATGAAGGAATGAGAACAAAATGCTCACGCATACGGGTGCAAGGAGACGGCGTTTGGTTGGTTGTTAGGAACCCAGGGTACTCTTGCATGGCATGGAGTTTCTGTGGTTTGGCCTGATTGGCTAGCAGATTGGACTTTGGGTTTTAGGTAACTTTCGGCGGGACTTGCACGCCCCCAGGAATGACATCAGATTGATCCTGCATTGATGTTTGCCAGTGATCCTTGAAGTGGCGATGACAGGCAACTTTGAGGAGGCCCTAGAACATTAATTTGAGGCGTTTTGCAGACACGATTATGAGGGCTTTCCCCATTGATGAAGGTCTTTGGAGATTTATTTACAAATTCAACGTCTAGGTTTAAACTGATGCTTCTCTTCCCCGTAACTAATCCCTGATCAAGACTTACGCCGCTAACTTACGGGGTTGCACTGAGATCACCGAGATCTAGATCGGAGCGGATCGGGCCGCTGCAGGGAAAAAAAGAAAGTTTTGGCATGTCAAGCTAACCAGATCTTGCGATTTGCAAAGGGACCCCTCACATTTCTTTTTTTTTTTTCTTTGCTGACAAGGGTGAGACGCCACATCCGTCATCCACCCTGACAGAGAGGGGTTAATGACTTGCGTGAGAGGGTAAGGTGGCAAGGACCGTCTTGTTTGGTCTCAACTTGCATATAGTACTCCCAAGACCAGATTTGGGACTGGGAGGAAAGGAATAATGCCACGACCTCCGTAGTACATCCAACTGTCCAGTCCACCACATGATAGTTCGCGTCTCCATCTGTCTCTATCGTGTCATGCCATGTGCCCCCAGCTTAGCAAACCCAAATGCATGGTCTTGTCGCCGATGCATTGCAAGAATGGCACGACCAACATGAACTGACCGGGACCGGACGGAAAAGCTTCCAAACAGGCCAGGCCAGCGCAGGGCGCCACCATGGCATACTTTGAGACTATCACCACCTGGCAACCCCAATCCATCCTCCAACGGCGCCTTGAGTCAGCTTTTCTTTTCTTTCTTTCTCACATTGATGCCATGTCGTTGCCGTTTTTGGTATCGAAAGCGAGCGAAATAGCCTAGCAACCCTACATTTACGAAACCAGATTGTTATTGACCGTAAACCAGATGGGCCTGGCTGGTGGGAACCTCTCCGCCTCCCACTCCCCTCCCTCTCCTTTTAACTAAGGTATATTGCTTCCTTACAGGTTTGGTACGAATTTTTACAAGAAGTGCGAGTTCCGGCCAGAGGGTTTGGACCACGTTCAAATCGACCAGATGGAACCCCAGTCGCTCCGCCGTCGCTAAAGGATTTGTTGACTTTTGGGGACAGGTCATGTCAAACCTCAAACTCCATCCCAGCCGCAACTCCTGTACTTGTATGCTTCCCGCCTGATATGACCTTGACGTGTCCCAGGCTTATCCGGTCGGAAACGCCAGACCAAGACAAGCTGGACAATCTCACCCCTGAAATCTTGTCGTCAGATCGTGAATTGGTAGGTGTTGCGTAGGGATTGGTGCTGTGTCCGAATAGTTAGGAAGATGGAAAAGGGGACTGTTTGTAAGGCGCCAATCAAAGAGACTTAGATCCTAGTTTTAAAGCTCAATGGCGTCCTGGCGGTTCTGTGGAGCTGTCGAAATTTTCATTCTCGTCTGAGCTGTGGAGCTTCCCTCTTGAGCATCTCACATACAAAATCCATTTAGCACTAAGCAGACGCAAGCTTCCAAGGGGTTTATCTTAGAGACGTTAGGTTCGCCAATCTTTAAAGTCTTTTATAAAGCCAGTGTGATTTTCACAGTATTTATTTCTCAGTGGTTTACCTCTGAAAAGTGTAATATTTCCAGCGACTAATATGCCTTGGCTGTGAATATCTTGGAAATGCCTCTAAAACCGTAGTCGTATCGACCATATCCTCCAATCGACAGATCATATCTATCCAGAGAAGCACAAGCAGTACCGCTCGGACATACCGGGCGACTGGATCAGCGGATTCCCAAATAGAGAGTGTCATACACCTACGGCTCAACCGCAGAACCGGCCGCACCTGTGACGGCGCTGGACTCCCACGCGGAGCACAGGGCGGCCAGAGTTCAGGGGGCGGTAGCGCTTCTTCTTAGTCTCTTTTTTTCTTGTTGTTCTTTCTCTTCCCTGAGACCCGTGGAGTCACTTCTCTCCACGGCGCATTGGCTCTATCGTGTGCGCTCCACTCTCCACGCTCGATTCGTGACGTGGCTGGCCATCAAGGTCATCGAGGCTGATGTTTCTCCGTATGCACGCTGCGGCAAAGACGCCGGACCTGGGCTGATCGTTCGAGGAAGCATTTCGCCCGGCCCTAGAAACCAGAAATCGCCAATGAACCACGACCAACGGCTCCAGCAAACGAAACATAATTTACGATTTCTTACTGACCACCCCCCAGATGATACCAGCCTCGGCAGCGAGCATTCGAGGACAGGCACACTGGGTGGATACCCGCGCAAGTGGAAACGCTAGCTGAACGCAGAGCAGTCAGATTTGCACATGATTGTTATGTCATGGCAGGCAAGCTCGAGGGGGAAAAAAGCTCAAACTCAAACTCAAAGTTGCAGGAGACGGCGCCACAGCGTCATGACTTGGACTAGCCCAGTCCCGGACATGACAATTTGCACTCGTGCTACTCACTGTCTGGTCCACTGCTCTCTTCCTCCCTCCCTAGGTATTC
>Ga0247763_1001757_pt1 | contig 11976 bp, 3 predicted proteins | sample UWRJL141409B4_FD_179926 | JGI IMG/M metagenome (GOLD analysis project Ga0247763, IMG submission 179926) | Plant litter microbial communities from Arlington Agricultural Research Station in Wisconsin, United States - UWRJ-L141-409B-4 | ecosystem: Environmental > Terrestrial > Plant litter >...
ATTTAAATTTTCAGGGTTATATATGTAACTTTGAGAGAGTTAGCATTTGTAATTTTTAGGGTTATATATGGGGAAAAAAGTGGCTGACTCGCTTGTCTGGCTGACTCGCTTATCATGTACGTTAGTTAACTTTCACCTATACTCTTTTTAATAAAAGTATAAGGCCTTTATAGTATAATTATTCCAATTAGGGCTTGGCGTAGTTAAAGTAGTAGGTTCAACTCTCGTCAGAATCAATTGTTTTTTCAAATAAGTAGTTAGGCTAAATCTAATTACTGAATAAAGGCTTAATATAATATATAGTTAAGTGCCTTGGTTAGACTGTTTGCCATTATACTAGCAGAGGGCGTATATTTAACTATGATCTTTTTGTTTACTACTTTTTAGCGTAACTAATAGTTGTATATATCCACGTACCGTAGCCGGGTCTGTAGGATTACTACCTTAGCCGTAACAAGCCGTATAGTTTGCTTGTTATCACACTGGATCTTAATGTAATAGTCGTCTAGTCGTACTGTAAGTTCGGCTAATAATCGACTTATAAAAAGAGATTCTTTTACAGCTTATACCAGGGCTAATAGTTCGGCCTTTATAGTTAAGGTGGTAATTGTATCTTACTTATTAGCTCTCCAGCCTATAAACCCACCAAACAGCTTCATAGCGTAGGCCTAGGAGTTTTTTCGATCAAGGTTATTATTAGCAAAGGAGGCATCGCTAGCAACAACGTAATTATCGGCACCCCTTAACTGTAAGGTAAGTGTACGTATGTTGTATAGGTAATAAAGGACTTGATCTGCAGCCTTATGGTATTATAGGCCAGGATTGTTGTTAAATCTAACTAGTTGTAATACTGCAAATGCTATATCTGGCCTTATGATCATAGCAGTGTATAAAATAGATCCAATCTTTTACTAATATGCTGTAATTGACTATGGTTCGGCTTTACTATCGTATAGTAGTAGTTCGATTGTACCCATTGGGACCTTAGCAGGTGGGCTAGTAGTAGCTAAATTGATAATTTTACTAAGGTAGGCTATTTAAGATAGCCAGATTAGGCCTTGGGATCGATCTCTTATAACCTTAATACCCAGAAACCACTGTAAATCATTGCTACTTATAAGCTGGTATTTTTGCTGTAGCTGGGTGACCAGTAGTTAGGCTGTAACTGTATTTTTTTTTCTATAGGCCAGGACTATATCGTTGGCGTAAAAGAATATAAGGATTCCACTCTTAATCAAAATATAGGGTTTATGTGAAATAGTTTGAAATTTTAGGGCTAGTAGGGTAGAGGTGAGTTCTTTTTGCCATAGTAGTAGTAATTGCCGTAAGCTGTATAAGGCTTTTTGTAGCTGTAGAATCTTTTTGGGGTTCTTGTGACCCGAGGGTATCCGCATATAGATTATATCTTCTAACTGGGGATTAATAAACGCGTTGACTACGTCGTATTGTTTTAATTCCAAGTTGAATCTAGCCGCAATGGCCATTACGATGCGGAAAGATCTAGTTGCTAAGGTTGTAGCGTAGGTTTTTTAATTGGTTGGTTTTTGTTAATTACCCCTAACGATTAATCGTACCTTATAGCTTTTAAAGGTGCCATTTTAGTTAAATTTATAGGTATATACCTATATATAATCCAAGATTTGTTGGCCTTAGGTTTTTAGTTTTTCCACTTTAATCCAGGACTTTATCGTACTATGGCTTTGCAAGTGATCTTCTTTAGCCTGTAGAAACTGGGCCCTAAATGGATGGCTTTTAAGCTGATAGTGCTACTTAGGTAGTAGTAGTAAATCTTGCTCGTAAAGGGTTTGCAAACCGTTGGGCCGTTTGGTAAGGCGTTGGACTATTGCTTTGGTAATTGTTTTGCTATTATAAAAGCCAACTAGCTATAATAATCGGCTTGCTGCAAAGGCGGCTATTTAAGGTTCGAAGTTTATATTTTAACTTTCTGGTAATTAATTTTCTAGTAGTTAATGGGCTTATTAAATAGTTGCAGTAAGTAGTACGGCTAGTGGTAATAAAAAAGGCGTAGGATAGGGCTCGAATCTTAAATAGGTATATGGAAATTACATCTTTTCTTTAACCTTTTCAACCTCTTCTTCTTACTTAATATTAATATCCAGTATTAAAAAATTGACTACTTCTTCTTCTAAAATCGTAGATCTAAGTACCTCTGGCTCGTATAGCTAAATAGTAAAGAGAAATTAACTTAACTCGTCTAGTTAAAAGTAGAGGTAATTGTCTTTTAGGGCTTAAATATCCCTATTAAAAATCTCCTTTTCGTTAAAAACCACATCTCTTATATTAATAATCCTACTAGTAATAAGGTTCCAAATTTGGTATATATTAAATAAGTTATAACCGATAAAATATCTAATCCAGGCCCTAGGTTCCAATTTTAAATTCCAGCGAAGTAGATCTTTTAGTTTATTATAGACCCCTTTTTAGGTATTAGGGGTTAAAGTAAATACTTTGCAGCTATAGGCCCGTAAATAGATTTAATCTGGTTTCCTAATCTTTACTACTATATTATTTTTATAAGCTAAATAGGTATAAAAACAATTATACGGAATATACTAGTTATAGCTGTATTTGGGTATTTATTTATAAAAATATACTACAGCTTTTGAAATTTCTAGCTACAATATTACTAATAATTTGGCACCAACTTGCATTACCCTGATTTTTTCAACTATTATACCCCCTAAGCGTTCGGCACCCTTATTTTAAACAGATATATTAAGTACTAAAAGCTCCACTTTAATAAAGTATTATATAAAAATAGCTTTAATTACTAGCTTATTAAATTTATTATCAGCCTTAACTACCTTATGCCGTAATTAGTATTAATTTTCCAATATGCCAAAAAGGTGGTTAAAGGCTGGATTTATTAATTTAACCTCCCTATTTTAAAGGTAATAATCCTAGTAGTAATTAGACCATTTATTAATAATTAAAAGAAGGTATTAATAGTTATTATACCTATTTTTAAAATTGAATAGATCCAGTGTCACACGCATACCCACGTGACCACCTCTTATTGGCCTCAGGCCTCTACATCCTCCCTGTTCCTCAGGATTCCAGAGGATTCCACGCTAAGACCATCGCGCTTCGCGCGGGTTTGACGTTAGCCAGCCATCACTCTGACCATTCGCTATTGGGCAGGCTATCACCAACTATAGCGCTTGCTCAAGTGATAGGAAGTCAGCCGGCCACGAGGGTGACCCCCTCGCGCCCGAGATTGCAGTATTTAGATAGCTCCCTCCCTCGAAGACACCTCTCCTCTGCTTTCCTCCGCAAGGACCTTCGAGGCCATAGACAAATTATTATTGAATAGACCAGTTAACGGCCACAGGCCCACTTTTCTGATCCACGCTGCAAAACCGTGTCACATCCAGGGTAAGCTGTAGTCCAAAGCCCTTGTTATGGTTTCTGGGTTACCAATAAATTTACCGTTTTGCCTTAAATACTCCATACGCCTTATATTTAATAGTAGTAGGCCCTTTAATTCGTATACCTTATATATAATAGATTAATTACTTTAGTACTTGTAGGCTAGGGTGATTGAGTTGTAGGTGCTATAGGCCGGTAAGAGCTTTGCTAGGTTGTTTTTTGGTATAGTTATTAAATTTGTTCCGCTATATAATAAACGTAGCGTTAGTATAAGTACCAGGTAGGTCTTCTAGTACAAATTAGTCATATTAATTTAAAAGGTAGGTTAAGATTAACCTATTTACCCTACGTAGGCAGTTATTTCCAGGGCTAGTATCCTACCAAAGGCCGAGTTTTCGTAGTTACTGTAATAAGATTAGGTTATAGGTAAAACCAGGGTAATAAGTTATATCTTTAAGCTGTAAAATATGTTGGTATAACCCGGGCCCCTGGATCTTAATATTTATATCCCTATAATTTAAAATTAATATGGGGGAATTACTAACCCAAACGTAGTTACTAGGGCTTACCTTTTTATATTTATTAATTCTGGACTTCTTATTAAAAATGTAGATAGTAGTTTCTAAGTTTAAAATAAAAGAATTCTTTAGGGGATACTTAATTATAAAAAAGGCTGCCTTTATAATTAAAAAGTATCTAAAGCACCGGCTAATCTTTGAACCTAATTAAATTAATTAATTTTAACTTTACTATTGTATCTGTTACTTTACCTTTTTTTAGTACCTTATCTTCTTTACTTCTTTTTAAATATTTAAATTTTATAAAGTTTTTTTAACCTTAATCCGAAGATAATCTCTTTCCTTAAAGCTATTAAAGGCTAGTTCTAGAAAAATATAAAAATATTTTATTAAACGGTAGAATTAGCTGCAATAGGGGTATATAAAAGTAGCGGTACCTAGATCCGAATTTGGCTTTTAATCTAAATTTAGACTTTAATTCGAATTTAGCCCTCTTTTAAATTTTTTACCCTCTAATTTAACTATACCTAAAGCCTTATTTAGCCTTTTTTTAAATCTTTTACTTTTACCAAAACCACCCTATTTTTTTACACTATTATTTTATTCCCCCTTATCCCTACTAGGTATAATTTCGTTATTAAAAGCGTCCCCTTAATAAGCCTTTTTACCACCAGTTATAGCAGTAAAAAAGGGACTAAATAAGCCTTTAATTACTTAGTTACCAGCTAATATCTAGGATTTAATCTATTATTTAACCTCCTTTTGAAAATTGTAAGTAACTTTTTGATAGGTAAGAGTTAACTACTTAATATTGGGCCTTTAAACCATCTCGTACGTAGTAATCCAATTACCTATTATAAATTATACTGCGTTAAGGAAGTTATTAAGCCAGGATTTAATTCTTTTTATCTTAGGGACCCCTTTTTCTTTAATAGTAAAAAAAGCTTATTCCCAATTTTCTAACCATTTAATTAAATCTTTAAGTAATTGTATAAATAGTTTAATTACCAATTGGTACGCTTCTTAAGCCTTATTAATAGTATTATTAATACTAACGCCAACCTGCGTTTCTAGAGCTTTATATTACGTAGAAATAAATTTAGCTAGTTTATAAAAGGTTTGTTAATAATATAGGTTAATTATTTTTGAAACCTATTACTTAAGTTACTAAACCTTATTAACCTATTAATTGTACTTTTTAAAATCGGATTGGTAAATAATCCAGGTTAGTTGGAAGGTCCGGAATCTATTAGCTGTAAAATTGGTAATTTAAATTAGTGTAAAGGAAGAGGATTTAATAGCTAGTGTAGCCCTTAGGTCTTCCTTAATACCTGGGTTGAGGCTTCCTTAAGCTGTAATAATTAATTAGGCTATTAACTAACTTAATAGGCTCTTGTACTTATATTTTGTTAGATCCGAAATAGTAGGTTTGCCTAGAAAAGGGGTAAGGTCTTGGATCTGATCCTATAGATTGCCAGCAATAGCTTACGCTTGGAATTGCAGATCCCAGAGCTTTTAGTCGTTGGAACTTATCAGAAAAACGGTTTTTTCGTTATTATTAACAGCCATTTTAATTAATTTCTTAACGTTAAATTAAACTAATTAGTATAAGGTAGATGGATTTTTTTTAAAAAGGTAGGTAGGTAGATGGATAAAAGGTATTAATAACTATACTTCCCTTTTTTAGGTAGCTAGATTATAATCAGTAGTATTAAGGCACTAAGACTCTTAATTATCAGAAGCATGGCACCTTTATCTATATAGGCTTTTTATAATTGTGATGAATAAGCTTGATTATTATTCTTCTTCTCTGGCTTTCTGGCAGAGCCAGAAAGCCTTCCTTTATAGATCTATTGCATGAACCAGCTTACGATTGGTACGGTGGCTCAGCGGTTGGATTCCTGGCTGTGCCTGGCATCCTCACACAAGCTGACTAGATCCCATGGGTTCAACCCCAAGGAAGACCCCTTCCTTTTGACAATAATACTGCTCTTAAATAGCTAAAACTACTGGGTTTTAGAATGGGAGGAGAGTAAATAAGATAAAGTAGCATTTCCGACGTAGGATTTTTACAAGCTAAAAAAGAAGAATCAAAACCCAACTAGCTGGGTTTAGTAAATATCTACCTAGGTAATTTGCGTAAGATTTACCAATAATATAAGCTTATATTACGTACGGCGGGAGGTTTTTATTAAAACTAATAGTAAAATTTCCATACCTTACTTAATAGCTGAAAATAATTAACTAATTTAGACTAGATAATGGTTATTTAGTTGAGTAGGTTTTAAAATTCGCCAATTAATAAAACTTATTAGTTCTTCGTAAATACTATTTAGGTATAAAAATATAATTAATAGTATAGTAAGTTATTTTAAAATAGATATTTAAAACGATTTTACCAAAGATTTTCGCTTGGTAATAATAAAATAGAATAGCGATTTGCCTCTCAAGTTCCAGCCTAAGAAAAAGGTAGAGTTGGAGCAAAATAAGCAGTATATTACTTTTATACGCTTAATTAAGAGGTTATCCCTTTAGATTAACAACGAGAATACCTTAAAGGAGGTACGTTAACGATTTAGGGAGTAGCGGAATTTAATATATAGTAAATAACAAAAACTTAAAAAAAATAAACTTTGTAAATACTAATAAAATTAGCCAAAGGTGTACTTAATAAAGTATAAGGTTTACGAGGAGAATAATTAACGTCGTAATTACTTCCTTCAAGTTCTCTATATAATGCCCAAACGTAAGCGCCTATTTTACATTTTATTACTAAAAATACTACTTCGAAATCCGTAGGGAATTTCCGCTTTTTGTAATCTTATTACTTTTCGGAAAAGCGACTACCGTATTGTTTATTAGGTGTTGATGAAGCTATGGGTCACAATGGTGATGGAGGCAAATCATGGAGAAGAAGATAGATGAGTGCTTAATTCTTCTATCTATGAGAGGGCGAGCCGTGGTTATTATAGTTGTGACCCTCGGCCCATCGGCCTCTGGCAGAGGCCGAAGGCCAAGGTGCCGAGGCGCTAAAGCGCTATGGCATTCTTAGTGTGGTAGAATACGAGGTTTTATTGCAGGGCGTTGTGGTGCTGTGCAGCGGGCTACACAGCATTTTTATGCTGCTGTACAGCACAAGTGCTGTACAGTGTGTTTATTCCCAATAATTGTATGTGGGTATATACCTATAAATTCAACCATAATAGCTCCTTTAAGAAGTGTAAGGCCAGGATAGTTATTAGGGGTGATTAATAAAGGCCAACGGAGCAGGAGACTTATGTAGTTACCTTAGTAGCTAGGTCGTTCCGTATTGTGATGGCTATCGCGGCTAGGTTTGACCTCGAGTTAAAGTAGTACGATGTAGTTAACGTTTTCGTCAACGTTAGCTTGGAAGATACTATTTATATGCAGATGTCACCAGGTTACAAGAGCCCTGGCAAGATCCTACAGCTAAAGAAAGCACTTTATAGGCTGCGGTAATTACTATTATTATGGCAAAAGGAGCTTACGAGGACCCTTTTAGCTTTAGGCTTCCAGATTATATTATACGAATCTTGTATCCTAATTAAGGATGGAATTCTGGTTTTTTTCTACGTCGATGATATTATTTTCGGTTATTGAAAAGAAGATATAGCTAAAGTATAGGACCTAGCCCGCTAGTTGTAGTAGAAATACTAGTTTACAGGTGGAGCTGATTTATAATAGTTCCTTGGTATTGAGGTTATAAGAGACTGACCTAGAGGATTAATCTGGCTCTTTTAGATAGCCTACTTTGATAAGATTATTAATTTGGCTACGAGTAAACTAATTGCCAAGGTTTTAATGGGTATTATAGAACTACTACCTTACGAGGGCACGGCTGAGCCTAGGTCGGTAACAGCTTATTAGAAGAAGATTGGGTTTATTTTGTACGCTGCAGTTACTATAAGACCTGATATAGCCTTTATGATATTTCGGCTAGTTAGATTTAATAATAACTCTAGCTTATATTATTACAAGGCTGCAGATTAAGTTCTCCACTACTTGTACAACACACGCAACCTAGCCTTACAGTTAGGGGGTGTAGATGATTATATGGTGGTTAGTGATGCCTTTTTTGCAGATAATAGCCTTGATTGAAAGAGCTCTCAGGCGTACGCCATGAAGCTATTTGGGGGTTTAGTCAGCTGGAAAGCTAATAAGTAAGATACTGTTACTATATCTACTACCGAGGTTGAGTTATTGGCTTTGGCACAGGCCGCCAAAGAATCTCTCTTCGTAAGCCGGCTACTGGTAGAGCTAATAATATGATTGGACGACTACTATATTAAAATTCAGTGTGATAACTAGCAAACTATCCGGCTTGTTACGGCTGAGATAGCTACCCTACAGACCAGGCTTCGGCACGTGGATATCCACAACTACTGGTTACGACAGGAAGTTACTAATAAGAAGATCATGGTGGAATATACACACTTAGCTAAGATGATGGCAGATGGGTTGACCAAAGCTCTCAGTTACCCTCTACACTAGAAGTTTATTGAGCAATTGGGTCTAGCAATACCAGCGCTCTAAGGTCCAGATCCAAGCCCCTAGAAGATAGAGGTCTGGATCTGAGGGGTGTATCAGATAGGATGCCGTTCCTGGGCATCTAGTCAGATCGAGCTAACTGGCAGCCTGGCATAGCCAGGCTGAGAGTGATATTAAGCCACTGAGCAGACGTAATCTTCTTCATGCAACACAGTCTATAAAGAACAAGATCTCTGGCTCTGCCAGAGATCCAACAGACACACAAGCAATACAATCACTCTAAATACATTCAATCAAAGGTGCCGTGCTTCTGACATGTCGCAAACTACCCACTGCGCCAAAAAGCGGGGAACCCAATTGCTTCCTGACCCTAGTAGTTGCCTTTTTATCTGACACCCACAATCAGATCTCAAGTCTTAACCTTGAGATTTGGCATCCCTTTTGGGAGGTTGGCTCAATTGGAGTGTGGTCTGGTTGTCAGCCGTCACAGAGGCTATGAACTGTCAAAAGAAAGGGGTTGTTGCCACGGTATCAAGTACACAAAGAAAGGGCTCGACCCTGGGTCGAACCCAGTTACTGTAGTCAGCTTGCATGAGGATGCCTGGCACTGCCAGCAATCCAACCATTACGCCACCAAGGCAGTGTACGATAGCTTCACAGTTGGTTCATGCAAAGAGGTCTATATAAGAGAGCATGTCTGGCAAGGCCAGACATGCAGGAGACAATACGAGCATTTCACACACACACACACACGATTGTACGGTGCCGTGCTTGTGACAGTTAAACGGTATAAGATTTTCTGCTGGTAGAATAAGTGGAAGAAATCCGTATCACGTCTCCGACTAAAAGAAGCCCAAATTCTCAAAGATGGGGAAATATCTTAAGGCTTTATATTGATGAGTCCAAAGACTGATAGTAGCAGGGGAGTTTAAAATAACAAACAATTACCGGGATGAGAAAGAAGAGAAAAAGGAGTCCCAGGAGGAGAGAGTTAACGAGAAGATGCGATGGTGTGAGGTTGGGTGATCTGTTAGGGAAAAGTTGTCAAGTGATCAATCAGGCTACCTGCTCGCAACCTTATTGTCCATACAAACTAGGCTGGCACGTAGGTATAGTTAAGGTACCGTGTCCCTGTTTTTTTTTTGGTCAACCGCTTGCGGGGTTGCGGGGTTACCGCAGTCAGGTCTGCAGGCCATCTCAAAGAAACTGGGTTGCGGAAGCAATAGACTCGGGCCACGTGGCCACGGCCTATGGCGGTCCCGTTGAGTAAGCAGCATATCAACGGTCAGTGATTCGCCCGCGAGTATTCTCTCCGGGTCTTCCGGCCCCTCAGCTGCATAACAGCATTGCGACAGCGCTGAGATTTCGGTCATTCTAACTATATCAGACTTAGTGCCTCAAACCCGTTAGCCCGTGGGGGAGATGCAGCTGCATTACACTATTGCGGCAGCGCATGGTCCTATATAGCGGGTTAATCCCCCACCTCGATCTGAAGCAGGCAATAGAGATGGCATCTTGTAACCTGCTCGACTTCAGCACCATGAACTCTTCGTGGCTCCTGCTCGCCGCTTTTCTGGGCGCCGCCGAGGCTCTGGCCGGGAATGCGACTGATGACCAGTGTTCGGTCAATGTTCCTGGCTACTCCCACCATGGAGACTGCAGACTCCTTTGTCGCCCTGCAACTTGGAAGGATATCCTCCTTTTTTACCTCGTCAATTATTTCGCGCACGCCGGAACGATTATCACTTTGCCGGGCCAGAGCGTTGCCAGCAGCCTGTCTTTTACCCTAGGCGCGCTGCTATTTCCTGGAGGCGGTGTCATTAGAGCGATGACCATTATCGGAATATGTCCTAAGCTCGCACCGACTCCGTTGCAAACCGCGGCTCGCGCTGGAGCCCTGTGCGCCATTGTCCATCGGTTCGGTGAGGAAGAGTGCCATTGCGAAGAAGCAAGTACGGGAAACCACAGAAGCGAGGAAATAGACTTGCACCAACAGAATACACCGGGGAACCAAGCCGCAGACGGCCGAGCTGAGAAAGCCAAGGCTAGGAGTGTCATGACACCACCGAATACCTCAATGGACCGCGAACGAATCGGACAAAGTGCCCACCATCTTACTCCCTTGTGCATTAAGGCTGGTAGGTCTAATACTTCACCCTCTATTGCTTGGAAGACTATATGCTCACAGCCAACCTTGGCAGAGCCGGCAAGTATACGCAGCACCAAGATACACGGACGATGCTGTTTACCCGAGGGCTTCGACTTGATGATTGTGCCTCCCACAGCAACATTCGAGAACGATGGCGTGGCTAGCAACAAGCTTTCTTGGCGGCGTCGCCTGCTCGAAGCTGTGAGAGCACCGTTTAGAGCCGAGCCGGGGTACCCAACTGCCATTTGCTGCAATTACAGCGTTGTCAAGGTTATCATCTCCGTGGTGCAGTTATTCTTCGCAATATCCACCCTCTACAGGACGCGAGGTGATCAGCTTGACAAGTACGGCTATGCCGCCTTCGGACTGACGGTAGCGCCTTATGCGTGGATGACACTGGTCAACTTGCTTGCAAACCTGCTATGCCCTCAGTATGACGCGGTCTTTGTTGTGGAATCCTCAGGCTACGACGAGTTACGCTACCGACTTGAACAGGGAACAGAGGAGGAGAGAGCCATGTTCACGGTCGTCGGCACAGTGGGCCGTCTCACCTCGTCAGCAGATGAGGAATTACAGCAGGCGTACACTCGAGCTCGCAGAGGCCCAACCCCAAGCAAGAAGGCACCGCTAAGTTTTAGAGGCCCGAACCTCAAGATCGCGACGAGCCGGCTGCTGACCGACTTCCAAGCCGGCCTCAAGCGTTTGCTGGATCCAATGGAATTGGCAAATGGGCTTGCTTTTTGGGGGCCTTTGATTATTGTGGGTGCAATCTCGCGTTTTCAGGCCAACCAGAGCGCACTCTACCAGCGCGTCTGGACGATCATGTGGCTTGTATTTGGCATTGGCCTTGGGGTCGCGGGCTTAATCATTTCGTACAGATTGGAGGACCGGCCCATACTCAACAGAAAGGCTCCCTCCAGCGCACCCTCCCTCTGGGTGGACGTCGTCATTACGGCACTTTACTCAGCACCCGCCTTCGGTGGGTATGTCGTCGTCGCCCAGATGATCAAGGAGTTTGGTGTGTGCTCTGAGCTCCGCGGGGTCGGTGGCGACCTTCAGGGTTGAGCGGGATGTAGTCATAACGGGGATGCCTGGCCGGTTTCAGCGTTCCAAGACCAGGAGTTAGTGTTACGGCCTGCTCCCAGTACACCGTGGTGACTGAGTAAAGACAGATCGTAGTAGCGGACTAAGTCCAATTGCTACAAGGTTAAGGGGGGCAAGATGACTGAATGAGGGCTAGCACAACTCTCGGGGCAGTACACTGTCAAGCGGGTCGTGGACTCAGAGGTTCCGAACAGTAAGTCCCAGTGAACAATGTATTGCTAGCGTGAGGAACCAAAAGGGTCCCTTACTCCAAGGCGGGCGTGACGATGGTATCTATACTAGTTGACAACGATGGACACGTAGAAC
>Ga0247763_1001760_pt1 | contig 11955 bp, 6 predicted proteins | sample UWRJL141409B4_FD_179926 | JGI IMG/M metagenome (GOLD analysis project Ga0247763, IMG submission 179926) | Plant litter microbial communities from Arlington Agricultural Research Station in Wisconsin, United States - UWRJ-L141-409B-4 | ecosystem: Environmental > Terrestrial > Plant litter >...
CAGCGCGCGCACTTCGATGGGAGCGCCTTCCGCCTGCAGCCCCACGTGCCCCGTCAGCATCGGGCAGTCCGCCCAGGTGGCCGCTGGCCGCCCATCGACGCTGAGCTCGATGCTCGCCCCGCGCATGGTGATGTCGTAGCGAACCCAATCGCCCACGGCCGGAGCAGCTCCGGGAGCGGTCTGGAACACGTCGACGCGCTCCGCCTTGCCGGGCACCTGCGCGATCAGGTCACCCACGACCGGTGGTTTGTCGGCGCGCGCCACCTGCAACTGTACCCAGCTCTTGCCATCGAGCGGCGTGCGCACGTACACGCCGCCGTTGTAGGTCGGCGGCGTCTCTGCACTCGCCGGTTGCGCCGGCAAGAAGCGCCACTCGACCTGCAGCCTTCCGTCACTGATTTCGCGCTCGCTGAGCAGCATCTCCTTGGCGCCAACGCCGTCGATGAACAAAACGCCATCCGGGCGCACTTGCCAGACCGCCTTTGCCGCGAGCGGGTCGATCGGCACTCGCCGAAAACCCGCCAGCGTGGCCGGCGGCAGCAGGTTCTGCCATTTCTCTGAACCAGCCGCTGCCAGCGCCCCGCCCTGCTCCGCTGCCTCAGGCGCGGGCGGCGGCGTGGACGTTGCAAGCCCAGGCGCCGTGGTCTTGCAGGCGGCGATGAGTGCCGCCAGCAGCACGGCGGGCAAGACGCGCCCGAGGACTCGCCGGCGACCCGAGTCGAGCGGTAGGTTGATGAGCTTTCGAGCTAGAGCGCGGGGTGTGTCGTTCATGAGCAGGGCGCCGGTGGCAGAGAGACAACGACGCTACGCTGTCATACACGGGAACCCCGATTCGATCACGAGCGTTGCTCGGTGTGTCGCGATAGCGCCGTGCATCGCCGACGCCTCAGCGCGTCGCAGGCGCTCGACGCTTCGCGACGTGCCGGATCGCGTTGGCCACCAGGCGCCGATAGGACGCGTGCTCATATGCGGAGGGGCCGTGCCCGAGCAACAGGTAGACCACCTTCGACGCACGCTCCGTGCGGGCCCATGCCAGAGGATTGCCGCTCTTCGGATGAGACGTACGAAGCAGCGGAACCACGTCGGCTCCGACCTGATAGCTCCAGTAGATTTCGTCCTGGATGGTAAAGTTTGCGAGCCCGGCGCTGACGGGATGCGGCTCCGCCAGTAGCACGGGGATGGCGACGTCGTGCTGATAGCCCGAGGCAGGCCTCGACGCATCGCCTCCTTTGTTGATGTCGACGAATCGACCGCCGATGATGCGCTCATACTCGGGCCAGCGCTGGAACGAGACCAGCGCGTGATGCATGACCAGGAGTCCGATGCCCCGATCGAAGATCGACAGGAAACGCGCCTTCTGCGCGTCGTCGATCTCGCGGGGCATGTCGTAGAGAACCACGGCATCCACGCGCTCGAGGTCAGCCTTCAGCCAGGCGTCGGCGCTCTCGCCCGAGTGCTCGAGGTGCGTGACGTCGAGCGCCGGGTCGGCACCAAAGACCTGCAGAAACGGCTCGCGTTCGAAGGCGTGCCCGCCCGTCAGCAGCAGCACGCGCACCCGTTCGGCGCTGTCGGCGATCGCCGAGCGCTCACCCGACATCTGCACGGTCATCACGAACGTTGCCGCGAGCGCAGCGGCACCCAACATCCAGATCACCGAGCGCCCGCGAGCCCACTTTGACGCGCGACCGGCGCCACCGGAGAATGTTCGAGACACGTTCCTTCTCCTCGCGCACAGGTTATACTCGCCGACCGGGGCGGGGGAAGCGGCGCGCTCGGGTCGAGGCTTCGAGCTAGATTTTTTCATCGCCCTGGCCCCGGCGGCGCAACAAATCCTGATCTAACCCGCTGGCTCGCGCATGAAGGCTATGGCTCTCGAGAAAGTCGGCTTCTCAAATCCGACGCACCGTTCATCTCGTCATCGCGACTCGGGGGCCACCCGAGGTAGTTCATCCATGCATGGCCAGGAACGGCCCCTGCAGCGCGTCAGCGCTGGGTCACACTCCCTGAATCCCGAGGCGCCCAACGTCCGTGCTGCGCCCAACGTCCGTGCTGCGCTCTGTCACCGTAGTCGGCCGATCGGGGCCGAAGGCCTCGGGGCGAGGTTCGGAACGTGTTTGGCGGCATTGCTGCTCGGGTGCCAGGCCGCGGCGCTGGTCGGCTGCCACGGCGCATCACCGGAGGTGGTTGCGCCGGAGGCGGCCGGCGTGCCGACGCCGGAAGACGCCGTCGCGACGCTCGAGCTGAGCAACCCCTCGAGCTTCCGGCGCGAGAAGAGCCCCATCCATCTGAGCTATCGCGAGCTGGGCATCGCCAAGCCGCCGGGGGGAGAGAGGCGGCTCGAGCTCAGGGGCGAGAGTGCCGCCGTCCCTCTGCAGAGCATCGATCGCGACGGCGACGGCGCCAAGGATGGGGTGTTCGCCCTGCTCGACTTCGGCCCGGAAGAGACGCGTCGCTTCAGTATCGCCTGGGCCAGCACTCCCGCGACCGAGCCGCTCCCGTCCCTGGCGCAGGCCGAGATCTCGGTGAAGCAGGGCGGGCAATGGCGACCGCGCGAGAAGAAACCCGAGCTGCAGGAGTATGTAGGGGGCAACTTTGGAAACGTGCAGGCGTTCACCCCGCCCCCCCAGCACACCGACCACTCGAACCTGATCCGATACGAAGGCCCGGGCATCGAGTCCGACAAGGTCGGTTATCGCATCTATCTCGACGAGCGCAACGGGTTCGACATCTTCGGCAAGAAGACGGCAGCGACCGTGCTGCAGAACGTCGGGCTCGACGGGTTCGAGTCGTATCATCACCCCGCCCCCTGGGGCATGGACATCCTGAAGGTCGGTGCGTCGCTCGGCACCGGCGGCTTCGGTTTCTGGAATGGCAAGGGGGTTGACCTCGTCAGCCGCGTCGACGGCTGGGACACGGCGATCCTCGAGCCGGTGGGTCTCTACTCCGCTTTCCGCATCACGTACAAATCATGGCAAGTAGGCGGCCAGAACACCGACCTGCGCGCGGACTTCTCCATGCAGGGAGGCAGCCGCCTCGTGCACGTACGCCTGCACCTCGGCAGTCCGCTTCCCAACCTCGCGATTGGCGTGGTGAAGCACCCTGACACGTCGCTCGTGGTCGACTCCAAGTACGTCACGGACCTGGCGTACGGCTACGTCGGCAGCTGGGGGCAGCAGAGCCTCGCGGGCGACCAGCTCGGAATGGCCGTGCTGTTCCGGCGTGGTGCCCTGCAGAGCCAGGAGACGACCGCCAGCGACTATGTCGCGGTGGTCGAGCCGAACGGAAACGACTTCGACTACTACTTCCTCGCGGCGTGGGCAGGCGAGCCCGGCGGCATTCAGACCAAGGAAGCTTTCGTCAGCTACCTCGAGCAGCAGACCGAGATGCTGAACATGCCCCTGCGGCAGCGGCTCAGCACCCGGCGCTCCTCCGAAGCGAAGCTGTTCCCGAGCGACGCCGCGCGGGCGCTCGACTGGGCTGAAAAGCTCGCTGACTCGGAGCTCGCGCGCAAGACGCTGCTGTATCGGTACGAGGGCTGGGACACGAACCGCGGGCGCAAGCCCAAGTTCGAGTACGACATCAGCGGGCTCTTGCCGATGGCCTACGACGAGCTCGCCAAGGTCGCGCCCGACGCGCGCTACGGCTCGGTTCCCGGCCAGCTCACGGGCTCGTTCATCGGCGCGGGCGGCAAGATAGAGACGTACGATGAGTCCGCGTACAGTCTCGATTCGGTGATGCCGGGAGAGATGGTGCTGCGCCTGTACGAGCAGACGAAGGACGAGCGCTACAAGGTGGCCGCGAGCCAGCTTCGACGCCAGCTCCAGCACCACCCGCGCACCGCGCAGGGGGCGTTCTGGCACAAGAAGCGGTACCCGTCGCAGGTTTGGCTCGACGGCGTGTACATGGGCATGCCGTTCCTGGCGCACTACTCGCGCGCCTTCGAAGGCGGCCGCGCGCTCGACGAGGTCGTCAACGAATTCGTGCTCACGCGCGAGCACCTGCGCGACCCGAAGACGGGCCTCTACTATCACGCATGGGACGAATCGAAACAACAGGGCTGGGCTGACCCTGCCACGGGTCGATCGCGCTTGCTGTGGGGCCGGGGGCTGGGCTGGTTCAGCATGGCGCTGGTCGATGTGCTCGATCACATCCCGGAGAGCGACACGAAGCACCGTGACCCGTTGATCGCCATCGTCCGCGAGCTCGCGCCGGCGCTCTTGGCCGCCCGAGACGCAGCGACTGGCACCTGGTGGCAGATCCTCGACATGCCGGGCGCACCCGGCAACTACCGGGAGTCGTCGGCGTCGGCGATGTTCAGCTACTTCCTGGCGAAGGCGGTGCGCAAAGGATACCTGCCGGAGGGCGACCGCAAGCACGCCGTGGAGGCCTTCGACGGAGTGGTGAGGGAGTTCATCCGCGTCTACCCGGATGGCTCGATCAGCCTGACCGATCAGTGCCTGGTCGCTGGTCTGGGATACGGAAGAGACGGCAGCTATCGCTACTACATGAGCGAGCCGATCTGGCAAGACGACCCCAAAGCGACGGGGCCCTTCATCCTCGCGGCAGTCGAGCTGCATCGACTGCTGCAGGAATAATCGAGCGGTGCGAAGCCGCGCCGCGCAGCTGCGTCGGCGTCGTGCCGCCACAACGACAAAGGTGAGTGGTCATCGTGCCGCATAGCGATCGCCCGGTTAGCTCTTCGATTCGCGGCTTGCGCTGGTACATCTGCGGGCTGCTGTTTCTCGTCACGTTCATCAATTACATCGACCGGGTCTCGCTGGGGGCGCTCGCACCCATCCTGCAGCAGAACATCGGCTGGGACGACGCGGAGTTTGGCTGGATCAACTTCTGCTTCGCGCTGTCGTACGCGATCATGTTCCCCGTCGCTGGCCGCATCATCGACCGCTTCGGCGTGAAGACGGGCCTGGCTTTCGGCGTCGCGCTCTGGAGCGTGGCGGCGATGAGCCACGCGCTGGTGTCTTCGGTGGTCGGCTTCGCCGCGGCGCGCTTCATCCTCGGCCTCGGCGAGGCGACGAATTTCCCGGCGTGCATCAAGGCCGTCGCCGAGTGGTTCCCCCGTCGGCAGCGCTCCTTCGCGACGGGTATCTTCAACACGGGGACGAACTTCGCCGCGATGGCTCAGGGCGGCCTGCTCTTCACGGCCACCTTCTACGGCTGGCGGGTGGTGTTCATCGTCGTGGGGCTGATCGGCCTCTTGTGGCTCGTGCTCTGGTTGCGCTTCTATCGCGAACCGGAGCGCCACCCGAGGCTCGACCCGGCCGAGCTCGAGCTCATCCGCGACGGCGACGAGCAGCCGGCGGCCAGCGTCAACATTCCGTGGCCCGTGTTGCTGCGCTATCGGGAGGCCTGGGCCTTCTTGATCGCCAAGATGTTCACGGACCCGGTCTGGTGGTTCTACTTGACGTGGCTCCCCACCTACCTCAAGCGTGAACGCGACATCTCCCTGGCGTCGGCGGCGGGCACGCTCGCCGTCATCTATTTCGCGGCCGACGTCGGCAGCATCGTCGGGGGCTGGGTGCCCGGGCAGCTGATGAAGCGCGGCTGGAGCCCGAGCCGAGCGCGTATGACATCAATGCTCGTGTGCGCGCTGGGGCTACCGATCTCGGCGATGGCGGTGCTTGCCCAGGACCTCTGGGTCAGCGTTGCCCTGATCAGCGTCGCGACCGCCTCCCATCAGGCGTGGTCAGCGAACCTCTTCACCGTCGCTTCCGACACCTTCCCCAAGCCGGCGGTCGCGTCCGTGGTCGGCTTCGGAGCGATGTGCGGCGGCATCGGGGGCCTGTTCATGAACCTGATCGCGGGCGGCATGTTGCAATGGCTCGGCAGCTACACGCCACTGTTCCTCTTCGCCGGCGTGATGCACCCGCTGGCGTGGCTGGTCGTGCGCGTCCTGGTGCGGGGTGAGCTCGCCCAGATCCGGCTCGAGCAGACGAGCTCGACGCCCGGCAGCCCCATCCTGCGCAACTGCGGACTCGGGCTCCTCCTGGTCGGCACGCTAGCGTGCTTGCTCGTCGTCGGCAGCTGGGGCGAGATCCTGGTGGCGACGCGCAACTCCGTGGCTGCGGCCGCTGGCGGCATCGCAGCCGCCATCTTGATGGGACTGATGGGCGCGGCGCTCGTCTATGCGAGCCGGCCCCAGCCGTGGGCCGCGGCCGCCCTGGAAGAGCCCGCCCAGGCCGGTTGACGTGGCACGAGCGCAGCTCGATTCTCCATTATTTGTCACAGATCGAAACGCCTGGAGCGCCCCGTGGCGCTGCCGCACGCAGAGTGACAAGCACCCGGATTCACGCGGTATTTGAGGCTCAAACGGGAGGCGTTCGAGGGCTGATCCGGCGTTGAGTCGCGCAGCGGCAGCGCCGACTCGTTTCCATCGAGTCACGCCGTTGCCACGAGGGCTCGTTAGAGCGGCGCCTCGAGACGTCGCGTGAGCCCCCACTCTTCTTTCACTTGGACGGGGCTTCGAGCGCTCGTCTCGATGCTGCTGTGCGCCAGTGTTGCATCGGCCCAGGTCACCCCCGATGCCCCCGGGAGCGAGCCGGCGCCCGGAGCGGCAGAACAAGCGCCGCCCGAGCCAGCGCCCGCCGATCCTCCCCCGCAGTCGCCGCCGAGCCCGCCGGAGGAGCCGCCGCCGGCCGAGCCTGCGCCCCCCACCGCGGCTCCCGACCAGCCCGCGCCGGCGGCGCCCGTACCCGCAGCACCGGAACCCGGAGCGGACTCGCTCGCAGCGCCCCAGGCGCCGGCCGCTGTCGACTCGCCCGCTGAACCCGTCGCCCCAGCGCGGCTGCGCATCGTGCTGCGCAGCGAGCCGCCGGGGCTCGCCGTGGGCGGTGTGCTCATCGCTTCGGATGATGGGCACGAGGCCGCCACCGGCGACGATGGCAGCGCGGAGCTCGAGCTCGGCGCGGGCGTCCGCAGCATCCGACTGCGCTTGCCGCTGCCGCTGACCCCCGGCTACCCAGGGCCCGATCCGAAGGTCATTCGCCTCGAGGGGATCAACCTCGGCGCAGGGCAGCACGCCGAGCTGCGCGCGGCCATCAGCGCCGAGGGCACGCCGGGCTCGCTCGAGCTCATCGCCTTGCCGCCGCCCCTTCCCCCTGAAGCGAGCGCGCCGACCGCGACACCCGGCGCGAGCGACGCGGAATACGGGACGATCACAGGTGCGGTCACGACCAAGGACTCGGGCGTCGCGCTGGACGGGGTGAGCGTCTTCATCGAGGGGCTCGACGCCGAAGCGACCAGCGACGCGAGCGGCCGCTTCAGCCTGAAGGTGCCCGTCGGTAGGTACACGCTCTGGGTGATCCACGAGCGCTTCCCCACCCTCACCTTGCCGCGCGTCGACGTTCGCGCCGGCCGAGACACGCCGATCCGGGTCGAGCTGCTCGCGCCGACCACGCGGCAAGATGACTGGATCATCCGCGCTCACTACGTGGCCGGCGGCGTCGCGAGCATCCTCGAGGAGCGGCGCCAGGCCTCCACCGTCTCCGACGCGCTCGGCAGCGAGGAGATCGCCAAGTCGCCCGACAGCTCCGCCAGCTCGGCCACGCGCCGGATCGTCGGGGCCTCGATCGTGGGCGGGCAGTACCTGTTCGCGCGCGGCCTCGGAGGCCGCTACACCAACGTGCGGCTCAACGGCGTGCCGCTGCCGTCGACCGACCCCGACTTGCCCGGCTTCCAGCTCGATCTGTTCCCGGCGAGCCTGCTCTCCAGCCTCACCATCACCAAGACGTTCTCGCCCGACATCCCCGGCGACTTCGCGGGCGGTTCGCTGAACGTGGTGACGCGCGCGTTCCCGGATAAGTTCAAGCTCACGCTCTCGTCGAGCGTAACCTTCAACACCGAGACGACCTTTCAGGACATGCCGAGCTATCCCGGCGGTGATCTCGACTGGCTCGGCGTCGAAGACGGCACCCGCGCGCTGCCCGACGGCGTGCCGGAAGAGCGCGTGTGGACGGGTAGCGGGCTCGGCGCCGACCGCCTGATCGAGATCAGCGGTCTGTTTCGCAACGTGTGGAACACGGACACCCGCACGGGCATCCCGAACGTGAGCCTCGGCTTCAACGTCGGTGACACGCTGAGCGGCTCTGCGGGTCGCTTCGGGTACCTGGTAACGCTCGGCTACCGCCACCGCTTCGATCACTTCAAGGAGACCATCACCCGCGTGGCGCTGGCCGGCGCCGACAGCGGTCAAACGGTGGTGCCGGTGGAGACGCTCGAGCGCGAGATCGGCAGCCGGGAGGCGCAGCTCGGCGCGCTCGCGACGGTGAGCTACGAGCCCGCGCCCAACCACCGGATGACCGCCGTCTCGCTCGTCACGCAGACAGGCGAGGACCGGGCCACAGTGATCCGCGGCTTCTCGGAGGCTGAGGGCACCGACATCGCGAACACGCAGCTGCGCTACATCGAGCGACAGCTCCTCTTCAACCAGCTGACGGGCGAGCACGACGACCTCGCCGATTTCCTCACCGTCAGCTGGCAGCTCAACCTGTCGCGCACGCTGCGCGACCAACCCGGCACGAGCGATCTGCTGTACGCGGAGGGCCCGAGCGGCTTGCTCGAGTTCCGCCCGGTGAGCGGCAGCGGCGAGCGGCTCTACAGCGAGCTCGACCAGAACGACTTCGGCGGCGGCGTGAACCTGAACTTCGAGCTCTGGAAGGACGGCGCATTGAAGTTCGGTTACCTCGGCCGCCACGGCGAGCGCGAGTTCCAGGCGCGCCGCTTTGGCGTGCGCTACATGGGCAGCGCCGCCGACCGCCAGCTGCCAGCCGCCGAGTTGTTTGCCCCCGGGCGCGCGGGCGACAGCTGGCTCATCAACGAGCTGACCCAGCCTGAAGACGGCTACACCGCCAGCGAGACCCTGCACGCGGGATACGCCATGCTCGACGCGAGGCTGGCGAGCGCGCTCAAGCTGATGGGCGGCGTACGGCTCGAGAGCTTTCACCAGAAGATTGACATCGCGTCGCCGTTTGCTCAGCCGGGCATGACGCCGGTCGACGGCGCCGACCGCACCGACACCGACTACCTGCCAGCCGGCGCCGTGATCATCGCGCCGCGCGACGACATGAACATCCGCGCCGGCTACGGCGGCACCGTGGCGCGACCTCTCACCCGGGAGCTCGCGCCGTTCTTGAACCAGGACTTCGTGCGGCGGCGCTACGCGCAGGGTAACCCCGACTTGCAGCGCACGTTCATCCACAACTTCGACGTGCGCTGGGAGCTCTTCCCGACGCCGACCGAGGTGTTCGCGGTGTCAGGGTTCTACAAGGTGTTCCAGGACCCGATCGAGACGGTGGTGCTCGACCAGAACGGCAACCTGAGCTTCGAGAACATCGACGGCGCAAAGAACTACGGCGCGGAGCTCGAGGCGCGCATCAGCCTGGGGCTGATTTCGCCCGCGCTCGACCAGTTCAACGCGCTCGCCAACCTGGCGCTGATCCAGAGCAGCGTGGAGCTCTCGGACGAGCAACGCCGGCTGGCGACCGAGAGCGAGCGCCCGCTCGCCGGACAATCGCCGTACGTGGCCAACCTCGCGCTCGGTTATGACTCGGAGGACACAGGTCTCTCCGCGTACGTCTACTACAACGTCTTCGGGCGTCGCATCCAAGACGTCGGCCGCCTGGGGCTGCCCGATGTGTACGAGGAGCCGTTCCACGCCCTCGACGCCACGGTGTTCTGGAAGACCCCGGTGGGGCTGACCCTGGGCGCATCGGCGAGCAACCTCTTGTTCCAGCCCGTTCGGGTCACCCAGGGTGAGGTCGACTTTTCCCGCGCCGAGCGCGGCGCGAACTTCGGCCTCAGCCTCTCGTACTCGCCCTGAGCCTACGGCGCTGGGGCACGAGACCAAGGCCGGCGCGGGCGGGCCTCCGACTCTCGGAGCCGGAGGCTCGCCCCTCGCTCTGCCCACGGCGTCAGAACGGCACGTTGTCGTCGAGCTCGGCGCTGGCGCCGGCGGGCGCTTGCCGAGCGCCCGCCCCACGCCCCTGGGCAAAGCACAGGTCAGACGCGATGATCTCCGTCTTGTAGCGCTTGACCCCGTCCTTCTCGTAGCTCGACGTCTGGATGCGACCCTCCACCAGCACTGGGCTGCCCTTGGTGAGCAGCCGAGAGAGCGCCGTCGCCCGATTGCCGAACATGACGACCTTGTGCCACTCGGTGCGTTCTTGCTTGTTCTTCTCCTTGTCGAAGAAGACCTCGTTGGTGGCGAGGTTGAACGTCAGCACCGAGTGCCCCGACGGGGTGCTGCGAAACTCGGGCTCGGCACCGAGGTTGCCCAGTAACGTTACGCGATTGAATCCAGTGGTCATGTCTCTTCCTCCGTGAGCCGGTGGCTCCTTGGTTTCTCGTCCCCCTCGTTCGGGGGAGCGCTTTTCCTTCAGCACGCGCCGAGCCAAGGCGGAGGCCTGGCCTTTTCGGGCGCGTCGAGCGGCCACGGCTGGCTAATTGCTGGCCACCGCCTGGCGCACCGTCACCGTCACCGGCTCGAGGCTTCGGGCTACACTTCCGCCCATGACCTCTCCCGAATCTCCTCCGCTTGCTCCCCTCGTCGTGCGGCGCGCCCGCCAGGAAGATCTCGACGCCGCGGCGGTGCTCGCTGGGCGGCTCGTACACCTGCACCACGACGTCGACGCGGCGCGCTTCTTCCTGCCCGACGATGTCGAGCGCGGCTACACCCACTGGCTCGGCCGGGAGCTGAAGCGGCGCGAGGCCGTGGTGCTGGTGGCGACGCGCGGCGACGAAGTCGTGGGCTACAGCTATGGCACGCTCGAGGGCCGCGACTGGAACGCCCTGCTCGATCAGCACGGCGCCATCCACGACATCTACATCGCCGACAGCGAGCGGCGGCGGGGCACCGGTCGCCGCCTGCTCGACGCCATCGTGACCGAGCTGGAGGGGCTCGGCGCCCCACGCATCGTGCTGGCTACGATGGTGAGCAACACCGCCGCGCAGCGCCTGTTCGCGAGCGCCGGCTTTCGCGCTACCATGCTGGAGATGACGCGCGGCGGTTGAGGGCTGCGGGCGGACGCGAGGCGGCGCGCCGTCAGCGCGGGCGTCACATCTTCGTGAGGGCCGCAGCGTCGGCGTGCTGCGCGCGCGCGTTCAGGCGCGTCTGCATGTCGTCGCGCGGGCTCTTGCCGAACATCCTGCGATACACCCGGTGAAACTGGGTGTAGCTGCTGAAGCCCGCGTCGAGCGCCGCGGCGAGCAGGTTGGCCTGGCCGCGCTCGACCGCCTCGAAGAAGCGCGCCATCAGCCGCCGGTGGCGGTACTCGACCAGCGAGATGCCCATCTCGGCCTTGAACGAGCGCGCGAGATAGCCAGGGCTGATCGACAGCTCGCGCGCGAGGCTCGCGCCGCTCGAGCACGGATCTTCCTCGAGGGCACGCAGCACGCTCCGCACCCAGGGGCTCTTCTGCGTCGTGCGCCGGACGGGCCAGTCGAAGCGGTTCCGACGATGCAGGAACAAGCTCGCGAGGTGGCTGCAGAACACCGCCATCCGTACCTGCTTCAGCTCGTCGACGGGCGACCGCGAAAGCGCCGAGTCGTTGTACATCACGCCAACGAGCTCGCGCGCAGACACGAGCGGAGTGACCACGAGCCAGCCGTAGCCGAACTCCACGTTGCGGCGCGGGTCCTCCACACATTGCAGCGGCCCCTCGAGCTGGCACCAGAGCGCGCCGTTGTGCTGCAGGCTCCGCAGCGACTCGGCGTGGTCTGCATCGTACTCGTGGTGCACCGCGTGCTCGTCGGTGGTCTGCCCGTTGGCGCCGGTGCCCCAGGTGCCGCGCAGCAGGGTGCGTTCAGCGCGCGGATCACGCAGAAACAACCCGACCCGTTCGAGCCCAATGCGCTCGCGCGCGACCTCCACGGCGCGGCGCAGCATCTGGTCGGTGTCGACAAAGCTGGCCAGCTCGTCTGCTGCAGCCAGCACCGGGCCGA
>Ga0247763_1001761_pt1 | contig 11952 bp, 6 predicted proteins | sample UWRJL141409B4_FD_179926 | JGI IMG/M metagenome (GOLD analysis project Ga0247763, IMG submission 179926) | Plant litter microbial communities from Arlington Agricultural Research Station in Wisconsin, United States - UWRJ-L141-409B-4 | ecosystem: Environmental > Terrestrial > Plant litter >...
GCTGGTCGCTGCGGGCACGGCGGTCTTCCCGGTCGGGCCTGCACGCGCGGCCCAGGGCGAGGCGAGCTTCACGCCATCGAGCTTCGTCATGCCGATCTATTCGATCATGCTCGCGCGCGGGCTGACGACCAACGTGCCGCTGTATCAGTGCGCCGCGAGCCGGGCGTTCGCGCCGCCGCCGGGCGGAGGCCCGCCGCCGGCGCCCGCCGACGCGGGGCCCTCGGATTGCATGGTCGACATGGCCGACGAAGCGGCGCTGGCGAACCTGTTCGCCGCGGCGGCGGAGATCCCGCCCGGCACGTACGACAGCATCGTGGTCGGAACGTGCGAGAACAGCAGCGCCTTCGTGGCCAAGCTGCAGGGCAGCGTCGTGCGCGAGGGGGTCACGTATTACACGACGTCGGGCCCCGCGGTGGTCAGCACGAGCCCGGGAGATCTCGGCTACGTGAGCATCAACTACTCGGGTTGCGGCAACACGGTGAAGTTATCGCCGCCGCTGACCATCGCGGCAGGCGACTCGATCACCGTGAACGCGTTCTTCACGCTGCAAAACCTGGCATGGGTGCTCGGCAACCTCAGCCCAGGCCTCGGCGGCTGCGCCGAGGCGCCCGCCGGGAGCTTCAGCGTCTGCTCGGGCTTGCCGGTGCTGGTGGGTTACATCGGCGCCGTGGCCCCCTCCCTCGATGCCTATTACATCACGGAGGATCCGTCGGACGTGCTGGCGACGAAGGCCGCCGGCCAGGTCTTGCTCCTGAGCTCGGGCGGTGAGCCCTTTTCCGGGTTTCTGCGCCGCGTCTACTCTCACGACTCGGTCGATCCCAGCGTGAGCTATGACGTGCCGCTGCGCGAGATCTCGAGGAATGTCTCGGTCGGCGACGCCGGGGCCGAACCAGCCGATGCCGCCGCGTACGACGCGGGCGGTGTCGTGCCCAGCTACGACATCTTCGCGATCGGTGACCCCGCCGAGGACGTGACGAAGTATCGCGTGCGCTTCCCGCGCTTCGAGCTGCGCGACCACAACGGCACCTTCTACACCGCCAACGGCGCGAGCCAGGTGAGCTATCGAGCCGTCAGACGCTGAGCGCGGGCGCGAGGCGTGGCGCGCGCCTTGCTCGCGCGCTTTGGTCGGCTCGTGGCTGCCGCGCCCGCTCGGCGCGCGCCCGCTTCGGGCTGACCGCTTTGTTTTGCCTCGCGCCGCTTGCGCGCGAGGTAGAGCTGGCAGCGCCTCTTGGCCTCTTGCGCGCCCCATTTCTCGATCGAGAAGCTCGTCGAGGCGGCCTGCCCGTTGGGCATCCGGATCCACGCCAGATACACCGGTGAGACACCGACGCGACGCGTGATCTCGACCCGTTTGACGTAGCCGGAGACACGCGTCGTCCGGCGCCGGGCAGGTTTGATCGTCGCGGCCGTCTGATCGCGCCACTCCACGGCGGCGCGCAGCGCCTTGCGCTTGCCGCCATGGACAGCGTCGGAGAACATCTTCGAAACAACGCGCTTCGTTCCGCTTTCCGTGCTCCGCTGGAAGCGCACCCACCAGCCGTGGGTCTTGCCGTAGTCAAAGCGCGTGATGTTCTTTTCTCGACTCATCGTTCAAACCGGAAAACTCTCACAGCAGATGCTCGCGCGGGCCCGTTCAAGGACTCGCGGTGGGTGATGTCTACGCGACCGCCCTCTGGCGTGACCGTAGACTGCTTCGAGAGCCTCGGCGCACTCATTACCTGAGGTTGCGGCGACTTCAAAGTCCGACCCGTGTCGCGTTCGCAATAACGATCAGGCGCGACCCGATCCGGGGTCCAACAGCGCCACGCGCAGAGGCGCGGCACGGAAACGACTTCGAAGACGCAGTCCAGCCAACGCCGGTCGAGCAGGACCGCATACTTTGGCGGTGACGCCCGCCCCCGCGCGACGGGTTGTTCAGCGGGGGTTAGCGCCTCACCCCGACCGGTGCAGCGCGCCTCGGGCTGCCGCATTTTGCCCCGAACGCATGCTGGGCTGCATCATCGGCGAGTGATGTCCGCTTCGGGGCTAGCCGCCCCGGCCCTCGCTTCTACGGGTTTGCTCTCGTTCGAGCCGCCGTGGCAAACCAGAGTTTCACATGAACCCTGCCGGCGCCCAGTCCGAACCGAGCGACGGCGCGTCGGCATCGCGTTCTCCGTTGTCGGGGCGTCCGGGGGCGGCGGTGCGCCTCGGCAGCTTGCCCGGAAACTCCGAGCAAGACCTGCGGCTGATTCAGGACCGCATCGCGCTGTTCGCGGTCAGCGCGTTCTTCATCACGGCCATGTTCCTGGTGGCGATGACGGGACTCGATCTCGGTCTCGACGACGGGCAGGGCTTTCAGTCGCCCGAGGGCCGCGTGTGTCATGTGCTCGCGACGCTGGCGGCGTTCGTCACCTGGCGCGTCGCGCAGCGCCGGCGGCTCATCTCGCCCGGATCGCTCGGCTGGCTCGACGCAGCCGGCACGGTGGGCGTCTGCGTCGCGTTCTCGGCGATGGGCCACTTCCTGAAGCAGCCGTTCGGGTTCTACACGGCGCTGCTCGCGATCCTGCACGTGAACGTGGGGCGCGCCTCGCTCGTGCCCAGCGTCGCGACGCGCACGCTCGGCATCTGCGCCGCGAGCTTCGCGGGGCTCGTCGTCTCGCGCGCGCTCACCGAGCTGCCGGCGGGGCTCGAGCACCCGGGGGCGCTGCGGCTGCGCTGGGTGCTCGAGGGGGCGCTGTGGTCGGCGGCGGGCTCGGGCGTCGCGACGCTGGCCTCTCACGTCATCTACGGGCTGCACGAGCGGGCGCTCGAGGCGCGCAAGCTCGGGCAGTACGAGCTCGAGCAGAAGATCGGGCAGGGGGGCATGGGCGAGATCTACCGGGCCCGCCACGCCATGCTGCGCCGGCCCACGGCTGTCAAGCTGGTGAGTGGAACCGGCTCGGAAGAGCGCCTGCGCCGCTTCGAGAAGGAGGTGCAGCTCACGGCGCGGCTGACGCACCCCAACACCATCTCGATCTACGACTATGGCCGCACGCCGGACGGCACCTTCTACTACGCGATGGAGCTGCTCGATGGCCTCAGCGTCGAGCAGCTGGTCGAGCGGCACGGGCCGCAGCCCGCCTCGCGCGTGATTCACCTGCTGGAACAGGCGTGCGGCGCCCTCGCCGAAGCGCACGGCATCAGCCTGATCCACCGCGACATCAAGCCTGGCAACCTCTACCTGTGCCGGCGCGGCGGCGTGCCCGATGTCGTGAAGGTGCTCGACTTCGGCCTCGTGCGTGAGCTGAAGAGCGACGGCGACATCAAGGGCAGCAACGTCGACACCGTCGTGGGCACGCCGCTCTATCTCTCGCCCGAGGCCATCCTGACTCCGGATCGGGTCGACGCGCGCGCCGACCTGTACGGCCTCGGCGGCGTCGCTTACTTCCTGCTCACCGGCAGCGCGCCCTTCAGCGGCCGCGGTCTGGTCGAGATCTGCAGTCACCACCTGCACACCCAGCCCGAGCCGCCCTCGCGCCGCCGCCCCGTGCCCCCCGATCTCGACGCGCTGGTGCTGCGCTGTCTCGCCAAAGATCCCGGTGAGCGCCCGCAGACGGCCGCCGAGCTCGCCGAGGCCTTGCGCAACTGCGACGCCGGGGGCAGCTGGTCTACCGCCGACGCCGAGCGCTGGTGGGCGGAGGTTGGCAAAGAGCACGTTGCCGAGCCCGTCACGGACGTCAGCGGTGAGCAGCCGTGCTTGACGGTGTGTGCGGTGGATCTGAAGCGGCGGTTCGCGGAGCGACTGCGGAGCGCTCGAGCGTAACGGTCGAGGGCCCGCCAGCCTCTCGAGGGGCTGGAGCGCTGAGGGCTGAGGGCTGAGGGGCCGAAGGGCCACGGAGCTGGCAGAAGCGCCGCTGAGGCGCGACAGCGTTGCGGCCCCGCTGCGGCCCCGCTGCGGCGCCGCGTGCCGATGCACCAGGCGACCGAGCAAACGCGAAAGAACGAGCCTTCTCGAAGGTCAGCGTTAGTGGCGACTCTAACTCGGTGTTGGGCGACGCTCGTTGCGCGAGACGCGAGCGCACTGTCTAGGTCGCTCCTGCAAATCGACGGGGCAGGGCGATTGGTGCGTTCTCACGACGTGTCGAGCGGGTGGCGGCCGGCGCGGCAGCGCCACATGGAAAGCGCACCGAGAGCGCGCTCGGCAACGCGACGCAAATCTCTCCACGAAAGGAACGGAATCAGCATGGCGACCATCTACAAGATTCATCCCGCGATCGGCATCGCACGCATCGGGAATAGCCCGAGCGAGTTCTTCGTTGGACCGGAGAAGTACGGAGAACTGCCCGAGCCACCGGGTGGCTTCAAGGACGGTGAGTGTCGCGTCAAGCGACAGGCGGCGCGCTTTCGCATCTTCGCGCATCACGACGACGGAAGCGTGCAGGAAGTCACGGCGGCGGATGCGACGATCACCTGGACGGCGCACCTCGCGAACCGCAAGGCGGCCTATGCCGATCGCGGCAATTCGGAGCCGGCGGCCGATTTGAGTATCGATCCCGGTGCGCGCACCGTCACGGGCTCGAACCAGCGGCAGCTCTTCGACACCGGCAGCATCCGCTTCGCCGGGCAGGCCGCGGTCACCGTGCCGCTCGGAGAGATGCGAACGGATGCTGACGGTCGGCTGCTCGTGCTCGGGGGCTCGGGCACCTCGGCGTCGCCCGGCGGCAGGCCACTGCCAGACTTCTGGGGCAACAGCGGCTGGTATGACGACGTCTCCGATGGGCCCATCTCGGCCACGATTCAGCTGCGCGGCTCGGCGGAGAGCCAATCGGTGGTGGGCGCCTGGGTGATCGTGACACCGCCCAAGTTCGCTCCCCATCAAAACAGCGTCACGACGCTCTACGATCGTATCTTTCAAGCGATGGTCGAAGCCGGGCTGGCGACGGCGCCGACGACCACCTCGTACACGCGCGACGTCTATCCCATCCTGCAGCGCGCGAGGGAGATGCGCTGGGTCTTCGAGACCGCCGCCCACGCCTGGCCAGACCCGGTGATCGAGCCCGCGCTGAGGGCCGCCATCTTCGATCGGCTCGCGCCCCCGGGCGACATGCCGCGGCTCAACGGCGGCGACTTCCAGCTCACGCCCGTCCAGTACGCGCACATGCAGCGCTGGCGAGACGGTGATTTCGCCAATGACTGGCAGGGCGTGCCGAGCGTAGAATCCAGCATCTCGCCTGCCGGAATCGATCGCGCCGCGCTCGACGGCGCCGTCGGCGCGTCGTTCTTCCCCGGCATCGAGGCGGGCGGGCTCAACGCCGACAATCGCCCGATCCTCCGGCTCGCCAACTACGCGGACGCATTTCGCATCGACCATGGGGTGGTGAGCGCGGGCGGCATCACGGCTTCGATGGCCTTGCCCTGGCAGGCCGACTTCCTCGCCTGCGGCTCCAACTGGTGGCCCGTGCCACGCCCCAACCGAGTCATCCCTCGCGGCGGTAGCGAGTACGTCGAGTGGGCGCGCGGCTTCGACTCGTACGAGCAGATGGTCGCGCTCTGGCACACACTCGGCTTCGTCGTGAGCGACGGGGCGGAGCACCGCGAGGTCGGGCGTTGCGCGAACGCCCCGGCAGGAGCGGCCTCGGTCGCGGTCGATGGCGGCAAGCGGGCGGCGCTCGAGGCCTCGCTCGAGGCGACGGGCGAGGTGCCGAACCGGGCACTGGCGAGCGGGGCTCGGCGGGAGCTCTGAGGGGTGCAGAGCGTGCAGCTCGACCTCGGGCCATGCAGCGCCGCGTGCGGCGACATGTGCAGCGACTCGGCGCCGTCACGCGACGTCGAGAAGAGCGCCCGCGCGCGGTCGGCGGGCGCCTTCGATGTCGTCATCGTCGGCGCAGGACCGGCAGGGTCGAGCGCCGCCCTCTCGCTCGCGCGGCGCGGCGTGCGGGTCGCGCTGGTCGAGCGATCGAGCTTCGAAGCTTCCCGGATCGGAGAGGCGCTGGCGCCCGCCGTTCAGGGTGAGCTCGTGGCGCTCGGCGCCTGGCGAGAGGTGCAGGCGCTCGGGCCACTCCCTTCCTGGGGCACGCGCGCCCTCTGGGGAGACGAGCAGCCGCACGCCCACTCTCACCTCACGAGCCCTTATGGCCACGGCTGGCAAGTCGACCGTCGCGCCTTCGACGAGGCGCTGGCGCAGGCGGCCGCGCGAGCCGGCGCTCAGCTGATGCTCGGTGCAACACTGCGCGTGAGCGAATCGCAGGGCGAGGCATGGCAGCTGCTCGTCGAACGACGCAGGCCTGGCGCTCGGGCGCCGCGCGAGGCCCGCGCGAATGCGGAGACGGGCAGCGCGGGGCTCGTGAGCCTCAGCTCGCGCGTGCTGATCGACGCCACGGGCCGTCCCGCAGCCGTCGGGCGCGCGCTCGGTGCGCAGCGGCTCCTGTTCGATCGCCTGGTGGGCGTGGCCACCTGCTGGGAGCCGCTCGGAACCGGCGAGCGCGGCCACCTGCTCGTGGAGACGGCGGGCGAGGGCTGGTGGTACTCGGCGCGCTTGCCGCCCGGGTCGCGCGACGTCTCCGGCGAGCCCATGCTGGCCATGCTCATGACCGACGCCGACCTCTGCGCGGAGGGTCAGCAGCACCGCCGCTCCGGCTGGCACGCGGCGCTCGATGCCACCCACGCCACCCGCCAGCGCCTCCACGGCGCGCGCTGCATCGACGCACCCAGGGTGCACCTCGCCCACAGCCAGCGCGTGCAGCGCGCCGACCGCAGCGATCGCGCCGGCCGCGCCGGCCGCACCGGCCGCACTGCATCGCGCCTCCTGCCGTGGCTCGCCGTGGGCGACGCGGCCCTCGCCGTGGACCCGCTCTCTGGCAGCGGCGTGCTGCGAGCGCTGCGCAGCGGGCGAGCCGGCGCCGAGACCGCGGCACGGATGCTCGAACAGCCCGCGATCGCACGCGACGCGCTCGCCGCGTACGAAGCAGAGCAGGACGCCGAGTGCACCACGTTTCTCATCGAGCGAGCGCAGCACTACGCCGCCGAACAGCGCTTCGACACGCCGTTCTGGAAACGACGTCAGGTCGGGCTTCGGGCGCGCTCGCTGCCCTGAGCACCGTCTCGCGCGCGGGGGCAGCGCTCGCTCTCATCGCTTTCGAGCGTCAGACGACGATTGCTCTGGACGCCTCTGGCGACCGATCACGCGCTCGCCGCGGCGTTCGAACGAGACTGGTCTCGCGGCGACGCTGGGGGGCATCGAGCTCGAGCTTTCTCGGAAAATAGACCAAAAACCTCGATCGGTTGCGGGGAGATGAGTCTCGGTGGCGCCGGCGAGGCTCGAAATGGGCGTGGTAGGTCAATGTCCATGCATACCGCTCAACCGCTCGAAACCATGGCTGCCGTGGCTCCCGTGGCCGTCATGCATGACTATCGTGCCGAGCTGTCCACGCCGGCGTTGATTGCCGAGGTGCAGCAGTTGCTCGCGTCCGAGCGTCACGCGAGACATCTCATGTGCCGCTACCTGGCTGACCTGGCCGACCGCATCGGCGAGCGCCGAGATGGCCAGCTCCTGGCATATGTCGACGAGCTTCACGCGGCGGCGTGCCTCTTCGACCTCGGCGCGCGCGAGACGCGTGAACGCGTGCGCATCGGTCGGGCGTTGCGGAGCTTGCCCCAGCTCGAAGCGGCTCTCATCGCGGGAGAGCTCTCCTATTCGCGGGTGCGCGAAGCGACGCGCGTCGCGCGTCCGGAGACGGAGTCGCTCTGGCTCGAGCTGGCACAAAACCTCGACATGCGAGCGCTCGAGCGGCGGGTGGCCGCCGCCAGCGGAGCAGCACTCGAAACGCGAGCACCCGAGCCGCGAGCACCCGATCCGCGAGCGCGCGATGCCCGCGCCGCCGATCAACGGCCGGGTGATAGCGCCGCGCGACCAGTTTCGAAGCGGTCGCCCGCGCGTGCCCACACCGAGCGGCTCGCTGGCGATGCCATGCGCGTGACATTCGAGCTGCCGGCGCACGCTTGGGCTCTGATCGAACGAGCCCTCGAGGGGGCGCGCGATCGCGCGACCACGCTCGACCCTGACGCTGAGGTATCAGATGCACGAGCCCTCGAGATCGTCGCCCGCGAGGCTCTCGAAAGGCACGACGTCGACGGCGAGCTCGCATCCAATCGACCCGCCAGCGCAGACCCGTCCATACTCGGCCCCTCGCTCGTCCCATCACTCGAGAATGCGCGGTCGGACGAACCCACCCAAACCCCCGTCGGAGAAATCGCGACCCACCTCGAGCGCCCGAACGACCCTGCCGATCGACTCCTTGTATCCTCACGGGCCCGGGCAGTTGGAGCCTCGACGAGCTCTGCCACGAGAGCGGAATGAGTGTTCCCGAGCTCCAGCACGTTCTGCTGCTGCTCGAGCTCCAGGGACGCATCCGATACTCCAGCGGCTGCGTCGAATCGGTGGCGACATCGCAAACGGCCACGAGGTCATCGACCGTCTGCCTGCCGAGAGCTACACGCCCTCCGACCTCGCGGCGCAACGGCCTCCAGCGCAACGGCTCCAAACCCATGCGACGGGAGTTCGGTGAGACCGCGACCCACCTTGGGTCGCGAGCGCCGCGTCGCGAGGTTGCCGATAGCGCTGCGTCGCGAGGTTGCCGATAGCGTCGGTCGCGTTGCGCTCGAGGCGCGACATCACGATCGGGATGGGGGCTTCCGTGGTTTCGAGCGGCGGCGGGCTTCGCCGCATGGCCCCTTCACTGGATGAGAATGCGCGAAGCGGCAGGCCCCAACAAAACCGCCCCATGGGTGAGGACGGAGATGAGGAGGAGGCTCTCGGGGGCCGCTCAGCTCGGGGGCTGTTTGTAGCTGCGCGGGGGGCGCTGCGACAGCCACTGCCGCTCGCTCGCTGGCGGTGCGCTGATGCCGGAGGGGGGCGGCGCCGAGTGCGGTGACGAGCGATCGTCGTTGGACGACCTGGGATAGGGCGTGGCGGTGGGCGAGCTCGTGGGGAAGGGGGTCCTCGTGGCCGAGGAGGGAGCGCCTGGCGCCGGCGTCCAGGCGCTGCCGCGTCGCGCAAAGGGCCCCACGTGCTCGGGCGCGGGCGCGATCGGTTCGGAGCCGGCGAGCAGGGCTGCGTGACGCTCTGTGTTGCGCCGTTGCTTCTGCCGCGCGAGCAGCCATGCGACGGCGCCGATGGCCACCACGATCGCGACGGCGATGGCGATCCACGGGCCAATGTCGAACGACCCGGCGCCCACCGGCTCGGCCCGGACTACTGCCGCGGCCGTCTCTGCTGCCTCCGACGTTGCCTGCTTCGCGGGAACCTTGGCCGCGACCGGAGCTGGCGCGGCAGCGGGGGCCTGGCCCACGGCAGGGACCACCGATCGAGCTTCGCGCGCGGGTGGCGCAGCTTCGACCGCGGCCTCGTCAGCCTGCTTCCCACTCGGAGGCGCTTCGCCCGCGGGGCGATTGCTGAGCACGATCACGCCCCCTTTCGTTCGAAAGGCCTCCACCGGGCGCAGCGGATCCGCAGCCGGCGGCGCCTCGTGCGCCTCGTCCGCAGCGCCCGATGACTCCGGGCCTGACGTCTCGCCCGTCGGTGCCTGCGCCAGGGTGCGTGCGTTCAGCATGGAATCAGCCCCGTTCGGAAAGAGCCATCAGTGCACGGGACCCTCTGGCTTGTCCAGCCTCGAACCACCCTCCTTCCGGCGCTGCACAGGCAGCGTGCAAAATGGCGCGAGCCGAAGACGCGCAGATGAGAGAAAGAGCGCTTCTCATCTGGCGCGTCGGCACATTTTCCCCTGGGAGCGGCGCAGTTCGCCGCGATGATGCGCGATCCCGCCCAGCGGCCCTTGCCGGTGCGACACCCGCCGCAGCGCTGTCCACCTGGCTTCCGGCGACCCTTCAGGGGGCTGCCCGCCGCGTCGACCTCACGACACCTCCAGCGTCGCTAGCTCACGACACCTCCGAAGCGTCGCGAACATGTGAGACCGGCGAACGGCGGCGCGCCGTCTCACACTCGCGTCGACGTCGTTCGCTTCACCGCGGTCGCCCGCGCGTCGCGCACCCGTCCCGCGCGTCGTGGATCACGGCGTCGCGTGCTCATCGACGCGATCGCAGCCGCGATGCGTGTGTATCGTTCACGCACGGTGCTTTGCAGCGACTTCGGTTTTTCGCAGTGCTGCGAGCGCTCTGCGATCGAGCTGATCGCTCAGGCGCTCACCCGTCACACGATCTTGTCGATCGCAAGCGTAGCGCCTCTTCGCAGCCAAAAATACTTCGATCCGCGATCATCGTCGCGGGCGCTTGGTGCTCTTCATGCTAGTGATGTTGCACGGCGATTGCTTCATCGCCGTTGGCGAGCGAGGCCCAGCGAACTCTCGCACCACCGAGCTACCGTCTCGAGCGACAGGTTACCGTCATGAGTGGACATCATCACCAATCTCGCCGCGGCCGCTCTTCGACACGCGTACGTCGCAGCGCCTTGCTGCTCGCAGCGCCCTCGTTTGCAGCCCTGTCCGCCCTGGGCTGCGCCTCCGAGCTCACCGACCCCGGCCCGGGAATGGACGAGCCGATCGGCGCCGCTGGCTTCAGCGGCGTGGGCGGCTCCGTCGGCAACCCGAACCCCGACAACGCACCCGCCGCCGTCCCGCGCAGCAACGACACCGGCCTCACCCCGCCCGGCACTCCGCTCGCCGATTGTGCCACCCCGGGCCCTCAGCTGCTGCGCCGCCTCACCTCAACTCAATACCGCAACACGATCGTCAACCTGTTCGGGGGTGACGCGCCCGAGCAGCAGACCCTGACCGACTCGGCCGTCAACGGCTTCACCATCGACTCCGACACGCTCGTCGTCAGCAACCTCGATTCAGAGCTCTTGATGGGCTACGCCGAGTCGGTCGCCACCTGGGCGAAGGGCAACGGCCGCCTCGCCGCCTTCGCCAACAACTGCACCAACGCGGGTGACGCGAACTGCCGCCGCACCTTTATCCAGAACCTCGGGCTCAAAGCCTACCGGGAAGACCTGAACGACGCGCAGGTCGCGGCCTACGACGGTCTGTTCCAGGAGTTCGCGGGCGGCGACTTCATGGCGGGCGCCGAGGTGGTGGCGACGGCGATGCTGCAGGCGCCCAACATGCTCTACCGCCGCGAGATCGGCGCGCCCGGGCAAGCGGGGCAGTTCAGCCTGAAGCCCTTCGAGGTCGCGAGCCAGCTCTCCTACCTGCTCACGGATAGCCCTCCGGATGATGCGTTGCTCACCGCTGCGCGCAACAACCAGCTCGGCACGCCGGCAGAGCTCGACGCCCAAGCCGAGCGCCTGCTCGCGACCGACGCGGGCCGCCGCACGCTCGCTCACTTCATCGAGGGCTGGGTCGAGATCGAAGGGCTGCCCGCCAAGGCGAAAGACACCGACACCTACGACCTCTCCGCCGCCGAGCGCGACGCGATGGGCCAAGAGACGCGGCAGCTCTTCACGGACACCTTCCAGACGGGCGGCAGCGTGGAGACGCTCTTCACGGCAGACTACACCTTCGTCAACGGCACGCTCGGCGCCTACTACGGTATGCCGGGCGTCACGGGTGACGCCTTCCAGAAGGTCGCGCTGCCGGCGAATCGCCCGCCGGGCATCCTCGGCCACGCCGCTTACCTCACGGCGCACGCCCAGCCGGAGAACTCGTCGCCCGTGCAGCGCTCGTTCATCATCCGCGAGCGCATCCTCTGTCAGGACCTGCCGCCCGTGCCGCAGAACCTCGACACCAACCTCGACGCCCCCGAGGGCTTCCGCACCAACCGCGAGCGCTACACCGAGCACAGCTCGAACAACGTCTGCTACGCCTGCCACTCGCGAATGGACCCGATCGGGTTCGCCTTCGAGAACTACGACGGCTTCGGTCGCTACCGCGATCAAGAGAACGGCGTCCCCGTCGACGCGAGCGGCGAGCTCAGCGACGTGCCCGGCGGCCCCATCCCGCTCGACGGCGTCGACGCGCTGGCGAGCTACCTCGCCACGAGCGA
>Ga0247763_1001762_pt1 | contig 11950 bp, 13 predicted proteins | sample UWRJL141409B4_FD_179926 | JGI IMG/M metagenome (GOLD analysis project Ga0247763, IMG submission 179926) | Plant litter microbial communities from Arlington Agricultural Research Station in Wisconsin, United States - UWRJ-L141-409B-4 | ecosystem: Environmental > Terrestrial > Plant litter >...
GGGATTTGAAGAGATGCCTCAGTGCAAAGCCTTGAAAAAGTCAGAGATAACCCCGGGTAGCCCCAGAATGGCAGATCTTCCGGAAAGTGGTGTTTTTGGGCAATTCGACAGTGTGTTGGAGGAGGAGATCAAGTCGCAGGTCTCGAGGGCGCTGCGTCCAAGATATGGTCCTATGACGACAGTCGAGGCAGCCGAAGCGACAGGGGTAAGGGAGCCAAGAACTGCCACAACCACTGGGAGGGTCCCAAAGTGATGCACGGCAGAACACCAAGCTCTGGTGCCCCACCTCCGATCTTCCCGTTTCTGCTGTCTTCTCAATGCGATGAGTGAGTGAAGGAATGAGCATTTGTGGGCAGGGTCGCAGCCTTTGCAGCCCAAGACGGCATTACGGAGGGTTCAAATATGTAGTGTACCTTGTCGTCGACCCAAGCAGTCAGGTCTCCGCCCCGCGATATTGCCCAACTTGTTTGCCGTGTGGGACAACGAGGCTCTCTGTGTCTCAGGTCGGATCGCACAAGAGCAGCGTCGCAGGATGCAGACTGTAGGTATCCGCGCAAGCTGAATTGACAATTTCCATCTTCGAACGACATTGCAGCAAAGGTGCCTTATATTTTCCATTCCGTGTGTTACTCAGAATAGCTCTGTCCGCGTTCTTCACTGGGCGCCTTGTCTGTCTGCTCGGTTGCGAACCTTGCTGTTCCGGGTTGATGAAGCATGTTAGCGAAACTGTGGCGGAAAGCCGAGTTTGTTAACACTCCTTAGCCGTATGTTCAGTCCCGCCATGACCCCGCAACACCAAACGTTGCACCACTGCAAGTCCACCCGGCCGCGCCTCTGGCTCGCCAAACCATAATGATCCTCCCCATAATTTCCCTATCTGGCCAGCGCGTAGCGAGATGTGCGCGAGGTAGCCTCATCGTTTAACCACGCAACCCTTCACCTCACCCGAGCCGCCGGTGCACAACAGCTTGGGCATCCATAGCTTTCGCCTTATTTCCCAACCAGAACCCCTTAACCCCGTGCCCCAAACCTTTGAGCAGTGAACAGAACATTGGTGCGAGGCAACACAGCCGGGCCACGAACGAAGATCAGCAGCGGCCAAAACACAAGCGTATCGGAGTTGGGCACCCACCTGACCACACTAGATATCTCACATCCGTAGCAAAATTCATGGTGAACTAAGCACGTGGTAGGGGTTGATGAAAAGATTTCACGAAACAGCATGCCTCGCGGTTTCGTTCGCGATGCACGATGACGTCGGGCCCCGGTTTCGTGAACGGAGCCATCTTGCAGCCCAATCCGACACACCAGGGCAATTGGCTGCCCATCGTTGTTCACAAAATTTGCTCCTCAGTTGATCATCACTCTGTGACTAACTATCAGGTTTTCGCAAACCTTCGCGCGAGACCCTGCATCCCGCAAAGTCCCCTAAACTTGGCGGCCTTATGCCACCAGCCTTCGGCGTTTGATGAGAAACACGCAAGACTCCCACAGCCTTATACTCTCGCCCAAAACCAACTCCAACGGAATAGTAATGGTTAATTAGGACCCGTTTGTGCCAATTTTTGTCTATTTTAAAGAAAGCCACGCCCAACTTTTCCGGGAACGGGCAAAAGTGGTGTCAAAGCCCGCTATGCCGCTCGATCCCTTTTGTCCCTCGATACACAAAACTCCGTACCTAGTGCAACCCGACATGATGCAAAACACCCTTACAAGAAACAAGAGAAGAAGTAACAGAACCAAACTAAGCGGTGGCAGCAACCGGTGCCGCTTCCCCGTTTGACTGTGCCTGTTCATGCAAGCCCAAGTGGAAGCTGCGGATAATAGAGTCGGCGTCGTCGATGGCGATTGGCCTGACATCGGCCAGAGCCTTGATCTTGGCAGTGCTTTTCGTCGTGTTAGCTCTGACCTGGCAGATAAAAGACATGGGACGACATACACTTCCTTCACCTGATCATCAGTCATGGTCAGACCAAGCTGTCCGACACGCGTCTTGACGGCATTCCATCCAGTCAGACGGGATGCGAAGTGGACATAACGAGTCAAGCCAAAATCGGCCGGGTTGAGAATTTCGTAGGTGCTGGGGTTGTTGAGAATCGCCTTGGCGTGGATACCAGCTTTGTGTGTGAAAGCACAGAAGCCGGTAATGGGGTTGTTGAAGGGAGTGTTGACCTCGACAGCCTCGGCAACCATGTCCTCAATCTGCAAGGAATTAGATGATTTCGGTGACTCGGCATACAAACACCTACCTCCTTGAGCAAGTGGAGCTTGTACTTGCTCTTGACATACTCGGGAGCCGTAACAACCATGCGCGCCAACAAGCCGCCAAGAGGAGTGATGCCGTTACGCTCACCAACTAACGTTCATTAGTGACGCGCCAAAAAAGACTCGAACACGTAGGACTTACTGCCAAGAACACTTGTATCGATGTGGGTAGCACCGGCCTCGAGCGCGCAGTACGCGTTGGCAATACTGCAGCCAGTGTCGTTGTGGAAATGGGTCTCAATGTCGCAAGCTTTCACAGGTTAGTTGCGGCCAGGCCAAGGGTAGGATCCAGAACTTACAAACAACACCCCTCAGCGTACGAACAAGCTGCAGTGTTCGAGTCAGCATGTATGGTCGCACCACTTGCTGGAGCACAGCTGGCCCAGTAGCTTGTGGGGTATCACTTACATCGTAGACTTGGCGTGGGGATGCACAACCGACGGTGTCAGCAATGCCGACGCGATTGACGCCAACCTTGTCCACCGCCCGGTACAGGGAGAGGAGATCGACGAGGTCAGACCGGAACGAGTCCTCACTGGAAACTGCAGGTTATCAGTGCGCGACCCGGAATTCCCACAAATTCGCACTTACACCGAACCTCAAGGCCCTTGGACTTGATGTACTCGATGACCTCAATGGCAGTCTTCTCGATGTAGGCCATATCCTTGCCATGGCTGTGCTCCCGCAAGAAGCTGGAAGTTCCGATGACAACGTCCAACCCATCTACGCCGGTCTCAACCGCCAGCTTGGCGTCGCGCATGTCGCAGCGCACATCTAGGATTTGTCAGTCGGCGCGTCGGGCTGCGTAAGGTGTATAACATACGGGTGAGAATCTTGGCCTTGTGGGTTGTCAGTATTCTTGCTCTAAACAGCCGTTTTGAAATACTGCGCCACACGAACCTTGAGACCAAGCTTGCAGATCGCCTCACAGTCCCGGCGTGATTGCTCCGAAGCAGCGGGGGATGTCAGCTCGATGTAGTCAACGCCAAAGGCGTCCAGCGCTGCCAATCAGGGAGTGTTAGCTACAGCGGTATCGGTGAGGGGGTGGGGTATTGCGAAGCATACCCTTGGCGCTAATCACGAGGAAGCGAGGTCAGCAAAGGATTTCCAGGGTCGTGAGAGCAGGGGGGAAGCGGGGTACCAACATTTTGATCTTGGTCTCCGTGTCGAAATAGGCATTGGCGAATTGTTCACCCTCTAAACTGGCTGTGAGTGGCGGGACATTGGCGTAGGGGTGTCTTAACAAACGAACCACGAAGGGTAGACTCGATGATCTTGAACTTGTCGACGTTCGAGAGGAAGTCGCCAACGGGCTGGTAGGGGTTCGACCGGAAGTTGGCCTGGGGCACGCGATCAATCAGCATGCGACGCTCGAGGAAGCCTCACCAAACGTTCAAACTCACCGGGTTGCTGCCGCTGGCCGCAGCGCCAGGGGCACTGGCGCCATTAGTGTTGTTTGTCTCGCACATTTCAAAGAAGTCGATAAGGGGAGGGGTCGAGGGTCAACGAAGGCGGGCAGGCACCACAACAAACCGATTGGAAAAGTTCAAGATGCAGGGAGATTTTGAGGAAGCGAACGACAGCCCGATGTCGCTGATATAGCTGTGCTCGAAGCAGCGTCTTCCAATGATGAGTCAAGCAGAGTTTTCAGCACACTCAACAACCCCGCAGTGGCACAAAACAGCGGCGGGATGCCAAAGAAGTCCACACCGCCCGGAATTGAGACATCTGATTGGATAGTGCCCCACATGAGACGCACTCCTGAAGGCACTACACACGTCACCAGGGCTTCCATCTCCGGCTGGCACACTTCCAGTTTTTACCCGCCACTTTGGACGATACGGACAAGCCGGGCCAGGCCTCCCATGTGCCGTGAGAATTTTTAACGCTGACCTTCGACAGATGCAGCAGTTTGCTTTCGTCGTACGGGGAGACCACCTCCACGGTTTCTCGGCCAACCACTTCATCTCATCCCTCGCTCGACTGCCGAGTCGTTACTTAAATGCTAAAAGACAACCCTTGCGCCAAGCAGCGGCCACCGAGCACTGAAGCTCTGCTTGTGCTCGCTTCGAACCAGATTGTGTTGGAACGGATTGGCAGACAGCGAATGCCCATGAATGAGACCAACGTTTCGGCGTTCGGGGGAAGGGACCCTTGAGAACAGCGGCCCCCTCCGCACCTCACCCCGCGCAACTGGCCGATCTGTAGTAGGACCCCACTTGGCAGCGAGAACAGATGAATCTGGGCCCACCCAAGTTTTACAAGGCAATAGGAGTCATCCCAAATGCAACGTCGGGGTCGTGATAGCGGGATCCCCAGTGCGGTTTGGGACCTTGGGTCGTGTTTCCTGTGGCTTGGGCCGAGGCTAGATCGTGGCACCCGGCACCTGGCCCTGGCATGGCCTGATTTACCTGCGCTCAATCGGCCTTTGCATCCCCCCCACATGCTTGGAAGGCCGCTTCTGCAAAGCAGCACAGGGTTCCCCGGGACCGCTTTTGAGCCCCGTCAACATCGTTCGATACTAACCACGCCTAGAGGCAACGTGCTGTAGCCGCTTGGGCGAAAATCGGATCGATATATAAACATATACATCTCCGCGTCAGGCACGCCAATTTAAGAAGCTTTAATTTCACACAATCTTACTCTTCGTCAATCCCGTTTTGACAGCGCCATCCGGAAGATTCTTTCACTGTCAACATGTGTATCGTTCTTTTGACAACTTCGCATCCCAAGTATGCGCTCATCGCAATCGACAATCGTGACGAGTATATCCTGAGGCCGACGAGCAGACCGCATTGGTGGACGACACAGTCGGAATCCCATTCCCCCTCGAAAGCCCGGGCCACTCCTGTGACTGTCGATGTTCTTTCCAGTCGGGATCTTCAACGCGCTGAGCGTGGTACTTGGTTGGGCATCACGAAAGGTGGAAACTTTGCTGTCTTAACAAACTACCGAGAGGTGAACATCCACGATGCCGCGCACCCAGTACACGGTAAACGCAGTCGAGGCGGCATGGTTACAGCGTGGCTCGGCGCAGATCCCGAGGATTCAGTGGAGACTTTTGTCAGGGGCATGGTCGAGAGCGGCGACGTCAGAGGCGTCGGAGGCTTCTCTCTTATTTGTGGAAAGCTCCGAAAGGTGAAGGGCGAGAAGAGGCTCAAACCGCTGGCTATTCTTTCCAACCGTCATGAGCACATGGACCATGTTCCCTGGATTTGCGGTGAACGGGGCAGTGTATATGGTCTCAGTAATGCCACATATGTCCCGGCCGGCGAGCAGGGCGAAGAGGAGCTCTGGCCCAAGATTCGACGGGGTTCCGAGATGCTTACAGAGACTGTCAACCGGCTATCTGGGGATAACGCCAGCGAAGATGAGCTATCAGAGGCCCTTTACCAGATTCTCGACGAGGACAAATTTCCGTCAAATCACACCATGGACCTGGAGGAAGGTATCCCATTCCTGAAGCACTCTATATTCATCCCCGCGTTTGGGGGAAAGGAACACCAAGATGAGATGCAAGAAGCCAGAGCACGCGGCAGGGTGGTTCCCAGCGAGAAGGGCCCAGGTGCCGAGGAGCTGGTACTTGCAGGCCGACCAGACGACAACCCTAACGGATTCCAAACCGGTTTGTACGGGACGCAAAGACAGACACTCATCCTAGTGGACTGGGATGGAAATGTTACATATAAAGAACGCTCCCTCTGGGACTCGAATGGAAATGCTATCCCGCGTGGGCAAGGCGATATGACGTTTAGGTTCAAGATTGAAGGTTGGGAAGACGACGAGTTCGTTCCAGCAGAGAAGCTGTAGGACTGCGATATCGACAGCTGGAGAACGACTTCAAAGGGGGAGTTGACTGGTTGCATGGCGACATGTTTGTTGGGATAGAATCATAAGTTTGGCATAGGGCGGTGCATTGGATACAGGGAGAAACAGCGTGAAATATAATTCATCTCATCTCTGGGAAATGGTTTGGTTGGCCTGGAGCTGCTGAAATCGCAGCGCATTTGCCCAACATCCACAAGCAATCCGCGGGCACCACCCAACTTTCCAAACCGGTCTGCCAGGTGTCCTGGCGCTTTTCTGTAAAAACAACAACAATTTTGACCTTGCGTCTCGGTGAACACTTTCTCAGCCGATAAGGTTCCCACACCTGGCAGCCGGCTCCGCCAGCGAGTGGTCGCCTTCTCCACTCCACTTCAGCTCAGCTGGTTTTGACCTCGAGGTAAGCCATCACCGACGCCTCTCCAACGCTCCCAGCAGGTACGAGCTGAAAACAGCGTTGCCTGTTCGCAAGATTCGCGGTGCATCAGCGAGAATTCACATTCCTTTTTTCCCGAGATGCGGCGATCCTCATCGCCGTCGTCATCATTCGCTACATCTGCTGGCGCACTCAATCTATCCCCGCTGACCCACCATGAGCAGAGATACTCCGCCACATTCAACAGTGAAGCCCGGGGCTCTGTCCAGTTAGCAACCCGAAATCTCGCGATCGTCCAGGGTTTGAGTGTCGGATCACGTTTCTCAAGACGGAAGACATTTGCACCACTCCTCCACTCGCTCAACAACTGACGGGCCAAACCTTGGATGAGCCACGGCAAAATTCTTGAATCTCCGAAGGTTTGAGGCGCCTCCGCCATGGAGAACATGCCGCGTGACAGACCCGCCGGCCGGGGCGCCTTGAAGGCTGACCAGAAGCCGAGAATTGAGTTTTCGTTTGCCCGGAGGATGAAGGAGAGTGACCGGACTCCAGCTCTGTCGGGCCTGTTGAGAGAAAGAGCTGCCGTATTAAATACAGACCCAGCACCGAAGAAATCAGAGTCGCGGCATTCAAAGTCTCGAGGTCTACATGTACTTTCCGACTTTGCGCGGTCATTTTCACGAGGTTCGTTCAGTCGGTCTTCCGACAGGACCCGCAACGTCAGTGGCTCATCAACAATGCTTCCTGGACCAAGACCGAAGCCGCCACGTCTCTCGCTCCCACGTTTTGAGAGAAAGTCATTGGAGCCAAGTCTAGAATGGGAGAGCGGTCACCCGGGGCCGGAAGTGCAGACAAGACCGCCTCCGCCTCCCATGCCGGTGCCAACTACACTACCTACACCTGACAATCCACGGTTTGTCGTTCGGGCAATGCCCCCGCAGTACTGGACAGGCCGGTTTCAATCTCTGCATGACCAGCTACACAGCGAACTGCTGGAGCGCAAAAACTTGAACATCATCGTCGAAGCCCAGGCAGCCCAGTACTCGTACGATCTCGCCAACAGTCCCGGACCCGAGGCCGCTGGTGCACTTAACAACCCTTCAACCTCAGTCTACGCCCCAAATCGAATACCACGTCTCATCTTGGGCAGCTATATCCCGTCGACTATAGACCAGCAGATCCGTCAGCTGGAAGCAGGAACGCCTACCCGAATTCCCCAGTCACAGACCAGTAATGCCGTGCTGGAGTCGTCTCCACGCAAGCGCATTCCCACCCAAACCGTCACATCTCCCGTGCCGCCTCGCCTCCTCGGCCCTCGCGCGCAGCCCGCACCAAGGTTACTCTCCTACGACCAGGCTACGGCAGCTATGGCTCCTGCGCCTTTCCGTCTACTAGCCCCGCCAGCGACTCGCGTTCCCAGAGTCCCACCCAAGACCAAGAAGAATGACGCGGTCCTGGAGTCGAGACGAAACTTTTTAACTGCGGCTTCAAATGCCCTCATCGACGACGACGCCCGCTGCAAGCGGGTCCTTCTCCAGCTTGAGGGAGCGTGCATGACGGAAGAGGCCCTGCGGTCCCTACACGATTGGCAGGAAGAGTTTGCACGGCGCTCAAATCGCGAATGTCTACTCCCACCAGGCGCAAGCATGCGTGATCCCCGCCACTCGAGGAAGATGTCCAGCGGACTAGCCGGGAGACTGGGCGGTCTGCTTGGGAGGAAAAGCCTAACCGTCGGGACAGTCAAGACGGTTGATCAGGAGAACCATGCGGTTGATCACCCAATGTACGAAGAGCACCAGCATCACCGTCACTATCCCTTGCCGCGACACCGTATACCGGAGGTAAAATCGACGAGCGAGATTCTGACGGGAGAGGTGGGAAAGAAGGATTCTACTAATACAGGAGTGGCGAAGCCAACCATCTTCATGGTCATCTAACGCCAACGGACCCTGTGCATAACTTGACACACTGATCATGTACACTATTCGGTAATCACCCCAACCCACTACATGCAGATGGGGAATACATACCTAGTCAAGACTAGGACAGAGGATAGATAACCTTGCACGATGTAAAATTTGTAGGAAAGACAGCGAGAAGTCTGCTTTTTTGTGAAGGGGAGGAAGAAGACTTGTTGGCTACCGTGGCTTATGGTTGGCGTACGGATACGGCAGTTTATTAGTGTCAACAGGAAGTTGCCAGAGCACAAATGTCCGTTTTGAGGGACTCGTGGAAAATTCCCGTGATTTTCTACGTATCCAGTTGGGGATAACTAGCAGGCTGCGAGCGAAACGAAATAACGCCACACAGTCCCAACAATAATACCTACTTGAGTAGTATGTAGTTTACGCTACATCGGGGGTCCGGACTGCATGTGCCACCAAAACTTTGTAGTCCCATCAAAACATGTAGTCATCGTCACTGTGACACAAGTGGCTCTATTTAGCCCCGGAGAATTAGGGGGAAATGCATCGCCAAGAATGTCATACTAACAAATATTTCAGGGGCTGATTCGTGATACTTTCACAATGACGCACTTCTTTCAGGCCGACAAGCGCTTTTTCAGTCCCCGCAGCATCAAATCGCTTCCATTGCGTCGCCGCATGGTACATCTTTATTCTTGTCCCCGTATCCCAATGTCAAAGTAAACACAAGTAAAGCCAATCCACCACCCCGGTACGCCGTCGAATGCTTCGTCAATATCCTCTTTTGCTCCTACCAAAAATATCGCCTCGACGAAACGATAAAAACGCTGGTATCACAGCATCTGTGCGGTGTAGACCTTGTTGTAATCTGTGGAAACTAGCTCGTCTTCTGCCGGTTCCTGAGAAAATCTCTGATTGGCTCAAGCTTGTTCGTAAAGAACATTTGTCTCTTATCATGCTTCCACTCTAGGATACCTATTTCCTCGGCATATGTGCACACCTCGAAGTAGGCCTCAAAGCTGTCAAATTCTTTGAACAAAAAGCCCGGAACGCGGCGCATCCGCTCGCTCTCCAGCTGCCACAAGCGAATTTGATCCACCACAGTAGGGGGAAGCACTGGTTTCCCTTCAGCGGCGGCGATACGGACCATCTGTTCATGGGCATGCGCGGCGAGATAGGAGATGATTTGGTCGGCAGTGATGCCGTAGTCGATGGCCTGGCGGATGCTCTCTCGCGAGAGTCGTCCGGTGACCATGGTGGGGAAGCGCGTATGGAGCTCGGTGAAGAGGGCGAGGACGGCGATTTGAATAGGCGATTTTGTGTAAGCATACAAGCGATAATTAGTCTCGATGATGATGGAGCCCTGGGTGGGGTCGTCGCCCGCAGAATCGGTAGTGGCGGCAGAGAAGCCTGCAGAGACAGACCGCAGCGCCGAGATTGAGGTGAGGGTAGTAACGAGACGTGTTGGGAAGTACTGACGTGTGTCGCGCGGTACATAGATGAGCCCGAAATCAACGAGGGAGGGTAGCATATTTCGGCGGGGTTCGGAGAGTGCCGATGTGTCGTATGCGCGGCCGAGCTCGAGGGAGGCGAGCATGAAGAGGAAGGAAAGCATGTCGATGCTTTCAAGGCTGCCCGCTCCGGACTTGCTGGAGGCCTCGCGATCGACGGCTTCCATCCACAGAAGGAGTAATGTCCACACTTGAGCATTTGCTTCTTGGAGCAGGAACGCAAAGCCGGCCTGGGTGATGGAGAGATCAATCCCGTGGCCCTGCCGGCGCTGTACTAGCCCACCACTGAGCAAGAGCTCCTTGACGGCGCCCTTGGGTCCCCCGCCAAAACCACCGCCTCCTCCACTTCCGACGCTGTTTACTATAAAGTGTAGAATATCTTCTCGTTTTTTTCGGGCGTACCGATCAAGGAACGCGACATCGATCGTGGGGTCGACAGGCAGCGTGCTAGGCACGCCGAAACTTTGATGTGTGCCACCGCCCTCAAGGGCTAAGCGCAGACTGTTGCGGAAATTTGTCGTAAGGTACATTTCTTGTGGCTTGTCTTTGTGGGGCGGCGTGATGGTGACAATGTGCAGAGATCGGAGGATTGAGAGGGCGCGGGTGCGTTGGTCTTTCCCTTCGGCTTTTACCCAAACGTCGAGCTGCGCAAGCTGAATGGGACAGGGCGCGTAGAGGAGGGCTTGGACGAAGATCTTGGCCAGCGGTGGCAGCATTCGGCGGAAGATGGCAAACGCGGTCGAAGGCTGCTGGTAGAGCTTCCTGAATGCCGTGCCAGGCAGCTTCTCCAGGTAATCGGAGAGCTGGTATGATTGGGCCTGCATGTCGGACGGGCTGTCGGCAGCTCTGGTAACGATTTTGCTATTGCATGGTCCGGCAGGTGGTCAGTTTCTCTTCTCGCGTGCTCTGAAATCTTGATGAATCAACCTTTTAATGGTAGGTATTGCAGGCACTAACAGTTGCGCTACCCCGGAGTCGCGGTTCTGCCGATCCTGCCACCCTATACCGCCTAAGTCGGGTGACCAACACCCAAAACCCACTCCTTACCACCTGCATTGAAAATACCGATTTTCCCATACAAATCAAGACATCTGCAATGTAGCACCCAGGATGAAAATTTCCGCCAAATGACGCACGGCACATCACACCACCAACCGCATACAGGCGCAGTCACGCACAAAATAACCGAATTGAAGCAAAGTGATTGTGTTGAACTGGCTGACCTATCTTGTATCTATCTATATAATGGCGTTGAACCGACCGCACCGGGCTGGTAGTTTGGCGACAGCGTCAGTAACGATACAACTCTCCAGCGTAGACTGGGGTGGGACAGGTCTGCCTTGAAAATACCAAATCTTCCATACAAATACACAGGGGTTGACGGGACTGGAGAAAACCTCTTAAATTAGCCCAAAATTTCTAAAGTGGGGCATGAATAATCAGGTCATTTCAGGTTATTTCACAATTTTCAACAGCGTAAGTGGTCCGAGATAAGGTTCGTGGGTCCGTTTTTTCTTGGGGATGATGGCGCTTGCATGTGGAAGTTAAAGGTGGGGAATTAACGGAATAAGCCGACATCGTCAGGGTGGGGGGTTCAACAGCGACTCTCTTCCCCTCATCGTCCCCTGAAGGCCCAGGAGCAGCCAAGAGACCCAACATGTCCGCCAAACTGCCCCCAGCAAGATTCGTTCGTTCAGTGAGCTCTCATCCCGCAATATTTGCCCGGCATCTCTTCTAACAGCCGAGAATAGGTCCTGAAGTCGTTCATGGCCGAATCTGGCTTGGAACCGAGGTTAGCCGACGACTTCCGATCTTGCATCACCACTCACTTGCTAACTGGATTCTGGGCCTCAAGGTTATTTGGACCACATGTTGGTGTCTACTCTCCTGAGTCTTTAAGGCGAGACGATGAATCTCTCACACAGCCAAGCTCCGCATCGTCAATGCTAGTGAAGGAAAGGTCGATTTTGAGTTGGACATCACCAAGGACCATACCGTACATCTCCCACCGTCTCCATTGCTTTTTTTTTTTTTTTTTTTGGCCCTGC
>Ga0247763_1001763_pt1 | contig 11946 bp, 12 predicted proteins | sample UWRJL141409B4_FD_179926 | JGI IMG/M metagenome (GOLD analysis project Ga0247763, IMG submission 179926) | Plant litter microbial communities from Arlington Agricultural Research Station in Wisconsin, United States - UWRJ-L141-409B-4 | ecosystem: Environmental > Terrestrial > Plant litter >...
TTCCCCCCCCCCCCCGTCTTTTTTTTTTTTTCAATCTCCACAACATTCTCCCCCTCTCTCTGTTATAGCTTAGCCTTCGCTTTCGCCTTCGCTTTCGCCTCTTCCACCCGCTTGCTACTCCCCTCCAACCCCGCTAATATAACCTCATCCATTCCGGGGATGACCATCTCAAACGTTTTATCCACCACGGCATACTCATAATACCCACACCGTGCAATCGGTTTCGTCTTTTTCACATCCAGTCTTCCCTCGGTGAGTGCCCATTCCGCAATATGCACCGCCACCACTCTTCCGATGACCAAATCTGCACTTCCCAGCGGGGGATGTCCCGGTAACCGCACTGTCGAATGGTAAACACATTCGAATTTGACAGGACTGGCCTTGACCATGGGGACAGGATTTCCTTTGTCTTTGTCACTGTCATGGTCATGGTCAGGAATATCCCCCGGCAAATGCGCGCTAAACTCCTTTTCTATTCCCGCTTCAACAAATTCATCGACTCCGTGTGGAAATTGCTGCGCCGTCGCGTTGACTTTTTCACGCAACTCCCAGGTAGCGAGATTCCAGACGAATTTTCCCGTAGCTTCCACATTGCGAACGGTATCTTTCCGGGATCCTTCGTCAGAGGAAGAGGAGGAAGAGGCTTGGTTTGCGGAGAAGAGAACGTAGGGTGGATCGAACGTTAGGTTGGTGAATTGCGAAAACGGCGCCAAGTTATGTTGTTTGGTAGCAGAAGTCGTGGAGATCCACCCGATGGCGCGAGGGACCACGCATGCTTTGAAGGGGTCAAAGGGGAGGCTGTGAGAGCTTTGGCCAGGGAGGTAGAGCATTTTCACGACTTTGTAGTGCTGGTGTTGCGGGGAAGAGAGTACTATGTGTCAAAGGTTCCCTTGGATGGGCGTGGGGTTCCGGCGGTGTTTGAGCTTGGTAGTCTCCGGGAAAACAAAGTTTAAATCTCGTGAAAAGTACTTTAAAAGGGAGTCGGCAACAGAACTACGACTAGAATATGCTTGTCAATACAGATAAATAACGCACCGCCAACTTCACGACCTGGACCACATCCGGAAAACTATACCCCACACTTCTCGGTGCTAGTTCCGGTGTCATATCCGGCCCCGGTTCCGATACATAACACTCCCCCGCATTTCCGTCTCCCATCCCGTGTCGCTGACAAACTGGGACACGTGGACCCCTCGAGTATGTGCATTCCGATCTTGGATAGGTATACATGGCTGTAAAAAGGATCCGGCGATTCAGATATGAAATACATTCTAATCTAGAAATGGAAAGTAACAGAATACAGCAAAACTACATGTACAATTCCCATAATCAAGGTCAACACTAAGTAAACTTACATCAATACCCTCAGCATCGCGGCATTGACAGTACCTAACCTACCAGGTAGGTACCTAGGTACCTAGGTAGGTATTGTCGACCACAACTCTGCTCATCGCAAACCCTCACCTCCCTCGTGCACACACTACCTCATCACTTCCCCGCCCCTCTCAGCAGGTAAATCTTCAGCGCCGTCATCACCACCATGAGGGTGAACCTTCCCCCCAAGACACCGCTCCGCGCACTCCCCTTGAGCTCTAGCTCGAACCCGCGGGATTTTTCGTTCTGTCGTGTGGCCGGCCATTTCAGCATTACCAGTTCCTCTGTTTCTGTTTCTTCTTCCTCTTCTTCTCCGTCGCCGTCGTTGCCATCCTCCTCTTTATCTTGCAGTGACTGTCGGCCCGTCTCTCCGACTCCCTCCTTCTCCTTCACCTCTTCCCCTTCCCCCTTTGATACCAATCCCGATGGTACCACCCTCACCATCACCAACAACCAACCCTCTCCCTCCCCATCCTCTTTGCTCCCCACCCTGCGCCATTCAAACCTCATCTCTTGCTGTCTATCCAGCTCTGCAAACGCATAAAATCTAAACACCAACCCTTCGCCTGAATCCCTATTGTACCCACTTCTGTTCTTCACAACCCGCAAAGTCTGGGCCTCCCACCTGTGTACCTGCGCTGGCAATCCCCCCTGGGAAATCCAGATATCTGACGCAACAAACCATCGCATGATAGGCTGGCCTGCTACAATCGCCAACACGGGATCTTTATAACTAGATCCGTTGTGAAGGAGGTATTTTGGCTTGTCGCCTAGGCTGAAATGTCTCCCGTTAACTGTGGAGATGGTAAACAGAGCTTTCGCCTTGTCGTTATTCTTGGTGCTGCTAGCACATGTATCGTCGTCCGGAGAAAAGATATTAAAGGTAGAGCGATGCAGGAGGCTGAAAAAGTTGTTGTTGTAGGTGTAGTTGATATGCATCTTGGCAGGAAACGGTACGTGGGGTGTGATTGAAGATAAATTGCCAGTGGGCGAGCAGTTGCCCCTGCTAAAGACAACACAGGGGGTAAAATGGGACGAGACGAAAGAGGGCGACAGTGATGGTGATGGTGATGGTGATGGTGATGGTGATGGTGATGGTGATGGTGATGGTGATGGTGATGGTGATGGTGATGGTGATGGTGATGGTGATGGTGAGGGTGATGGTGATGGTGATGGTGATGGTGATGGTGATGATATGTCGAAAAATGGCGAGCGGAGACCGAAAGGGGAGGGTGTGTCGAAGAATGGCGAGGCGGGAGAGGATGAGGCAGAGAGAGGGTCACCGGGGCTGTATGCCGGTGGTGGTGGTGGGTTTATTTCCGGATTTGGTTTGATGATTTCTGGTTTTATTTCTTCGTGCCTTGTTGAGATAGTGCCGTTGATAGATGTAACTTCACGCTCGGTCGACTTAAAGCGTTCGCCAGGTGCAAGATGTGGGTGGGGTTTGTATTCATAGGATTCGTCTTGAGACTCCCAGAGATTTTCTTCTTCTTCAGTAGGAGTCCTGCAGCTTATCGTGGTCGTCGTTGAAGACGACCAGTGGAAGTTTGCCTTAAAAAACATTGCTGATGGATCGGAAAGACAGAGATAGATCGTACAACTTTGGTGGCGCAAAGTCAACCCAACCGCGAATGGGTTGCCGCTATTAAATAAAAATCAAGCCCATGGCATAGACGCCATCGGTCACGCAAGGCCCTGGAAGAAATCCTCATAAGCACATGGTTCAGTTGGCGCATCCCTGTTGTGCCTGGCTTTTCAAGCGCAGATGTTGCCTTTGCTTGTTTAAAGCAGGGCTAGTGGGGTCGCTGAGACGGGTTCCAAGGAATTGCTTCATCTGCGTGAATAAAGTTCATCATCAATATCCGGCTTCGGAGAAACCGGAGGGGCCGGTGGAATTATTGTCGGCTCGGAAGCACCCTCCTCTGGTGACTCCGCGCCACTTTTCTGGGCCGTTGGGTTCTCTTCGTATCTCCCAGGTTCGTAGATAATCTCGTTGTCGTCACTATCGCTCCAATTCCCGCGCCTCTGGACCGACTGCTGAGGGCTTCCGTGTTGCGGTCTCCATGGTAAAGGATGTGGATGGTATAGTCCGTCGTCTCCATCATCATAACCCTCGTGGTAGGATGGGACGATAACCGGCGGATGAACCACCGGTGCTCTGCCGGGGTAGCTTATTCTGACCTCCCGGAGGTGATGCACCATTCTTCCGGTTCGAACCTCATCTGAGACTTTCTCCTCTTCTTGGGTCGAGATTGGAATTTCTCCTCCCGTGATCTCTTGACTTGCCAGCTCCCTGAAGGGGTCGTCATCCGTGCTGGCTCCTCCATTGTCTTGTTTTCTGATACCTGACCAGGATCCTCGTTGCCAGGCTGTTTCGAAGATGCCGCGGGCGTTTCTCGAAGAGGTGCAGTCTGAGCTGCCGATTTGCCCTCTTGTTCCGAGTCTCCGTAGTCGGGAGCCCAAAACGCCAAATCGTCATCATCTCAGGACGGGGTTAAAGGAAACTAAGATTAGTAGACTAACCTACTGCAATAAGCGTAAATATAGGGGTTTATGCCCTGTAATAGGGTGATTATAGTGGGCTTTATATAGAGATTACGGGGGTTAAAAAGGTTGCTTAAATGTTATATATAAATTATTTTGCTTAAAGTAAAAAAAAGGAAAAGAATAGAGTGATAAAGGTATAGGTGTTACAACCTGTGCTTCTTGAGCTCCAAGCTGCAAGGCGGTACGTCTGTGCCTGGGGCAGGGTGGATAAGAGGCTATGGCAAGGCTAGAGGCGACGGGTTAAGGTTCAACCCTCATAACAAAGTTGTTCCACCTAAGCAGGTAATAGCAAATAGGTAGACAAGAATGTTATTGCTTGTGTGAGGAACCAAGTCCTCACTGAAGTGCTTCCAAGGGCTGCACTTATACTAGTATATCTACCTAGGTATTAGGTACTGTCTTGGTGAGTTGGTCCCGACGATCGGGATTAGCGCGTCGGGGCATTAGTGACGCAATACGTTGGCACACACATAAAAGCCGCTGTAGGTAGTTGGCGCTCGCAAGGGGTTTTCCCTTTTGGAAGAATCAGTCATTGTATCGAAGTGGAATCTGCTTTATCAACTCATCGCTAGTGAATCACAGGTTTTTAAATACCTAACCAGTTTGGGGTCTAGCCCCCTACCTTTAGTATGGGAGAGGTTTAGTATTATCTCCGAGGGTTAATCGCCCTTTTAATACCGGTGAGGATCTCCTAGTTAAACCGGAGGGCCCAGTACTTTTTTCACCCTTATTTAAACTACAAAACGCTAAGTCGAGGTAAAAGGAGAGGGCTAGAATAATTTCCCCTATTACTTATCTATCTTCCTCTATTTTAGCTAAGAGGGCGTTAGTAAAGGCGCAGATTGGGTCAGGTTCCGGCTATTATTAAGCGGAGAGGGGGGTTTCCTGTAGTATTTATTGCGTAGAAGGTATTATAGTGGGCGTAAAGGCAGTTGGTAAAGACCATATTTCAGCGGGGAGAGAAGGGAGTAAGTAAGGCAGGTTGCCGAAACCACTAGGTCAGCGCGCGGTAGAGAAGAGGGGGGTTAAGGTTTTTTATTATGTAGAGAGGTGTTGAGGTGCCTACTTTCAGCGGCTTTTGATTGGTCAGAACAAGAAGTCGTGAGTTATAGGAGGGGAAGGTGGTTAGGGTGATGCTGTAATGATGGATCTAAATGGGTTTGGTGCCCACTGAAGGTGGCCCCATGACCCTAACCCTGGGCGACCATAATTTATCGCATCAAACTACTTAAATGCCTAGATATTTATACTTTTAGTATTCAAAAGAAAAAAAGCACAGCCTACCAAGGTTTAGTAAAAATGCCTAAGTAGGCTCCTCGTCAATACCCACCCACTATATACGTACCTACATATATAGTCTATAAGCAATATCAATAGCTGGTAAAAATTTTAACCGCTTCAACTTGGCATTGTCGGCACCTCCTATGAGAAGTACGGCAGGATGGGTTAACACACTCCTCGTAATACTCGGTATCATGTGGCCCATATCCACAGCTACAGCAGTACCAATTGTTTACTATTATTTTTTTATTCCTGGAATTTTTGCCTGCGGCTTGGCGGCCAGAGTATTCATTATCGGTTCGGGTCCTAGACGACGACATCCCTGGTTGGGACGAAGAGGGCTGTGCATGCGCATGTCGGTTGTTGCCAGGCTGTTTCGAAGATGCCGCGGGCGTTTCTCGAAGAGGTGCAGTCTGAGCTGCCGATGTGTCCTCTTGTTCCGAGTCTCCGTAGTCGGGAGCCCAAGACGCCAAATCGTCATCATCGTCATCATCGTCCAAAAGTACCGGGTCTAATGCATTATCCTTCCAGTTAGAATCACTTTCCTAGCAACCATCCTCTCATCTTTCGACGCTGATAGATGCGTAGACTTGCCTTCAAATGCGAATGACATTGGCCGTGAGACGTCGCTGGCACTGGCCTTATCTCCATTGTTTTTTCGGCTATCACTGCCAACCCCCCAAAAAGGTGAATCCCTTTCGTGGCTAAAGATATTCATGCGTCGTTCCTGCAGGGGAGCCGCCTTAAGTCTCTCGGAAAGCTCCTGCAACTGCTTTTGGCTGATCTCTCCAGGACCGCTAGGTAGACTTTGAGCACCCTCTTCACTCTGGCTGTCTTCTTCCTCTGGGGCCATCCCGGTATCGGGCAGAACAAAGAGTGCGAGAGATTCAAGATGATCTGCAACATGCGTACTGTATTGTCGGTCCGTGCCGATTTGAACGTCTAAACATAATGGACAGACTCCCTTGGCTCCTTTCAGATCTTGGCTCATGCCCAGGGCTTGCAGCGACTGGCGGCTGCCGGGTGTGTCGTGCTTTGGGTGAACATTGCTGATGTGGGCATCAAAGTCTCGGGTGGTTGCAAATGCCTGTTGGCAGCCCAGTGGACAGCTCCAAGTTCTCCAGTGCTCGTTCCTCATATGTTGAATCCAGTCGTTCCGCCGTGAATATTGCTTTTCAGGTGTTCGACACGCTGCGTCGATGCATACGTAAGGCTGCAAGTCTGCGAAGACATGTTTTCTTTGTAGGAGCGGTTAGCCTGACCACACCTGTACAGCCGAGGGTCCAAACCGTACTTCCATTCCTTCCTTGTGCTAATAGACACGATCATACAGCAGAACGGGCACTTAAATGGCCCATCGAGGTGGGCTTCCGGGATCGGTGGCACCCGTAACCGACTTGTGTCCGCAGTGGAGGGCGCATAGGACGTTCCAGAGACGTCAGATTTGCTGTCGTCAGCCAAGTCGGCGAATTCCTCAAAGGAGTCCTTGAGGTGATTAGGAAGTGATGATGCAATTGTTGTTGCCTTTTCCCGAGTGCTCCCCCCCTCTATGGCGCCTTCTTGCCTATCGTCATCAAGTCCCTCGGCGAGCTTGGAAGAATGTTCTTCGCGGTACTTGAAGTACTGTCGGCGACGAACTGCCGCCCTTCCCAGTCTTTGCGCAATATTGGCGTCGATGTTGGTAAATTTGTTTTGTACGTGCCTTGTGTCCCATTCGGCAAAATGCTCCAGATCATCCTCGACTACTCTTGATCGAAATCTGTCGTGTGGTGCTGGGTTTCGAAGGGTTATCGATAGCCTCAGGAGACAGTCAAGGGTATGTGCGATATCAGCCAGAATACGATCGAGCTCAGATTCGTCCTCGCTTCTGTCGTCTCGAAAGTACTCTTCGAGGTCCAGATCGGTTTGGTCCTGACTGGGATCTGTTCGGCTCTGGTCATCACCTGTCGTCGATTCCTCTTGCACTGATGAGACACCTGTAACGTAATGTGTTAGTAAACTCGAGCCTCAGAAAGCAACCCGGCAATATCACCTTCGTCGACGGTTGTACACAGGTCTTGCAGAAGAGAGATAATATGGCTTCGAACTGATGATGCGTCACGAAGTCGATACTCTAGAGACCTAGTTCCCGATGAACGGTGGGCTCCCAAATTACCCGCCCAGAGTTTTAAACGAGCCAGATGTGAAGCTGCGGCCGACCCTTGCGTTGGGTTTCCATCCAGTCCATCAAGAAGTGTCTTTAATGATGAGAACCCCCTGGCCACAAGAGCCGAGATCTGCGACGGGGGCTCACCCGCTTCGTTTCCCGTCATATTGGGGATTTAATGTTTGGTTGTCGGCCAAAAAACAGCAATGGTGAAGAGAGTCAAAGTGGTGTTTGCCGGCTTTGGAAAGAACGAGTGCTGGTGCCTGCCATTCCGGGATACCCCGCTCAGTCTGGGATTTGTCAGTCTCCAGGCCACCGTCATGTCAGGAAGCGGGGTATTCTCAGCCGCACCTTCCCAGCGATATTCCACAGAGCTCTCGTTGTTCGACGGCGCAAACTCAGACCACCCCATTACATCACTCAATACCTTCAACCGCCATGTCTGGGTTCGAAGTCGTCGGCATAGTACTCGGTGCCCTTCCAATCGCAGTCAAGGCTGCCCAGGGATACATGGCCATTCTGTCATCGGTGAAAGACGCTCACCGCAATCTCAAAGCACTGATCCGAGACTTAGAAACGGAAAACATTAGACTCCAGACTACCTGTGAACTGCTCCTCGACGGAATCGCCCCGCCTTCTGTTGTCGACAAACTGATCCAAACCCCGTTTGGTCCCGATTGGAAGCCATATAATGACCAACTTCGACTTCGACTCTGGACTACGGCCGGGAAATTCGAGGAACAGGTTGTCGAGATGCGAAATGCTGCCGATGAACTGAGGGCAAAGCTGTGTCTGGAGCCTGATGGTAGCGTGGGTCTTTTTCTACCACACCTAGATATTGGTAGAACTGACCGAGTTGACAGACCAAACTCACTGATCGTATGGCTATCAGCAGAGAGCTGAAACGTGGGGTCGCCTTCACTCTCAAAAAGAAGGACTACGATGGCGTGTTGGCCAAGATCAAGACTGCCAATTCGGTTCTCCATGACCTAGCGGGGCAAAACTCCACTCTCGAGTTGAATCGGAGGCACCGCTCTCAAGCCCGACTTATCAGGTTGATCCGTGGATTGGCTCGGAGTATCTTTGATGCACTACTCTTCAGTCTATCTCCTTGCTCTTGCGCCCGGTCACACGACGTGTGTCTTGAGCTTGAACCAAGAGCAGCCATTCTTGTTCCCACAGATTTGGATGAGGAAGTCGCCAAAAGCTTCACTTTCCATGTGGCCATGAGCTCACACAGCGAAGTTCCGACTCCAAAACCTAACGCAACAGCAACAAGTGTCCGATGGGAAAGCATGCACATCAAGCCCACCGATTTCGAAAAACCCAAATCCCAGACGACAGTGCCTTCAAAGGTTACCTTGATGACAAAGCCTTCGAAAGCGCCGCGCCATGTTGCTTGGGTCAGCAAAGCCAAATCTCTGAGTGATAAACTCATTGGAACACAGCCATCAGCGACCACCTCCGTTTCCCAAACATCAAGTTCGGTGTCAGCCTCTTCTACACAAACTCTCGTCGAGACGACACAGACCCTGTCCGTTGCGCCAACGCTGGTCCCCGGATCATGTGGATCGCAAAAGATATCTCACCTCTGCCGAACTCTGTTCAGATGAAGTAAATCTGCAATAGTTGACCGATTCGGTTACGTGTCCCACGCCGAAGAAACATTTGAACTTCGTCCACCACCATCTCAGCCCGATTACCGGACAACTGTGACGCTCAGGGACTTACTCTCTGGGAAAGACACATCCCTTCCCCCATTCGACTATCCACAAAAGTTAAAGGTCGCCGCGGCACTGTCCGTCAGCATCCTCCATCTATTCAGTACGCCGTGGATCACCAATCCCATCACCCTAGATGACGTCCTCTTTTTCCACGGTGAGGGTCCTCAACCTGTTGATCCAAGCGATTCTGTCTACCAACCTTTTGTCATTCGACCTCTTACGCAAGATACCCAACAACCCAAGCCCTCCGTATCACACAATACACCCAGACCAGTCAATCTTGCTGTTCTCTCCCTCGGTACCCTTCTAGCCCAAGTCATCGTCGGGCGGGTAGTCGATACCCTAGACATGACAGGAACCATGGACATGGTCAGCATTTTGTCTAAGCACGAAGCCGGCAACATGCTGTGCGACGAAATTCTTCAAAACGGCGGTAGACACTACGCAAGCGTCGTCAGGTGGTGTCTGGGCAGTGTGCTCGAGGTTGCAGGGCTAGAGAACGACAGCTTTTGCCAGAAATTTTATTGCGCTGTTGTGGCGAAGCTTGAGGATGATGTCAAGTTGACCTCGGGGGTGTGATACAATATTTTCTCTCCTGAATAAATTTGGCAGTCCTAACATCCACGGAATAGATCTATAGTGGGTAACCATACAAAAAGCCCATCACAATCTCATCTACACCCTACCATTTGTCTCTTTCATTATTTACTCCAGCCCTCTTTTCTTCGATCCTTAATATCCGCAATATCATACAGTCTCCCGGTCTCTTTCATCCACGTTTAGACTACAACTCGGAAAGTGCACACCCCCCGAACTCCAATCTCCGAAGCTGCAGAGCCCAGCCCATTTAAAGCCTCAGGCACATTTATCAGCAGTGTGGTTGGCATATTTGCATGTCTGGCTCCTCCCGGACCGTCTTCTCTGCACTGTCGCCCAGGTTCCGATAATTTACGAGGTCTCCTTCCCAAACATGAGCAAGTGACCTTTCCCTAGGCTAGATTCACAAGTCTAATGGCCACTCTACCTTGATGTGTCAGTCTAGATGCTGCCGTCTGTGAATAATTGAACTGGGCTGGCGATGCACACAAGATGTGTCTGTGCGGCCGGCACAGCACGAGGTAGGTAAAATTGCATTCTCATAATTTCTACTTGTCCAACCCGTTGGTCATTTCCGTTGGTTCAAGACTTCAGGCTGGCTGGCGGTGACTCACAGAGGCAAGGCACAAACGACATGACCTGATTATCCAGCTCGTTGCATTCAGCCAGACCAGACGCGATATCACGGGATTTCGTGTTTTAGTGTGCACAAATGGAACTGCGGCGCGACGCGTCACACTTTGCAAGGCAGCAGCGGTGGGTTGGTGGGGTACGAGCTCATCCTCCAGCGGGCTGGTGCCTGGATTGCCTGGATTGCCTGGGTGCAGTGGGGACAAAACGGGTTCGATGTCGCGACGCGAGATCTTAGGAACCAGCTTCAATTGGCATTACCCCATTTTTCCTCGGGGGTTTCAATCGGAGTACAAATGCTTGCCTTTCGACCGGTGTTGTCGTCAGTTTTTGCTCTTTCGTCTCTCATCAGTTTTTCTCAAAGTCTCAACGACAAAGGCAAACACCAGATTAAAATGGATACCACTCCCTCTGCCCAGCAGCAGCCAATTAGCGCTTCTGATGAGCGCAGAACTCTCCGCCTGGTCAAACAGAGTGACATTGACAACATCCACCAATATCTCGGCACTTACATCAATGACCCCTCCGCCGCGCTGAACGTTGAGGAACTCGTCATTGACGTGCAAGCCTGGCCTTCGTATCCTTCGTTCCTCCGCTCCCACCAGAGCCAAGAACCCCCCAGCCCGCCTACCGCCGACCAAATCGCCTTGCATGACCGTCTCAAAGCCCATGCGCAAACCATTGGCCTCCCGGAAGAAACCACCACTCAGCTCATCGAATCTCTTGATTGGAAATTCACCAACGCGCCCACCCCCGCTGAGAATACCTCGCACGAGGACGCCTACCGTTCGCAGCACAAAACCACGCGCGGTTACGCCGCTGCTTGCGCCATCCTTCTGTTTTCCCTCTGCCGCAACATCACGCACCTCCAGCTGTACGGGGCGGAATATAGCCATCCCCCGGTCCTACGAGATTTCTTGCTCTTCAACAACTACGGAAAACTTCCCTCTCAGTATCTCGAGAAATTACAGTCCGTCCTCGTTCAGTCTGAAAAACCTTCTGATGAGAGAGAATATGACGGCGCCGAGTTCCTTGAGCATTTCCGGTTTTTCGGCCGTTTGCCGTCGATAAAAAACTATCATGCGAATGCATGCATGGCTTACCAGGCTGAGCGAGACACCACTCCCCCTGGAAGTGTGAATTTCAAAAGTATAAAGATAACGAATACGGATATTGAAGGGGGGATTATATCTTCCATCATCCGTGCTCCCAGGGAACTCGAGGAGTTTGTCCTCTCTACGGGGGGCCTAGCGCATTTTGAAGGGGGGACTTCGGTCGCTTGCGTCAAGACTTTGGGAAAAAGTCTATTGGAACATAAAGACACTTTAAAAGTGTTGGATTTGGATATCGCGCACGTTTTGACGGTATCGAGGGAGGAGGAGCAGGAAGATGGGCCGGATCCAGATGATGAGGACGAAGACGAAGAGATGGATGACGACAACGACGACGACGATGATGATGATGACAACGACGGTAACAACGATGAGGATAGCGGCGGTGGAAACCCCAATTTCAACCGCAAAGTGGATGAATATTTCCGCCTCGATCAAGCCCACGGAAACGGCAAGCCCATCTGGGCCAGACATCTCCCCGACACGCGCCCGTACGGACGCACCATCGGGTCCCTTCACGACTTTACCAAACTCG
>Ga0247763_1001764_pt1 | contig 11939 bp, 18 predicted proteins | sample UWRJL141409B4_FD_179926 | JGI IMG/M metagenome (GOLD analysis project Ga0247763, IMG submission 179926) | Plant litter microbial communities from Arlington Agricultural Research Station in Wisconsin, United States - UWRJ-L141-409B-4 | ecosystem: Environmental > Terrestrial > Plant litter >...
ACCCTGTCGCCTGTTTTTCAACTGACACTGTCTCTGCGTTTCTGGATTTTGTCCGGTCGTTGAAGTTGGATTCTTAGTCCTAACTTCCCCCCTCCCTCCCTCTTCCAATACCGGCTCTAGGATCTCCAGTGGTTCACAATGGCTTCTCAACCAAAGGCAGGGGACGTGGGCGCTCCTGCGCTGCTCGATCTGACCATTGACAACATCACACCGAATACTATCCGCATCAACTCGCAATCCTCGAATGCCCGCCTCACATACCTAATGGCGCGCCTCGTCACCCATCTTCATGACTTTGCGCGTGAGACACGTCTGAGCACGGACGAGTGGATGGCCGCCATCACCTTCCTGATCAAGTGCGGCCAGATCTCCGATGAGGTGCGGAATGTATGTTTACTCCGACCTGCGCATGTCATGTATAGTCTGCTCACATACTGCAGGAATTCATCCTCCTGTCCGACGTCCTCGGTCTGTCCCTGCTGGTCGACAACGTAAACCACCCGAAACCACCACTTGGCACCGAGGGATCCGTCCTAGGACCTTTCCACACACACGATGCCCCGGTGCTTCCTAACGGCGCAAGCATGACGTCAGACCCCAAAGGTGAGCCCATGCTCGCCATCTGCACTGTTAAAGACGTCGAAGGTCGACCGATCCCTGGCGTCACAGTCGACATTTGGGAGACGGACAGCTCAGGCCACTACGACGTGCAGCATGCTGGACGCGACGAGCCGAGTGAGCGCTGTATAATGAAGAGCGACGAGGAGGGCCGCTTCTGGTTCCAGGGTCTCAAGCCTGTGAGCTACCCCATTCCCAACGACGGGCCTGTCGGGAAGCTCCTGGAGCTGCTGAACCGCCATTGTTGGCGGCCCGCCCATGTGCACTTTATGTTTGGCAAGGAGGGCTGGGACCGGCTAGTTACGTAGGTTGTTTCTCCCCATGCTCCATATTGCCGAAGGCTCACATGTTTCACACCCCCCAGCGCCCTCTATCTCCGTGGCGATCCCTACGAGACATCGGATGCCGTCTTCGGAGTTAAACAAAGCCTGATCGTTGACCTCGACAAGGTGGATAAGGAGACAGCTGGAAAATACGGTGTGAAAGAGGGCATCTGGCTACTTAAGTACGACTTCGTACTGACCACCCAAGAAGCGACCGAGAAGCTGCGGGATCAGCTCGCGGTCGAAGCATTGAAGAAGCTGGGTTTGACCAACCTCAAGCTGGTTGATCATCTGCCTGTCCCAGACTTGGATTAGATCACAACCAAAGTTTTAGATCAATGCCATTTGCCGCCTCAATGTCCTCCACCGCTGTCCGCTGACGTGCGCTTGGACAGCTTGACTATGGTTTCCAGATAGCCATCCGTTCCTCCATAGCGCTGTACAATGGCGTCAATATCGGGCACCAGAGAGTCACCGCTTATCTTCTTCCTCCCGATAATGGCAGCGTTGCGTGTGCTGGGGATTCTCAACATCTCCCGCTCAGCATCGAAACCGCAGTCCTTAGCAATTTCAGCCGTCTTCTCTACCAGCGCCGCATAGCTGGAGAAGGCTTTGGGATTCCCCTTGGGCGGCTTGTACCGGACTTTTTTCCCCGTCAAGTCGTGGCTACAACAGGGGATTGCTATGAATGGGCAGTCGGAGATTGCAGCGAGAATAGGTGTCCAAGGCGTAAGCTCGTCGGCGTGGTTGGAAATGATGAATGTACCCTTTGGGAAGTGGCCATCATGGACTAAGGATTCATCGAATCCACTAATGGTTATGTCGGATGCGCCCTCTCTACTCACTGGAGGCGGAAGCAAGAGAAGCTGCTGCAGCGAATGGCCACTAGCGTCTGAGGCCTCGGGGCGCGAAGGCCTCACAATGTTGTATTGGGTCCATGACTTCCGTCGTCGGGCGTCAAAGCCCCATCCTGTGTAGCCTTCTCGGTTCAGGATGTGCACCAAGAGTCCGTTGCCGCACCCTATATCGACGAAGCCAGGGAATGCCCCTCCCGGGTACATATCGGCCCAAAGCTCGATCAAGAAGGCAGCGATGCTCAAGTCTTCAAAGACGTGCTTCTCAGGGTCGGTCGACTCTGCCCAGCCTTCAATGAGCGACCTCGCGTACTCCCTCTTCAGGACAGTATAAGTGTCTTGTACTCGCCTCTGGGGTATCAGTGCGTCGTGCTGGACTCTCTTCTGATAACCGGCGGCCCTTCCTTGCCCATGCCGATGGATGACCTCGAGGAGGTGCCAGGCCGTTCTGGTCAGCTTTGCAACAGAGAGGTCGGCATCGCTGAAGAACCGAAACGAAAGTGATATCTCTCCACGTCTCACTCCCTCGTTCCATTCGTGAAGAAACGCGATTCCCCGCACCTTGGGGTGGTAGAAGGGGAACTCGGCATCTGCAGCCAGGTGTGGGAGGTAGACAACAAGGGTCCGCTCTACCACCTTGTTGTCATCAATGTCCCCAACATCTGGCGAGGCATGATCGTAGAACAGGCACGTTTGCACCAAGGCATCGTCCCTGGCCGGATTTCTGGGAATCAGTCTTCGAACCATGCGGCGGCGGAGCCTGAGCCCTTGGAACTCGGGAATTTCTGGAGCATGTTGGTAGTCCTCCGACAGCGGCAGTGCAGCCTTCTCGTCCTCGTCATCCTCGAGGATATCAGCGCGGAACAGCCAGGACGTGTTGATGTTGGGGTTCCGTACAAGATTGAGCATGCAATCGACGAAAGTGGGGCGTGTGAATGTGCAGCCATGGCTGTAAAGAGCGCGCCACGAGAGGGCCGAGACGCCAATCTGCGTGAGGTAAGAAGCTGTGTCCCCGGACGGCTCTTCGGGTTCAAATGCCATGTTCCACTTTCCCTCCTTTTCCTTCAGTGCCTGGGCATGTGGCTCGGTTCGTGCGTCGATGCTGCTCTACTTAGTAGGAAAATTGTCTGGTCACTCGAGACCAAAGAATTGCGGAACTAAGTGGGGCCACACCGTCGCCCACCACGGCTTTACCAACCAGCCCTTGCCGGTTTTGCGAGGGAGCCAACCCCACCAGGGTCAGTCTCAAGAAGGATGCGGTTACGAGCATTCCTGATGCAAATCCGGTAGAGGGGCAAGAGGGGACAGCTGGATGGCGAGTTTCCTGCGGATAGTTGGTAATCGAATGGACAGCGCTTGCTCAGGAGCACTGCCCCAAAGCTCCAGTATAACCTGATGGCCGCGTGACCATGTTCGGCTCAGCTGAGTTGTGAGACGCTGTTCTCCGACTTGCATGCTGGATTCGAAGACGTGCGCACCCTGGAACCCGATTTGTCCATGCAAGGAACAACCACCTGAGCCCGCGGGCTTGAGTTGCCTGGGAGACTGGCAGGCAGTATTACGCCTCTCAATACATACCGACAGCTGCTTGAAACGGCCGTTGCAGCCGTAGCAGGATTGCGGAATAACAGTGTCAGCGTATGCTTGACGGCCGAGAGCATGTTTACGCAGACATCTTGATGGAAACCAGCCCATTGGCAGCGTCAACACACTGCGTAGCTGGGAGCAGACATGATGGTGGGACCCAACCTGTTGTCCACAGAACAAACAGCAGCGTGAACGGTGCATTAAAAAGTATGTTTGCTAACACATTGAATTGATCGTCGCTCGTGGGAAAGTCCAAGGGCGAGCTCCCGGATCTCGCACCAAATGTGCTTGAAGTCACTCACCATATGACTAACTACCAACCGCTACGAAGACTCCCATCATGGCACACACTGCTTGCGACTTAGAGACCAAGCACCGCAAAGGTTTGCCATCTTCTCGGGCTAATACTACGCAATGCTGGCTCAGAGAAAGACGATTGCCATCCCGAGTGAGCGCAATGACAGACTCGATACGTTAGAGCATGGGATGGAGCTTTTGCGAAACGCGCTCCAACCTCAGCCAACTCTCACTCCATCCAACGCCCATACCTTCACCCAAACCAACGGCCCCTACGAGCTGTGGTCACCGCCAGGCCCAGATGGGCCATTGGTAGTTGACGGCCTAGGCGGACTAGCACATGGCCTCGGACTATGGAGTACCGGCCATGGCAATATAGATAGCAGCGGAGCGGTATCTGATGGCAACAGCTCGATTGTATATGGTAGCAATACCGAGAACATCGCAGCCAGAACTGCGTAGAATAGGAGATCGCCATCCTTCCAATTTGTCAAAATTCAGTCGATTTTCATCTCTACACGTTGACGATGATGGCTTCTGGTAGAGCAACTAAGGAATGTACGCGACTAAACGGGGTCATTTCGTTGTACCGAGCGAACAGTGAATCATTAATGAATCTAGATCATTTAGCAGCGATCTCGAGGTGCGGAATGGAACTACACGAGAACGAGAAAGTGGGCGTGAAAAGCGAGTTGCCATGTTTCAATCCCAAAGACGCGCGGTTCAGATCTGCCCGTCCAAGTCCACAGACATTTTTGGTCGAATATCCCGCCGGTGCAAATGCGAGTCAATGAGATCCTCTTCGGCTGGTGCAAGCGTAAGAATAGGGCAGAGAGCTCATAGCGATTGTCGGTTGGCGGGGAGGGGAGGATGGCTCGACTTGGCAGCAACAAGAGATGTTAGACCTCATGTTTGTGTATTGACGCCTTCAATTTCCTGGGGAACCTCCCGGACGGTGTTTGGGAATCAAGTTGCGTCTGCGAGAGAAATGGGGATATTTGAGATGGAACGTATCAAAACATGCGATATTTTGAGGGAGCCTCAGAGCTAATCGTGCTAATGTAGTGTCAACGTTGAGGCGGGCGGATATCAAAGCTTCCATCAAGGGGGTGAGGGGCAAAAGCGCTGTGACGCAACGTCTTGGGATTGTACTTCAAAAGTTCACATGAGGCATCCCACCTGGGCATCTCACGCCCTGCAGAAGCCACGGGGTACCCGTGCGGTACTTAACTGACTCGCCCCACTCTGACTGGTGAATTCGCCGCATTCGGATTTATGCCTGAGGCAGTAATTCCACGCTCATAAGGAGGCCCCCAGCAGCCCCCACACTCGTATCTTCCCCTCACTTCTTCACTCCGCCTCCTGGAACCTGGACCTTTCATCAACCAGAACAGTCATCATACTTCCCAGCGCATCGCTTTTCCGTCAAAACAAAGCATATAAGAAGAACCCCCAAGCAACCCGGAACCCGTTTCACCACTTCCTTCTCTCAGCTTTAGCGAGACACTACCTAGTCGTCGGTCGCTACCTTCCAGTTCCCCCAAACAATACCACTCTCCCAAGGACACCCCGAGAAACTCGAGTTTATGTCAATCGAAAATCTCAAGTCCTACGGTATGCTGATCTCTCTTTACAATCTTGCAATGGGCGGAGCGTCGAAGTAACATTTTGAGTGCTGCCGCTCTCTGCAAACCCTGCAAACTCTTGGTCTGGTGGACCGCCCCATGACCCACTATCCAAGCTGTGAACCTTCACGGCCGCGACGTTGGGTTTTGCAATGGTCACCAAGGCTAATGCGTTCGCAATGCAGACCCCTTCGCCGAAGCCGACGACGACTCCGGACAGACTAAACAGACCCAGGAGTACATCCATATACGCATTCAGCGTACGTATTACCCCTCCTTTCCACCATCTCCGTGAAATGTTAGGCCGACACCGGGTGCACGCCTCGGCTAATAGAAGCCTCGCACAAACAATACCTGCTGACGTTGGTTGTTTCGCAGAGCGTAATGGACGGAAGACCTTGACCACGGTCCAGGGCATTCCCAGCAAGTTTGACCACAAGAAGATCCTAAAGGTTGTCAAGAAAGATTTTGGTATGTTCTTGTTGTCCACAACAGGCACCGACGAAGCATATGACTGACGAGTTCACAGCCTGCAATGGCACAATCATCAGTGACACTGAGTCCAAGGGTATGGGCGAGGTGATTCAGCTCCAGGGTGATCAGCGACTCAAGATCAAGGAATTCCTCACCAACAAGGACGAGGGCTTGGGCCTCGATGAGAAGACCATCAAGGTTTGTTCAACTCTCGAAATTCAAAACTGTCGATACTAATTGCCGTCCAGGTTCACGGCTTCTAACCCTGGCACGTTCTCCGTGCTGCCACCTCGCTCTGCGGAAAGGGACGGCTTCTGGGGCAGGAGTCACAGGAAGCTATATCTAGCCACGGAGCGATGAAGGATCCCGAGGGGATTCGGAGCGGCACACAAACGTGATACCCAGGTTGGAAGCGAGCTTTTGCAACTCGTCCAGGGGGATGTTAGGACCGATGGTCACTTTTTTTTGGGCGACCTAGAACCATTCGCTTCGTTTGCTGCGATGTACACATGGTGGCATGGCGGCATAGGACAACAGCGACCTATTACTGCAAGTCTCTCATTTGGGTTCTGCAGTCCGCGTGGTCTTTTAGCAATGGATCAATATCTTGCGCGGTGCCAAACCATATATTGTCTATGTGACGTGATAATTCTACTAAGAGGAACTTGTTCCTTCCCTTGGACCTTCGCTTTCCATTAACTCCCGACTCCTCTACTCCCCCCTTCCATTCTGTTGGGTATCGTGAGAAGAAAAGAAATGTTTGCTAGTATCTGGATTGGCCTACCACAGAGGAAAATATAGATAAGAAACACCTGTCAATTGAAAATGTATCCCGCTGTGTTCCCATAATCCGAAATGGCGAGTACGATCTTGACTACCTCGTGCCAGGCGCTTCTAGTTATGCGAAGTACTGGGATGTCTGGGTAGTCGGTTCTATTCGAGAGCAACTGCCCGAGCAGCAAGACCATACTAATATAGCTGGCAATAGAGAAGACGCTCATCGACATGGACATCTCCTTGCGTATGTTGATCTTGCGTTGCGTAACGTGATAGATTGCCGTCAATATCTATTGGAAGTTGTAAGAAATCTGGTTAGCTTGCTGCTCTGTTCGGGTCGTATAGAGATGAGAGGAGGGAGCGGATGGACGGATGAAGCCAGTAGGCATAGGTAGGCACACTTGACATACCGTGGCGATGGCGATCCATGCTGGGAGAAGGAGTCGCGGGTCAGAGGAGGCGCCTGCGGCGGACAGGGCGCAAGACGTCAGGTACGCATTGGTGGCCGCGGTGGCGAGTAGGCGGATGAGCGTTGCTTGTGGGGTGTAATTGAGGAGCCTGGGTTTGTGTTAGACGGCGTACATTGGCAATGCAGACGGTGATATGTAGAACGTGGCATCTTGGATGCTCAACCAGTGATATAGCTCGGGGGCGCAACGTACCACCGGGACATGAGGCAGTCGGTAAAGAAGAAGGAGAGGTAGCCTGACGCGCCACACTGAACGGGCAAGTGTTAGTCAAGGTCCGTCCCAGAGGGTGTGGTTGGTGAGGGAGGAGGGACAAAACTAACCCATACAGTGGCAAGGAGAGCCTCAAGGAGACGTAGGCGTGCCTCGAACGATGACACATCACTATGTCCCGCCGAGGCAAGGCTGGCCGTTCCAGTCCCGGAGCCGGCGGTACTGACCCTAAGACTGCTTTTGTCGCTGAATAGCAGCAGGTGCAGCATCACCAGCAAACGGAGCCCGCTCGGGAGACCCCACCACACGGCGGGGCCGATCGACAGCAGGCGACACACGAAGAGGAGTGGGTGCCATATCTTGGAGAGGCCGAGCACAACGGCCATCCGGGGTTGGAGCAGAGAGGATTGCGCTGTCACCGCGCACAAATCGCCATCGCCGCCATTGTGATCGTGATTCCGTTTACCCGTGTTGGATACGGAGGAGACGGCATCGTCGCCATGGCCGCCGGAACTGTGGTGACGTCTATTGCTTCCGCTCTTGCGGGAGAAGCTGTTATACGGATCTGGATTGCCGTTGCCATCTTTAATGCCAGTGCTGTAATTGTTGGCTTCCGCTATCCGCCGTTGCGCGGGTGTCCTAGCTTGGTTGGACATCTAGATGTCCTATTGTCCCCATGGATCCATGAGGCACGGGTTTGGGTCTGGGAGAGTGTGAAAAATAAAAGGAGGGAGCAAGAAGTGTGGGACACGCTCGCAAAAACAACAATTGCCTGGCGTTGTCTCTCGGTCAGCCGCTGACGGCGACTCTGCGAGTCTTTCCAATTCAGATTGCAGGTGCGAGTGGAGGTTGTCCCGCAGCCGTCGTCGGACCAGAGGCAAAGTTCGGTTGTAGGCTGGCTTCAAGGCGTCATGTTGCAGCGACCTGGGCCGGCCAGGCGGGAGGGGTCACCCTGTGCCTGAAGATGGCTTGGAATGGCCGAGACGACGCACTGTAATTGGCCGCTGGGCCATTGAGACAGGTGGGGTGAATCCCGAGCACGGAGCATCCATGACTTTTTGCGGCGCGGGTTGAGAGTTAGTCCAATTTTTACACTCCGAGCTTGAAATTTTGCTGCCCGCCGCCGCGCCGAGTTCCACGCTGCTGAAGGTCGCTGCGAAGACCACACAACCTAGTGCCCGACCCCTTCTCCCGACCGAGTCCGACGGCCGGTGCGCCATGTTTGGACCGAAGAACAAGGAATAGAGGCAGACTCGTCGACAACACAGGCCGCCATGGCTTCTTCTTCGAGGGTGGGCTTGTTGGGCACCCGTAACCTGCTCTCAGGGACATATATAACTTCAGCGACGGTGAGGAGGATTGCAGGGGCGCCAATTGGGGACAGGAGAGGGCAATTGCCATGCGTAGTGCCGTCGGTCCGATGGTATGCCGCCCCGAAGGTGAAGCCCATCGATTGGACGCCGCCATCACCGAAACTCCAAGCAGCACAGGCAAATGCCAATAGCATGGCACAGCTCTCAGCCACAGATGTGTCCTTTATCCTGCCAGGTCCGTCCCCCTTTTTTCTTGGTATGTCCTCTGAATGTCAGACAGAAACTGATAGTGAGAACGCTGCAGGCACACTCATCGCCCCTCCCATATCCCAATACCCCCGCGAGCCTAGAAAGTTTTTCAAGTTCGCCTACGAAGTCTTCACCACGTGGGCGCGCACAACAGCCTCAGGGCTAGGCATGGTATGGAGCTCTAAGCCCAGCATGTTCAAGAAGGCACAGTACAAGCTCAATAATGCGGCCACGCTCCTCACGGCCAAAGCCTTGCATCGCGACATGGCCAAGGCGCTCGCCGCCGGAGACAAGCGGACACTTGGCAAAATTTGCACCAAGGTCATGGGAGTACCGATGCTGGCGGCTATTGACGCAAGGTCGCCCAAGAAGCGCTACACATGGGAGCTGGTGAAGTACCGTCGGGGACCGCGCATTGCCTCGCAGATCGTGGCGCCCACGACTTCGGATGGGTCCGGTCCGCTTCTGCGGCAGGTGGTTGTGTCGATTGCGAGCCGTCAGCGGCGCACCGAGGAGGTCAGAAGACATCGGGCTTGGGAAGAGGTCCCGGGGAGCATAAAGGAGGTGGATGTGACGGAGAACATCGTCATCGTCTCCATCGTCCACCCCAGGACTTGGAAGCAGAGCGAATGGCGCATCCTCGGCACTGTGCCGACCATGACACCCGAGGATTGGTTTGCTGAGAAGGAGATTCTCAACAAGTTGGAGCAAGAGGAGTACAGGAAAAAGCTAGAGGCCGATGACTAAGAGGTGGAATGTGTATGTATCACCGAGGGAGGCAAACTCTTTATGTACAATAATAATGACTGTACTTTTATACCAAGACTCAGACTTGCATATTTACCTAGAGATGAATTATCAGCAAAGGTTTGCACAAGATTAAACGCCTGACGAGTCGACTACCAATAAAGGAACATAGAGCGAGACAAATGAGTGCGTGGTTTGATCCCGGATCTGATGTGGTTTTGTTTGATTTCTCATCCCCCCAGGAATCTTAATATCTAGAGGCGGGTCATGTCATGCTGTCATTATACCAACGTATATTCAAGGAGGGTGAGGGTTGGTTGGTTATGTCGCTCACGGTGAAAAAAAAAATTGAACACACATTCAGCATTCAAAAGTATTGTACATCACATGCATGCAAAGAAATGGAAATTCACGGCAGAGAGATATTGGGTCAATCTGATTCTCTCTCATGAAGCCTAGGTGCCTACAGGGTATCGTATATCATCTAGGATCCAAAACATTTCTTAACCCAGTAGGTGGATGGCCAAAGACAATTTAGTTTCTACTCCTTCTTCAGTTTCCATGAGAGAGCGGACGGTGGGTAGGTAAGTAGGTAGTAGGTAATGAACCACCCCAACAACTATCGAACTGATACTAGGTAGGTAAATGAATGAAATGAATGGACGGACGGGTGGGTGGACGAAGAGGAGGCAGGTGAATGGATACAGAGCAATCTGATCTGGATAGGTTAGGTAGGTAGTTTTCCCGACTCCCTTCCCCCCCCGGTGTTGCAAAATCCCCTCCGCAAAGTCCTAAAAGAACTTGCCGGTTTCCTTGCCAAGTCCCGGAGCGATCTGTGAATACTCGGGAGGAGGCTCGGTGCCGGTGCCCGTGTTGGAGGCTACAGAGTCTCTGTCCTCCTCCTCAGCGAGCGCGACAGGGCGGTCGAGAGCGTCGAAGCGGTGTCCTTTCAGTTTGGCTTGGGCATACTGGATGCCGAGACGGAGGCCGAGGGCGGCAATGGCCCAGAGAATGCCGCCGACGGGAGCAGCGACGAAGGCGCCAAATGCACCCCAGCCTTCTTGAAAAAGCCCTTGCTCAAGGAGGATAAGGCGACCACCGTCGTAAGCATTGCCGTAGTAAACGGTGCCAAACAGGAAAACGGTGAAGATGCCACCGAGACCGCCAACAACGACTTCGAAGCCACGCCACCAGTAAAACCGCTCCGACAAGCCAATGACGAGCACGGGAATGACAGCAGCAGACAGCAGATCGGAAATCAGGTAGATCTGCAGGATCGAAGGCGCGCGAATGGCAACGGCAACGACGGGAATGGTGACGAGGGCAACACCGGCGCGGATAAACCAGATGTTGAGCTTGTTGCGGAAGAAGTCGTTGGATGCGGTCGACACCATGGCCGACTGGAACGAGTCAAAGGCAGCGGTGCTGAGCGTCACCGACATGACGAGCACAACCCCGACCACCCACGACGGGAGCTGCTCGAGCAGGGCGAAAAAGGCAACTGCTCCATCCACGGGGTTCTCCGGGTCCGGACCAGGTACAAGACCCGCCCAAACAGCGATGAAGCCAGTGGAACCAACAAGCGTCACCACCATGACAATCACCATGGCGGCAATGGAGATTCCGATCCAGAGGTCCTTGTCTGACTTGGAGGCGAAGGTGCGTAGCCAGAAGCTCGACTTACGAGATTGTCAGTAACTTTAATGTACACACGACCGGGGGAAAGCCACGAAACCTACCAGGAAAAAGTCATTGGTCAAAATAGCGACAGGCAGAATATACAGCAGCTGCCAACCCAGCAAACTCGAATGTGTCAGGCCCGATGGCTCAATCAGGCTGGTGTCAATCTTGGTCTCTACACCAATAGAGATGGTGGCAATGAAAATGAGGCCAACCACCATGGCTCCCTGGACGTTGTCGGTGATAAAAGAGATCTTGAACCCTCCCATGGCTGGGACACAGGGGTGTGTCTTCGTCAGCAATTTTTTCTTTCTCTTTTTTTCACTTGATGTGTCAAGAAGAGTTATCAGGGCACAACTAACATGTATAGATGGTTGTGACGATGCACTCCACAATGATGACAGGCAATCCGTTCAAGCCAGTCAAGAGAGTGACAACCTGACCGATAGCAGACAGCTCCGACACCATGTAGAGAAACAGGGTGAGGAGTGTCATGCCACTGAGATAGATAGCCGCGATGGTGCCATAGCGTTGTCTGGTCCACTCGGTGAGAACAAAACCTTCAGGACACTTGCGTCTGATAATCGGACCAAGCGCGGCGAAGATGAAGAGAGGTAGGCCCGATGACAGAGCATAGACAATAACACCCTGAACACCAGCGATGGTAGCCAGCTGAGGATAAGCAAAGAGAATGCCGGATCCGAGAGCTGTAAAG
>Ga0247763_1001767_pt1 | contig 11922 bp, 9 predicted proteins | sample UWRJL141409B4_FD_179926 | JGI IMG/M metagenome (GOLD analysis project Ga0247763, IMG submission 179926) | Plant litter microbial communities from Arlington Agricultural Research Station in Wisconsin, United States - UWRJ-L141-409B-4 | ecosystem: Environmental > Terrestrial > Plant litter >...
GCCGCCAGGGTCGAGGCTACCAGGGCCGAAGCGGCAGCCGCTGCGGCGCCTCCTGCAGCCGAGCCCGCAACGGTCGACGTGCTCGACCTGCCAGTGGCCAGCGACGAGGAGCCCGCGCAAGCGCCGGCACGTGCGCCGCAACAGCCAGCCAAACCTGCTGCGGCGCAGGGCGACGGGGACCTCGTCATCGAGGAAGGGCCAAAGGTTTCCTTCCTGAGCGTGGATGCTACGCCGTACGCCACAGTGTTCATCGACGGCGAGAAGAAGGGCATCACGCCCCTCGTCCGGCTGGAGCTCAGCCCCGGCCTGCATCGAATGATCGCCCGCACCGAAGATGGGCGGACCAAACGCTTCACGTTGCAACTCGATCCCGGTAAGACGGAGACCGTCAAAGTCTCCTGGGAGGAGTAACTCATGCTTCGTGGTGAGCAGCGTCTGACGCTGCGAGCGTGTCCGCGGTCGGCGGTGCGACATAGTGCTGGTGCGTCCCCGCTCGATGCCGGTGGATGCCGAAGTGTCTGTAGCCGAGGATTCGGCGTCGGTCGGGTCGGCGTGCTGGCCCTCGCGGTGTTGCTCGGCGTCCCTCCGGGCGCTGCCTTCGCGCAAGAGGGGGAGGCCGCTTCGAGCGAAGAAGCGCCGAGCGCTCCACCGAGCGAAATCACGACCAAGATCGATGCGGCAAAGGCGCAGATCGATCAGCTCGACTATCCGGCGGCGCAGCAGGCTCTGTTCGATGTGGTGCAGGCCGGCAAGGCCACATCCGCCGAGCTGGCGCAGGCGTACTTCAACCTCGGCATCGTCGAAGCGGCGCTGGGTAACGACGTCGAGGCGACCGATTCGTTCTATCTCTCGCTGATGATCGAGCCGTCGATCGTTTTCCCCGAGGGCGGCTCGCCAAAGATCCGAGAGCGCCTGAACGAGGCGAGGAGCCGTGTGACCGAGGTGGGCGTGCTCCAGCTGCGCGGCGTCGTGAAGGGCGGCGTGCTGGACGTGTACCTCGACAACGACCCGCTGAAGCTCGTGCGTCGCGTCGACGTGATGATGACGCGCGAAGGGGGCGAGAGCGGAAAGGTCACGCTGGAGAAGGGCGCAATGCGCGCCGAAGTGGAGCCTGGCGTGAAGACGATTCAGGTCGCCGTGTACGACGAGGCTGGCAATCAGCTGAAGATCGTCGATGTCGATCCGGCAACGGGAATCACCGGAGGCACGACCGCCCCGGTCGCCCCGCCGCCGTCAGTCTGGGAGAGCTGGGGGCTGTGGGCCGGCGTCGCGGGAGCCTTCGCTCTCGGGGGGACCTACTTCATCATGGAAGCGGGCAGCCTCGACAGCGACATAGAGGCGGCCGCGGACGCACCGAACTCGAATCCTGCCGAGGTTCAGCGGTTGCAAGACAACCAGGATCGCGTCGGCCTCTACGGTGTCATCGGGCTCTCGCTCGCGGGTGCCGCCGCGGTGACGTCGGGTGCGCTGCTGTTCTTTGGCGGCGACGACAACGACGGCGCCGAATCGAGCGAAGCGAGCACCGAGGCTACCGTTGCGCCGACGTTCGCACCCGGTCACGTCGGAGCGAACTTCCGGCTCACGTTCTGAGGAGACCCGCAACGCGGGCTCGGCGCGCCTGCATCAGTCCTCACCTGCCGTTTTCTGCGCGAGGAGCCTCGCGACCGTCGGGCGCGCCGGCTCGGCCAGGAAGCAGCGGGCCCGTCGCTCGCCAGGCGCGGGCCCGGCGAGTGAATAGTGCTGGGGTGCCTCTTTGGAGCAGCGCTCGAACGCGAGCGGGCAGCGGGTGTGGAACCTGCACCCCGCGGGGGGACGTAGCGGGGAAGGTACGTCTCCTGACAGACCGGGCACCGGACGAGGTGCATCCGCCTCGACCCGGAGCACCGCCCCCAGCAGCGCTCGCGTGTACGGATGCTCGGGGCGCTCGAACAGGGCGTCGGTCGGGCCCTCTTCCACGATTTGGCCGAGATACATCACGGCCACTCGGTGCGCGATGTGACGGACCACGCCGAGATCGTGGGTGATGAAGAGGTACGTGAGACCGAGCGCCTGCTGCAGCGCGACGAGCAGGTTCAGGATCTGCGCACGGATCGAGACGTCGAGCGCGGACACCGCCTCGTCCAGGATGAGCAAGCGCGGCTCGAGCGATAGCGCGCGTGCAATGCACACTCGCTGGCGCTGCCCACCGGAGAGCTCGTGGGGGAAGCGATCGAAGAGCGTTGGGTCGATGCCTACGCGGCGCAAGAGATCATCGACGGCGCGGCGGCGCTCTTGCCGCGAGAGCGACGGACGATGAATGGCGAGCGGCTCTGCTACGGCGCTGCCGATGGTCAGGCGCGGATTGAGGCTCGCGTCAGGGTCTTGAAAGATGAGCTGGAGCTCGCGCGCGAGGGCACGGCGCTCGCTGCCGCCGGCCGGCATTGGACGCCCCGCGTAGCGGATCTGTCCGCCCTGCGCGTGCTCGATGCCCATGATGGTGCGCGCCAGGGTGGACTTGCCGCAGCCCGACTCGCCTACGATCGCGAGGGTCTCCCCGGGGTTTAGAGCGAGGCTCGCGCCGTCGACGGCTCGCACCGTGCCACCTGGAGTACGGAAGCAGACCTCGAGGTCGCAGACCTCGAGCAGCGGTGGGGCTGCCGCGCGCGACGGCTCGCCCGGCGGTGTCGCGCCGCCGCTCATGGTAGCTCTCCCGGTGCGAGGACGCAGCGGCGCCGGCGCCCGGGGTCGGTCGCCTCCAGCCCTGGTTCGCCGTCGTTGCAGCTCGACCTCACGAATTCACAGCGGGGAGCGAAGCTACAGCCGGTAAAGGGCCCGAGGTCGAGCCGCGGCGGTAGCCCGTCGAGCGCGGCGAGGGGCTCGCGCCCTCTCGCGTCGGCGCGCGGAACGCTGCGCAGCAGCGCGCGAGTGTAGGGGTGATGTGGCTTGCGGAACAATGCGCGCGTCGGAGCCTCTTCGACCACCCGCCCCGCGTACATCACCAGCACCTGGTCGCAGCTGCTGGCGATCACGCCGAGGTCGTGCGTGATGAGGAGGATCGACAGGCCGCGCTCGTCGCGAAGATCGAGCAAGAGGCTCAGGATCTGCGCCTGCACCGTGACGTCGAGGGCTGTCGTCGGCTCATCGGCGATCAGAAGCGCGGGCTCGCACGAGAGCGCCATCGCGATCATCGCCCGCTGGCGCATGCCGCCGCTGAGCTCATGCGGAAAACGCTCGGCACGCCGTGCTGGATCGGGGATGTTGACCCGCTCGAGCAGCTCGACTGCGCGCTTCCAGGCCGGTCGACGCGAGAGGCCGAGGTGTAGCTCGACCGCCTCCGCGATCTGCTCTCCGACGCTGAGATAGGGGTTCAAGCTGCTCATCGGATCCTGGAAGATCATCGCGACGCGCGCGCCGCGGATCTGAACCAGCTCCCGCTCAGGGAGCCCGACGAGCTCACGCCCGTCGAGCTGGATCGAGCCACCCATGATGCGTCCTCGCGGGCGCGGCAGCAGCCCGAGGATGCTGAGTGCAGTGACGCTCTTGCCGCAACCCGACTCGCCGACCACGCCCACGATCTGGCCGCGTCCTACCTCGAAGCTGACGCCGTCGACCGCGCGCACCACCCCGTGATCGGTGCGAAACTCGCTCTTCAGGTCGCGCACGCGGAGGAGCGGCGCCAGAGCGGGCAAGGCGGCGGCTTGCGCGGGCGTGTCGCTCATTTTACGCCTGTCGCCCGCGTCTTCGGGTCGAGCGCGTCGCGCAGCCCGTCACCCAGAAAGTTGAGGCTGAACAGCGTGAGCGCCAGCAACAGGCTGGGCCAAAAGAGCAGCCACCAGAACGAGCGGATCGGGTTAACGATGCCGACCGCCTCTGCCACCAGTTGACCCCACGAGAGCTTCACGCCGAGGCCGAGAAACGACAGGAACGACTCGAGAATGATCACGGCGGGCACCGTGAGTGTCGCGTAGACCAGGATCACGCCGGCCACGTTGGGCAAGATATGGCGAAGAATGATCCGTGCGTCGCTCGCGCCGAGCAAGCGCACGGCCAGGACGAACTCGCGGCGCCGGAGCGCCAGCACTTGCCCGCGCACGACGCGCGCCATGGTCAGCCATTGCACCAGTCCGAGCGAGAAGAACACCGGCAAGGCTTCGCCTCGAGCCGTCTCCGAGAAGAGCAGCATGATCAGGATGACCAGGAACATGTACGGAATGCCGTAGAGAAAGTCGACCAGCCGCATCAGCACCTCATCGAGCCTTCCGCCGAAGTAACCCGCGCTGGCACCGACGAACACGCCCACCGTCACCGACGCGAGCGTAGCCACGAGCCCCACGAGCAACGACGTCTGGCCACCCACCAGCACGCGCGCGAGGTAGTCGCGTCCTACGTTGTCGGTGCCGAAGGGATGCTGCAGCGACGGGGGTCGGTGCTGTCCGCCGAGGTCGACGCTGGCGGGATCGAGGCCGAACAGCGGCGGCACCAGGAAGCAGGCCACGACGATGCACAGCAGCAGCGCCGCGCCGAACCGGGCGAAACGGTTGCGGCGCAGCCGTGCCAGGGCCTGCTGCAAGGGGCTGGCGGGCGCGCGGGACGGAAGTTCAGCACGCCCTGCCGGCGCGAGCGGCGAAGACGGCCCAGGGCTCACGCGCTTCCCCGCAGGCGCGGGTCGAGCCAAGCGTAGGCGAGGTCGACGAGCAGGTTGAAGACCGTCACCAGCGAAGCGTAGATGATGGCGGTGCCGAGCACGACGGAGTAGTCGCGGTTGATCGCGCCCTTGACGAACCACTGTCCCATGCCGGGAATGCCGAACAAGCTCTCGACCACGAACGAGCCCGTGAGGATGCCGGCAGCGGCAGGGCCCAGGTAGGAAACCACGGGCATGATCGCGCCGCGGAGCGCGTGTCCGAGCACCACGCGGTGCTCCGGCATTCCCTTCGCGCGCGCGGTGCGGATGAAGTCTTGCTGCATCACCTCGATGGTGCCGGCTCGGGCCAGGCGCGCCACGTATGCGGCGTAGGGCAGCGCCAGGGTGAGGGTTGGCAGCACCAGGTGGCGAAACCCTCCCCAGCCGGCGACCGGCAAGATCTGTAGCTTCAGCGCGAACAGGATGGCCAGCAGCGCCCCGATCACGAAGTTTGGCAGCGAGATGCCCGCCATCGCCAGCCCCATGCTGCCGTAGTCGGCGGGCGAATTGGGGCGCAGCCCCGCGTTGACGCCCAGCCCGAGGCCGAGCACCACGGCCAGCGTCAGGGCCAGGGCACCGAGCGACAAGCTGACGGGCAAGGCGGGCAAGATCAAAGCCTCGACCATGCGCCCTTGCACCTTGATCGAAGGCCCGAGACTGCCCTCGACGATCAAGCGTCGCATGTAGATCCAGAAGAACTCGACGGCGTCTTCGGGCACGCCGTATTGCGCGCGCAGCGCGGCCTCGACCTGCGGCGAGGCGACATTCTCCTGCGCGAATGGGTTGCCCGGGGCGAGGTACATGAGCAGCGTGGTGGCGAAGATCAGGAACATCAGCGAAGGCAGCACGAAGCTCAACCTGCGCAGCACCAGCGTCGGAGCCCAGCGAAAGCCAGCGAGGCCCGCGGCTAGAGCCACGCTCGCCGCCGCGCCGAGGCCCAGCGCCGGCCGCAGCAACATGAATCCGAGCAGACCCAGAAACAGCCCTCCCAGGGCGCGAACCGCGGTGGTGGGGAGCCAGGCGATAGAGACGATGGCGCCGACGAAGCTGGCGCTGGCCAGTGCGGGCGCGGGGCCCATCGCGCGTGCGAGGACGCCGAGCAGCGCGACTGCCGCGAGCCCCAGCGCGAGCGTGCGGGCCTTGCCTTCGAGGATCGCGTTCAGCACAGGCGTGCCTGCCGGCTGGCGCTCACGCGGGTCGTGCACGGCTCTGCCGTGTCGGCGCGCCGGAACATCTCAATCATGCGCTGGCTCGACCCACATGTCTCGCACGGGGTGAATGGGCTGCAGGTTCGAGCTACGCGTGCCGTCAGGGTGCTCGACCTCGGTGTAGATGCCGCGTAGGCCGGGAGCTATCAGGCTCGTATTGACATAGTAGTAGAGCGGCAGGATCGGGAACTCGTCTTGCAACAGCACGGCCTCAGCTTCGGCCAGAAGCCGCAGGCGAGCCCGTTCGATCAGCTGCCGGCGCTGTGCGCCCCCGCTAGCAGCCGCCCGGTCGAGTAGCTCGCGGATAGGCTCCGGCTGGTCGAGGCGCTCGAGCAGGCGATCGGGTTGTTCGGCGAAGCGCACCATGTTGGCCGCGGCGCGCAGCAGCGCGTCATACGTGGAAGAGCTGAAGCCGGTGTGGTTGTTCGCGCCGTTGGTGACCCAGAGATCGAGAAACGTGTTCGGGTCGAGGTAGTCGCCGATCCATGAGGCGCGGGCCATGTCGTACTGATCGCTGCGCCACGTCGCGATATAGGATTGCCATTCCTGGTTATACGGTCGCACGTCTATGCCGAGGTGTCGCCGCAGCTGGTCGGCGACGACCTCGGCGATCTTCTTGTGCGTGTCGAGCGTGTTGTAGAGGATGCCGATCGTCGGGAACCCGCGGCCGCCGGGAAATCCGGCCTCGGCGAGCAAGCGCTGGGCGCGCTCGACGTCGAAGCGGATGTGGCTCACGGGTTGCTCGTAACCGGGAATTCCAGGCGGCACGAAGTGAGTCGCTGGTAGCTGGCCGAGGCCGGTGATCTGCTCGGCAATCAGTTTGCGATCGACAGCCAGGTTGATGGCCTCGCGCACGCGCGCGTCGTTCAGCGGAGGGCGCCCGGTGTTGATGCGATAAAAGTAGATGGTGAAGCCCGCGTGCGTGTGGAAGTCCGGCCTGGCGAGCAGCTCCTTGACGAGGTCCGTCGGATACAGCGACGGTAGCCAGTTTGCCTCGTTGGTCAGGTAGAGGTTCAAGGCGGTGGTCACGTTCTCGACGGGATAATACTCGACTGATTCGGCTCGCACCTCGGCGTGGCCCCAATAGCTCGGATCCTTGCCCAACCGGATGCGGTCGTTGACCCGCCAGCGCTCCAGCCGGAAGGGCCCGTTGCTGACGATGTGTTCGGGCAAGAACCACGTCGACCCGTATTTTTCGAGCGCGTGTCGCGGTACCGCATAACTCGGATAGTAAGAGGTGATCTCCAGGAAGTAGGGCGTGGGTGCCTCGAGCTCGACGACCAGCGTGTGGGGCGCCGTCTCGTAGACGCCGAGCGAGGTGCCGAAACGGGCGCGCGCATCCTCCGCCTCGGCGCGCAGCCTGCGCGCCTCATCCGGCAGCGCTGCGATGAATTGCTCGAGTCGTTCCGCGCTGACGCCGTCGGGCGCGCCGTCGAGCAAACCGCGCAGCTGGGGGGCTTCGCTGTGCTGCAGGCATTCGTGCAGCGGCAGACGCGCCGTCAGCGCGCGCCAGGCCGGCGCCGACAGCGAAGCCCGACGCGCGTTCGAGAGCTCCTCGGCGAGCGCTGGGATGATCGCGCTCTCGATGCGACTAGCCAGTCCGTCGAATGTGTTGAGCGCGCGAGCACCGCGCACCGCGTACAGCACGTTTGCATACTTGGCGGCCGTCTCCGGTGCGAGCAGGTGGCGCCAAGAGTACACGAAATCTCGAGGCCCGAGCGGCGTGCCGTCATTCCAGCGGCCGTCGGGGCGCAGGTGAAATGTGTAGCGCATACCGTCGTCCGAGAGCTCCCAGCTCTCTGCCACGCCGGGCGCAGGCTCCAGCGACTTCGCATCGGTTCGCGTCAGCCCTTCGAACAGCGCGCTGACGATCCGGCGTCCGGCATGGCTCGTGAGCTGTTGCGGGTCGAGCGTCTCGGGCTCGACTGCGTTGAGGATCCGCACGTCGGCGGGCTTGCTGCTCGTAACGGAAAACGATAACCCTGCCAGCAACAGCGCGCCGGCGACCGCGAGGAGCAGCCCGGCGAGCGTGCGGTACATGCGGCTCAGCGTAGCCGATGTGGTCGACCCGGAGCCAGCCCGACGCGGGTCATTCCGACGTGCAACGGGCGCACTCCTACCGCCAGCGCCCTCCGGGCCAGGCCCGGATCAGTCCCAGCAGACCTGGTTGCGGCCCTCGTGCTTGGCCCGGTAGAGGCGCTCGTCGACCTGCGCGATCAGGTCTTCCTTGGTCTGCGAGGGGCAGCCGCTGAGAGACGCACAGCCGGCGCTGACCGTCACTCGCAGCGCGACCCGACCGATCCGGAACTGGGTGTTCTGGACGGCGAGGCGCACGCGCTCAGCCACCGCGTTGGCGCCGCTCTGGGGAATGCCGCGCAGGAGCAGCAGGAACTCTTCGCCGCCATAGCGCGCGAGCACGTCTTCCGTGCGCAGCTGGTCCGTGATCACCTCGGCGATCCGGCGCAGCACCATGTCGCCAGCAGCGTGGCCGTGTCGATCGTTGATGTGCTTGAAATAGTCGACGTCGAGCAGAGCCACCGACAGGTCGCCGTTATGGCGGAGGGCGTACGCCAACTCTTCGTCGAAGCGTTTGTCGATGAATCGCCGGTTGTGCACGCGCGTCAGCGCGTCGACGGTCGTCTCTTCGTAGAGCCGCATCATCGCGCGCTCTTGCTTCGAGTCCATCATGCAGAAGCGAAAGCTCGCGTGGGGCCCGAACTGGACGAGATCACCCTCCATCAGCGGCGCGCGCTTGACCCGGCGGCCCTCGAGGAAGGTGCCGTTGCTCGAGTCCAGGTCTTGAATGAAGAAGTGTCCGCGCGTGTGGATCAGCAGCGCGTGGCGGCGGCTGACGCCCTCGTCGGCCAGGCGCAACCCGGCGCTCGGGCTACGCCCGATCACGAGCTCCGCCGCCTCGAGCGAGAAGACCTGACCGTTCGAGGGGCCGTCGACGCGCACGAACACGCCGCGATCGCGAGCTATCGCCCTGGGCGCCTCGGGCGTCGCGAGCTCGAACTGCTCGGTGATCGGCTCGTCGTCTTCGTGGCGACCCATCATCGGCGGAATGCTGGGGGGGGAGAGATCGAGGCTGCCGTCGCTCAGCTGGCGATAGAGCCGTTGGATCTCCTCCTCCTGTGTGACGGGCCGCACGCCGGAGCCCTTCCGCGCGTGACCGAGGTTCGAGGTATCGGGTTCCAGGTCGACTCGGTGGGGGTTCGCCACAATCTCGTGAACGACCCCCGCGCCGCCTTCTTTATGCAACTGCTCCCATTTTGAACGGTGAATGCATCACCCCACGCGGTGGTGGGTCGCGCTATCAGCAGGGCACGCCCTCGAGCGTGGTTCGGAACGTGATCCTGGTCACGTTTTCATGGGTCAATCGGTGTCGCAGGCATCAGGTCGCGGCGTTATCGCGATAACGCCGCAGCAGATCGAAGAGGATATCGTAGCGATTGCCCGCGCTCCAGGCGTACCAGCCTTCGGCCTTCGCCTCCCGTACGGCGCGCAGCTGCGCGCGGATGTACTCGACGCGCTCCTCGGTGGTCAGCTTGAATCGATGGTTGGAGAGCTCGATATAAGCGAGCACCGGCACGCGTGATTGCCCCATCTGCTTCTGGATGCCGACCAACGAGCTGTGCACCGTCTCGTAGGGCTGGCGAAAATGCTCCTCGTAGGGCTCGTAGTGAGAGGGATAGACCATCGGGCAAACGGTATCGATCTCGGCGGCGAACAGGCTCATGTCCTGGCCGATGTGCACCGAGGGCCCGTAGCCCACTTCACCGAACACGTCGATCTGCAACCGGCCTCCGCCGTCATTGACGCGCTTCTTGAAGAAGCGCAGCACCTCGCGGATATCGAGCGCGTTCTGCGGCGAGGCCGAGGTCTTTGAGCTGTAGCGGATGTAATCGAGCTGGACGTCCTTCGCGCCGAGCTCCAGCGCGTACTGGGCGAGCCGCCAGCGATCTTCCCAGACGGTGCGGTCGTGCACCTGCTCGCGGTTGCCGCCGTCTGCGAACATCACGATGCGTGGGACGTATTTGAGGCCGCGCTCTTGGATGCGCGCTATCGCCTTCTTGTAGTTGTTCGTCCGCGACGTGAGGTCTACGACGAACGTGTCTACACCGACGTCGAGCGCGTTATCGATCAGGCGCTCCAACCGGTTGGGCGTCATCGCCGTGTAGTGCTGCAGGTAGATGCCCTGCGTACGGAACGGCTTGGTCGCGGGCGCCGTGCCCTCGGCTAGCGCGGGGGAGGCCAGGAAGAGCAAGATGGACGCGACGAGCGCGACGAGGTGGGTGTGCACGGGAAAATTCTACCAAATGTCACCCCATGCGCTCCAAATGAACGAACACGATTGTCGCGAGAAGGCCGGTTCCTCGTGAAATCGAGCGGCGCCGTAACGCTCGTCAACGCGGCATTTCACGCGCGGCAGTGCGAGGCCGAGTGCCGCGGTGCACGGAGCGGGCGCACCTGCCCACCCCGAGGGCTGCGGTGGGCTCATTCGCGCTCGCGGCTCCGCCCGCCTCGGATGACCGCGAGTATCGCCTGCTCAGTATCGATATTTCTCGATCATCTGTCGCACGGCCTCCGGCAGGGGCGTCGACAGGTGGATCGTCCGCCGCAGCGTGCGCAGCACCCGGCTCGGGTATGGATCGGATGGCGCCGTGGCAGCGCGAGCAGCGGCAGCGAGCGCAGCCTCGCGTTCGCTCTCGGTCTCCCGGTGTCGCGCGAAGGTGTCCGCTGATTCGATCGGCGTTTTGCCTTTCACGAACCGGTCGTGCAGCGCCGCAGCGAACGCAGCAGCGCGAGCCGAACGCTGCACCTCGGGTTTGGCCAGGGTGCGCGCGGCAGGCGGCGGCTCTCGATTGACGGACCCCCGATTGACGGGCTCGCGATGCTCGGGCTCGCGACGGATCGACTCTCGATTGACGACGCCGGTGGGGCCCGGCGCGGCGGGTCTCTGCGCTTCAGCAGCGGGGCTCGGCGGAGGGGGCGTAGAAGGCGGCTTCGAGCGCGGGGGAACACGCCCCGGCGTCAGCGGCATCGGAATCACGGGACGCGCGGTGAGCGCGCCCGCCGCGGCGAGCGCAGCGGAGGCCTGGGCATCGGGCACCCCATCGGAGGCCGCGGGCGCTGCGTCGATGGCAGGCTCGGGACTGCTCGTGGCTCTCGGGGTAGCTTTCGCAGCGTCCGACGTTTGCTCCGAGGGCTGCGCGATCGCCGGCGCAGCGGGCTGCGCTGCCTCGAGCGACGACGGCTCGCTCGCCGCTGACGCCTCGCCTTCAGCGTCGGGCTCGATCTCGAGCAGCGTCATTTCACTGGAGGCTGACGGTGGCCGCGATGGGCGAGCGGGTTGCGCCGCGCCGGCCTTCGCGGGCGGCGGCGGGTTCGAGGAGCGCCGCGCGGACGGCGCCGGCGGCGGCACCGACGGCCGCGACCCCGCCGCCTTGTCGCTGCTCGCGCCGCGCGCCGAGCTCGGCGTCGAAGCTGCCGCGCTCGATGACGGGATCGGCGACTCCGATCTCAGCCGGCGCTTGCTCTCCCAGACGGGCGTGAAGAAACCGGAGAGGCGATCGAACTCGCCGACCTTGAAACTCTTTGATGGGTTGGGAGACTCGGCGTCGCGATCGTCGGTGGTCATTGCGTTGCTCGCCTCATGTAGCACGTCGGCGCGCATCGGCTCGCGCTGCCGCCCGTGTGCAACACGTCGAGCCGTGCGGTCAATTGCTGGAAGCCGGCGTGAAATCTTCGCGGCAGGTCGTCCGACTCGAGCCCTGGGTCCCCGCGTCGATACAGCCCTGCGCGCAAACTTTATACAGCGTCAGCTCCTGGCCGTCTGCCGTGCATACGTACAGCTCATTGTCGGAGCACACGGGCGGCAGCGTCGGGTCGCAGATGTCGCACTGCCCGTGGGGCGCGTCGCAGAGCTCCAGCGCCCCGCAGGCCTCCACGGATTCGAAGGCGGTGCCCAGGTCGTTACAGGCCTGCAACTCCAGCCCGAGCAACGAAGCCCCTTCGGGCAGGGGTGTGTCGGGTGAGGCGGAGTTTGCG
>Ga0247763_1001769_pt1 | contig 11908 bp, 10 predicted proteins | sample UWRJL141409B4_FD_179926 | JGI IMG/M metagenome (GOLD analysis project Ga0247763, IMG submission 179926) | Plant litter microbial communities from Arlington Agricultural Research Station in Wisconsin, United States - UWRJ-L141-409B-4 | ecosystem: Environmental > Terrestrial > Plant litter >...
TTTCCCGCTGCGCTAGTCTCCCGGGAAGATAGCCGAGCTAGCGTCGCAGAAGATGTGGTCTCGCAGTCGTAGAGGGTAATGGTAGTCGTGCTAGTTCGGGTTGGCCTAGCCGCGTCGTCTTGGCCTCGGGAGAAGATGTGTGCGCCGGGCGGATATCGCCTGTGCCGGTGCCGTCCTAGTCCGGAGTCCCTCTCTCCCAAGGAGACGGCGACCTGGAGGAGCATAGCTATTAGCAATGGTAGCACTAACATGGTGATGTGAGAGGAAGAATAAGAAGCTGGGGGAAGCTCAGCTCAGCAGCGCTCAAGCTTCAACACCGTAAGGAGTAGCGGTGGTCTGTCTTAAAACAACACAACATGTCCAGTTTGTCCCCGTCGATCTGCGACACCCTTTTGGCCAGCTCAAAGTGTATTTACATTGATCGAAAGGTGGAGGCCGGGCGGGAAGGGGGCGAGATCCAGAACCTTGGTCCGAGACAAAAATCTTGACCCAAGGATTGTTTGAGGTGGCTGCAGAGCTTGACAGGCCCTGTATAGCTGTGCCTCGAGGGATTTCCGGGATAGAAGAATGTCTTGCATCCTTACCTCTAACCAGGTTTACCTGGAATGCTGGGTGGAGCGGATCTTGAAGATGGCTGGGGCAAAAAGACGGGATCCACGCGACCCTACAAACTTAAACATGAGAGAATGGCAAACTTGTTTATCTAGGTCGAATGAAGCCAGGATATCCTAGATCAGAAAGTTGTTGTCCAGAAAAGGGCGCAAATCGAGGAGCAGGGGTTGAGGTAAGCAAGGAGAGTGAGAGATGGCCATGATCTGGACTTGTGTTGTTGTTGTTCTCCGCGAATTGACCTTACCACTTTCGCTTACTGCGGCGTCGACACGACGGTAGGCAGCCCTGAAGGAAGGAGGTTCCCTGGGCCAGCTTCTCGGAAGCTGCTAATCTCATGGCTGATGCGAAGACGACATATTGTGGGGAGGAAAGTGTGTTGCAAGGGCTGGGGATCACTAACAAGATACTAATTCTGAGAGGCGAGTCTCACGATTAAGGTGCCGGGGACCGTACAAAAGTGATTAACTGTTGCGATTTGTGAATTTTATCTGAGCCATCTCTATAGATGGGGTGGAATGTTGATGGCTTATAAACTTGCTGCATGGCGTTGGCCAGATTGGCATCTGGCATGACAGGAGAGTCTTTGAGACATTCCGCAAAGAGCCGCTGAGCGGTTCCCTTTCTCAGCTTGTTTGTGATTGGGGACTTCGCGAGGCGCCAGCCTCGAGGCCGCTCAATCCCATGACGCTAGGCCAGTCCAAAACCTCTTCCAGGAATGGTACTCACCCCGGTCAGATAGTCTAGACCTAACCCAGCCAAATATCTCATAAGCCAAGTGCATCGTACTTCCCCGTGATAGGAAGTGTTCTCTTAGCTTTAGGTCGTCTCTCCAATCCTGTTATGTGGACTTTGGGCTTCACGGCGGCCGCTGGTGGCTTGTGGTTCTCGGCAACTGCGCTAGGTCTGACAGCATCGCCGACTTCGTCAGCCATCGGCGTCCTCTTCCGATCCCGTCTCTCGCCAGTCTCTTTCTTGACCTGGCGAGTGTCGTAGCCTTCGGCCTCCTTCCGACACTTGCGGATGACTCGTCTGTCCAGCACCCAGGGCCGGTCAAGGACTTCTCTCCGCAGTTCATTGAGCTTCTCCCAAAATTCCACCTCCTGCATGGTCGATCGAAGGTGCACGATTTTCTCGGCTTTGATGTTCCGTGCCTGGCGATAAACCCGTACGGTCCCCTTTACATCAATGATATCCCCAATAGCGACATCTTCGTCAAACACCTGAGATTTTTGCTGGGCTGGCGGGTTCGATGCCGCCGAATTCCCCGCATCGGTCCTCTCAAAGACTCCATCAGCAGCAGCTGGCTTGGGGAGATTGATGTGGCACTCAATCGTAGCGCCACTGGTATCGTCAAGGGTGTAAGCTCTCCAGGGGCCAAAGTCGTCAATGGCGACAACAATACCGGCGACTCGTACCCATTTGATGGGGTGGTTCATGTGAAAGAAGAGATCCTGGCCTAGGCAGAAAAGAACAAGTGTCAGCTTCAGTGGTGGCGGCGCAGTGGCGGGACACTCAACAACGCAGTGAAAATACCAACCTTCAAAGCCCGGGTGGCTCGACAGGGCTAGAATATCGGTCACCTGGAGGTGGCACCATTTGTTGATGGTGGGCGAAAGATGGAAGCAGTATTGTGGATAGAGCTCTGGTACGGCGGTGCTCGTCATGGCACCGTGCAAAAATTCGGATGTTGACTCGGCTGACAGCCACCGGGGATCCAACACGGTTCCGATATCACTCCCATATCTGCGCCGAGCGTGCGATCATTACAACTGGCAATACTGAGTTTGCTGCTTGTGCCAATGACGCGACAAAAAAGCGTGGAACGCGACCCCGCATTGAGAGGTTTAGGGTGGCGCCAAGAAGAGCCAGGCACTGGTTGGCCAGGTGATTCGGTGAGTGGCCCAACAAATTCAACAATGGCAAGACAACCACTGACAAAGATGTGGATGGCGATATCTTCACCGCTCCCCATTATGCAAGAGAATGCGGTATTTGCGTGGTCAACCTAGCTGGATTCTACAAATAGCTAAGCCCCGACCTCGTGGAGTCAGTGCAGCAATGTAAGAAAGAAATCAGAGAAACAGCCTGCCTTGCCATCTCATAGCATAATGAGAAATCCGGTCCACCCAACGCCATGCTAGAGCCCTTCCAAGGCATATTCAACGCAGATACAGAGAACATCGTGGCTTCATCATCCCTTCTTGGCCTTCTTTTCCATCATCTTCGTCTGCAGTGCCTCGAACTGTTCATCAGAGATATCGGGCTCAGCTTCCTTCGCAGTCCGCTTCTTCCCTTTAGCCGGTTTCGCTCCGTATTTCTCGGCCAACTTGTCAAAGGCGCTGGCGCGGGAGGCTTGATTACGCTGGATCAGCGCTGCGAGGCCTGCCTCAGACTCCTTTTTGGTCTTCTTTCCCCGCAGCTTGTCGTATACCCCAAGCTCCTTAGCCAGTTCGTCGGCCTCTTTGCTCTCGCTCTGCGCAACCTTGATTCTGGCCTGCTTCGACTTCTTTGTCTCCTTGGTGTACTGGGTGAAAGCTTCCACATCACCACTGGCAATGGCATCGTCAATAATCTTCCGTATCCTCTTGTCGTCCTCCAAAACGTTGCTCAACATCACCATCTCGTAAACGCCATCCATGTTACCCTTAAACTTCGTGTATGCGGCAAGAATGTCGTCCTTCTCCTCGTCGGAACTCTTGTACTTGGCGGCGAATTTGTTGATCGCTTCCTCGGAGATGGCGTCCCGAAACTGGTCCCTGTAGTACTCGGTCCAACTAAAACCTTCGGAATCTACAATCGCCTCAGAGGTAGACCCAGTCTCATCGTATCGCTTGCGACGGGCGGGATCGGAGAGCACGGCGTGAGCAAAGGCAATGTTTTGAAATGTTTCTTTCGCATCTTTCCTTTTGTCTTCAGAAACCTTATCTGGAATTACCAATGTCAATGGAAGCGTCCCACAGCCGCAAACTGCTCTGCCTCACCTGGGTGGTTCTTCAGTGCCAGTTTGCGATATGATGATTTCACTTGGTCAGCTGTAGCTGAGCGTTCGAGTCCCAGGACCTCATAAGGGTCGATTGTGGGTAGTTCTTCATCGTCAAGTTCGCCGCGAGGGGCCATGCTAGGCTGTTTGCTGTAGTGGTCGTTGAATGCAGAATGCGATTGACGCGACGACGCGTTTGGATCAGTTGATGGCGGGGCAGGGTTACGTTGATGCAGTGCTGCGGCCTGCCAGGTGGCGTATCCTTGGCAGGCGCCAAGTTTTCGGGTTGCCGAAACCCGCAATTCCTTTCCGCAGTTTCTTGTCCGAACAACCTCACATTCAAACTTTCCCTGGTGCCAATTACGACGAGATGTCAGCTATGCAGCCAGACGATCATAGCTCGTACATGCAGCTTGCGCTCGATCTTGCGCAAAAGTCACCGCTTAAACCAACCAATTACCGTGTCGGAGCAGTCTTGGTTGACGTCGAGTCAAATGCCATTCTTGCCACTGGCTACACCTTGGAGCTCCCGGGAAACACGCACGCCGAGCAATGCTGTTTCGCCAAGCTTGCAGAGAAACATCAAGTCCCCGAAGAGGAGCTCAAGGATGTCCTTCCTCTCTCTATGGCGCTCTACACAACTGTAGAGCCCTGCTCTGATCGCCTAAGTGGCAATCTTCCGTGTGTCGAGCGGGTACTGCGCCTGGCCGGCTCTATCCAGACGGTCTACGTAGGCATCATGGAACCCGACACGTTTGTCACACGCAACACGGCCAAACAGAAGCTCCAGTACGCCGGCATTGCTGTTGTCCCGGTCCCGGGCCTCGAAGAGCAGATATTGGGCGTGGCCACCGCCGGTCATATAAAAGAATAAGCCAATATAGAGCCACGGCCCTCACTGGCATTCAGCCGGCGCCATTGTCCGGGTTTTCCGCGTATTGAACAGCCACCCCGTTCTGACTGAGCCGTGCCTTGCATTCCCAACGGGATTGAAGAATGTCCCGTCTCCGATGTCCCGACTGAATGTGGTGAGAGTGCGGGTACAAAAGGCTTGGAGCTCTGTCCGCAACACCATCAAACTGGGCCTCCGGTATTTACTGCGTTCGTTATCGCCATAATGATGCCCTGGGCTTCTTACGCTACTTTGCTCCATTTTGCAGGCAGCACTCTTGTGCTGGCTCAAACTCTTCGAGCTCCTCCCTGCTATCAAGGTACAGATATATTCGCCCAACACGATGACCCTTGTCCACGTAGTTAACCTGTGCAGCCACCAACCCAAACTCTTGTACTCTCAATGAGACTCTCACCCCTCGTTACTTTCCCGAGCTCAAATCGCAGCGTATCTTGACCAAATATGGCCCCTTCCCAGTTCCACCCACGGGTGCCAACCACGCCATGGGCAACTTCATGCTCCCCGTTCCCCTACCTTGCGAAGACTGCATCGTAACCAGCGTTGTGGGAAGCATTGCTTATTCCAACGGTACTGCTGCCAACGTAAATACCGGTATGTATCTTCACCATGCCGTCATCTTCAACAACAAGAGCACCTCAGCGACTTGCCCCGGACCAATCCCGGAGCCCATATTCGCCATTGGCAACGAGCGGACGCCCAATGATCTCTCCCTTGGCGGGTAAGTCATCCAAACCTTCAGGTCCAATCTCACCTGCGACTATGACTAACCCCTTGACAGAACTAAGAAAGCCGGCTTGAAAATCACCAAAGACCAGCAATTCATTCTCGCCGCCGAGATCATGAATGACGCTTCTGTAAACCGGGATGTCTTCGTCACGGTTGACTGGGAATTCATCCCATCCATCCCTTCTGACTTCCGGCGTGCCACGGTTATCTGGCTCGACGTGGACCAGGGCTGCTTCCGCCGCGGCTCCGAAGTCCCCGTCCCAGCCAACACCACGGCCTTCAAGCTCATCATGGATCCGGCATGGGAGACGCCGTTTGCAGGAGAAGTTCTCCTCATTGGATCGCATCTGCATGATGGAGGCGAGGACGTGCAAGTGTTCAAGAACGGGGCGCTTGTCTGCCACGCCAAGGCGAGGTACGGGGAGAAGCCTGCCTATGTCTCGCCTGGCGATCATTCTGACCATCGCGGTGGTGGCGGAGGGCATGGTGGCCATGGTATTGGTAGCGCTCTGGAGCGGCGACATGAGGACATACCTCACATCTCATCCATCAGCTTGTGCAACCAAACGGGGAGGTTCGAGATTGGTGACAAGTGGAGCGTGACGGCGAGTTACAATCTTAGTAAGTATGCGCCCAGGATGGCGGGAGACCACTACGAGTCGGTCATGGGGATTTCCATCGTGTATGTGCTCAAGGATAACGATTAATGATTATGGACAAGGGCAAGTGGGTTCGTGATCATGATCGCGGGTGCAAACATCACCTTGAGAATCCTAGTCGCTTAGATTGGCTACCGTTAACCCAACATACCAAGCACCGGTCCATCTTATATCTTTTCCCCTTCGAGAATTGGCCTTGCCTCTTCAGTTCTCCACCAGCTCTTCCCATCGCCGGGGAAGGAATACCGATCCATGCTCTCGGACTTCATCTCGACGCTGTATCCTGGCTCCATGGGTGTCTGGTAGAAGCCATCCTTGATGACGGACGGGTGCAAAAAGTGCTCGTGCAGATGATCAACATATTCAAGCAGCGACAGCTTCCCGCTGACGACGACATAGTCAATGGTGCTCAGGTGTTGCGTGTACTCGGGCAAGCCGACACCGCCCGAGTGAGGCACAATTGGCACGCCGTACTTCTTGGCCATGAGCAACACAGCCAGAACTTCATTTACACCACCCATGCGGCACGCGTCGATCTGGCACACGTCAATGGCCCCGGCCATGAGCATTTGCTTGAAGACGACGCGGTTCTGGCACATCTCGCCAGTGGCGACACCGATGCCGAGCGGTCGCAGGGCGTCACGCACCGCCTTGTGGCCGAGGATGTCATCAGGTGAGGTCGGCTCCTCGATGAACCATGGCTTGAAGGGGGCGAGCTCCGTCATGTAAGCGATGGCCTCAGGTACCGACCAGACCTGGTTGGCATCGACCATGAGGATGTTGCCGGTGTCGTAGCCGATAACGTCGCGTGCTACGCTCAGACGTCGCTTGTCCTGTTCAAGATCGGCGCCAACCTTGACCTTGAAATGGCGGTAGCCTTTGGCGAGCGTCTCTGTTAGCAGGGCCCGCATCTTGTCCTCGCCGTAGCCGAGCCAACCGGCCGACGTGGCGTAAGCAGGAACGGCGCGGCTGTTGAGGGCGTCGGCGAGACGGAGAGCCTTGCCGGGAACTTCGGCTTCCAGGAGGGAGACAGCCTCATCGGGCGTGATTGCGTCGGTGATGTAGCGGAAGTCGATGCAGTTGACAAACTCTTGGGGCGTCATGTCGACGACGATGCGCCATACGGGCTTGCCCAGCGACTTGGCCCAGAGGTCCCACACGGCATTGACAACGGCGCCAAGAGCTAGGTGGATCACGCCCTTCTCCGGACCAACCCAGCGTAGCTGACTATCATTCACCAAGTGACGCCACGTCTGGCCCCAGTTCGCCACAAGACTTAACAGAGTGCGACCTAGAATGCGGTCAGCCACGTGGTCGATGGCCGCGCAGACAATGTCGTTGCCACGGCCGATGGTAAAGGTCTAGATGCTACTTGTAAGCCGCCGTTTGACTCAGAGGTAGATGGGAGGGGCCATGGTTACCATGCCGTGTCCGCTGAGGACCGAGTCGGTTTGCAGGATGCAGTAGGCAGCCGAGTAATCACCAGCGGCGTTCATGGCATCAGAGCCCGTTTTGTCCAGCGAGGTTGGGAACCGCACATCGCGGGTAGTCCAACCCGTGATGGTGATGTCGGTTACAGCCATGGTGATGTCGGTTACAGCCATGGTGATGTAGTTTTCTCTCTCCAAGCCCCTGGTGTTCGTGTGGAGAAAGACTGATGTACTTCGAGACTGAAAACGACGAGCTGACGCGGACCTTTTTACAGGTCTCCCCAACACCGGGAATGCGCCTTCCTTCTAGCCCCATTATGGCCGTTGAAGCCATTTCCAATCCGTGCTCTTGCCCTGGATCTGATCGATTTGCTCGGGGGATCCCGAACGATGGGGCACGGGGCGAGAGGTGAGGGGTGAGGGGCAATGTGGGGTTGATCCCGTGCTGCTAGGGCTGCGACCGGCCTGTGATTGATGGATAAATCGAGGGGAATCGTCATGGACGACATCCAGTGGAGGCACTCGTCGCCGTGATCAGTCGGATCAACTGGCGAGGATTAGGAGCACTGGGCGGCAAAGGCGTGGGGTGGAATGCTGTTTGCACTTGTCATGAGACAGGCGACTCTAGATACGGCTCATCATGCGGCAGCTTAGGGAAGTGCAGCACTGAGACCGGTGCTGAAAGTTCAGATTCTGCAGTGCTTTCTGCTCCGAAGCTTCCCACCCCACCCGTACCTCCGTGCTTAGAACAAAATCTCCGGTCGCGATTCCATACTGCGATGCCACGATGCATAGCATGAAACTGAGAAGGGGTCTCCATACTTCACGGAGGGTTGAAGGCGCGGAAGCTCTTCAAGTCTTCTTGGGCCTGGGGGCTGGGGGCTGGGGATGCCACGTGCCCGCTTGATGAACTCGCCATCGCAGCCCCCAGAAAAAGCAAGAACATTCGAATAAAGTTCAGCACGAGATTGATTGAGACGGATTTGTTTCTGTCTAGCCACCAAGCGTCCCAGCCTTCAGGTTCCGCACCCTACACACCAGTTCGAGTCGATTGTCGACACCAAATCTCAAGAGTTGCCGCTTGGCCGGTTAAAATGGGAAAAACGCCTCGCCACTTGCCCGCAGATTTGGGTTGTCGGAGTCGTTGCTGCTGGATCATGCTCATTGCCGCTCGACGATGCCATCTCATCCGCTCCAGAGGCCCGAGAGCGATGCATGCATCACTTCAACGACACTTCTGAGGGCCTAGAAGGGCAAGCCCGCACACAGACCTGACCTTTTGCAGTCGAGAAGGTTACAGTGCTCCGGAAATCCGCCGTCCACCGCCTTCGACTTGTTTTCGGAACCGAGTCGTCCGCTGCTGGCCGCGTCCGCATAGGCAACCCCGCAAACACACAGTTGGGGCGAATGGACACCACCTTGTCTGCCAGCCGCCCGAACTGGTCAGCTCAACTCCCAGCCATGCCAGCCTCATCCCTACCTGCATGTTTACGCAGCATCCCGCAGCACTAGCGGCGCCCCGAGCGATGGCATCTCGACCACTGACGCGAGAGTGTTGCTGCTGCTCCTCACGAGCCAGATGCGCAAGGCGCGCTGGAAGTTTGGTTGACTCCAACTCCATCCGCCATCCGCATCCCAAGCGGGATGTTGGATTGGTCACAGCTCGGGCCCATGATTCAATGAGCCGAAACTTCTCTACGGGCCTATGCAAAGCTGGCCTAGGTATGCCTGCAGGCGACCAGCCATTGCCAGAGCACCCGATGTTTAAGATGATGCTGGGAGTCCACAGTCTTCTGGATCGCAGAATGGGCAGGAGCGCTTTCTCAACGTCATCTTTCTCAAACTTACCGCCCATCGGCTTATAAGCTTGTAGATGAGCATCCGCCTTTTCATCCGCACCACCCATCGAAGCCCCTTTCCCTCCGCCCTATATTGTCCTCCCGCCGTCGTCGCCTAAATTGGGCATTTCAGTATAAACAATGGCTCAAACCAAGGAGCGCTCATTGGCCGGACCGCAGCAGGTGGTGGCCAAGTCCAGGCTCAGGAGGAAACTTCAGAAGACGGTGACCAAGCAAAGAAACAGCGGCGCGAGGCGGCTCGGCCTCGGCGCGTCTAATGAGGCCCTCAGCGACAATAAATGCGACACTGCGAGCAGACGGCCGCCGGCTCAGGCACAATCATGTTTGCCGTCGGTGCCGTTGCCATCGCCCGATCTGAACGATTCCAAATGGTCAGAATTCTTTCGAGGCGGTGGATGTCTCCATTACCAGCACCCGGCCTCAGAGTCTAGCGAGTCACTCCTCACGCCCTTGAACATAATCCCAGAGTTCTCCCACTTGGCCATGCGGGATGCGAAACCTCACGCCAACCAGAAACAACAGCCAGCGCGACCCAACTCAGAGTCCCAGAATCCATCTTCCAATACAATGAGACGTCGCGCCAAAACGCCCATATTTTCCATTGGGCAACTCGACACTATTCCCCGCCCTATAAACGCCCTCAGCAAGATGTCGAGTGTCGAGCTCATTGCTGAACAATACCGCGCACTACTTGAGTCACAGGGGTCGGTGTACAGCGACTCCCACTCGGAACCCCCGCCGTCGCGTCAAGGTGATGCTGGCGCTCTTTCTTTGCGGCGACAGCAAAGCTCGGATGAACTGCACAGCGCAACGCCGATACACGCGCCTACCCACACAACGGCCGTCGGAGGATCCCCCACATCAGATGACGGCACGCTGGTCTCGTTCGAGGAAGAAACCGTCTACTTCAAGCCCGTCTCATTCTCTCCGGAACCGCGTTCACCACAGCCGCAATTTATTGACCGACCCTTCCCAAGCCCACCGCCGACTCCGGACAACCTCAGCCTTCAAATATGTTTGGATCTTTTGACCCGCGATCTCTCGTCAGCGCTGGCAAGTCGTCCCAGTCGTTCCTCGCCCGAGACGTCGGCACTCCAAGTATGGGTGATGATCGAGGCTTATGAGAGGTTACGAGACCAAGTTGCGGCAGTAAGGCTTGCGAGGGAGGAACTGCGGCCATTGGAGATCATGTTTGACATGTGGCTGAGGGCGTTGTATACAATACACGATTCTCTCACGGGGAATAGCGAGAGCGATTATGAGGCGGAGCTGGGCACGGAGGAACTGGATTAGGGTATTATAAGATCGTCTGGAGATACCGGTGATACCTGGAGGGCCGTGAGCGTATGGCTGGGGCGTTTTGGGTTACATCGTATTTGGGCTTGGCTGTGCTGCACTGCACCGCGCATCGGCTGGATTAACGATGGGAGTTTGGATTATGGCATAGTATCTTCAATTCTCGAACATACTTAATTGAGATTATTCTTTCACGGGTAATTGGGTTGCATCTGCGTCTTTCCAACAAAGTCTAGACTATTTCGGTATCCATTCCGGAACGGAGTTCACTTTGGATCTACACTGATTGGGCAACGTCCGGAGTTTGAGCAGCGACCAGCCACCGACCAGTGGGTCATCCCCGAACACGCCCCAGGCTTGGCAGCGATCCAACCTTGTCCACAAGATCCACTCCTAACTCAAACCACCGCAACCACAAGGAGGTAACGCAGAACAGAAATGGACGATGAGTTCGGTGTCGACGATGACTTCCTGGTCGCCCTAGCTGCCTCCGATGCAGGCACGTCACGGAACCCCGCGGTGCGACTGCAACAGCCGCCACCCCAGCGAATTCAGCAACCCACGCCGCAGCGACTCGACAGAGCAATACCACCACCAGCCGCCAACGCCTCGGCCGCAAAACCTGTACAGCCAACTCCACAGGTGCTGCCGGCGCGGTCCTCAGGATCGTCGATTCTCGTGTCACCGAGACAAAAGGGGAATCCCGTGCTGACATGCCTCAAGTCGGTGGCGTGGGAGTACAGCGATATTCCTGCGGATTACGGGCTGGGACTGACGACGTGCGCGTTGTTTCTCAGGTATTGTTTATATATATATTGTTATCCTTGGTTATTGGTTCGCTGATGGATGGGATAACGGAAACAATAGTCTCAAATACCACCGCCTCCACCCCGAATACATTTATACCCGCCTGCGCGGGCTCCAGGGCAAATATAACCTCCGTATTCTGCTGACCATGGTGGACATCCCTAACCACGAGGAGTCGCTACGTGAGCTGGCTAAGGTGTCGCTGGTTAATAGTGCCACTGTCATCCTCTGCTGGTCGGCCACCGAAGCGGCGCGCTATCTGGAGCTGTACAAGTCATACGAACATGCTAGCTTTGCGGCGATCCGTGGTCAGCAGGCGCAGGGCTATGCGGAGCGGCTGGTGGAGTTTGTGACGGTGCCGAGAGCGATTAATAAGGCGGATGCGGTGGCGCTGGTGAGTAGCTTTGGGAGTTTGAGGCATGCGATCAATGCGGATGTGGAGCAGATTGGAGTGGTGGGCGGGTGGGGAGAGAAGAAGGTGAAGGCATGGACGAGGGCGGTGGAGGAACCATTCAGGGTGAGGAAGGCGAGGAAGAGGGCGGCCGTAACGTCGAAGTTGAGAGGTGGACACGATGTGGAGAGTACTGAAGCGGTGCGGGAAGCGGCTGCGGCGGAGGGCCGACCTA
>Ga0247763_1001771_pt1 | contig 11906 bp, 8 predicted proteins | sample UWRJL141409B4_FD_179926 | JGI IMG/M metagenome (GOLD analysis project Ga0247763, IMG submission 179926) | Plant litter microbial communities from Arlington Agricultural Research Station in Wisconsin, United States - UWRJ-L141-409B-4 | ecosystem: Environmental > Terrestrial > Plant litter >...
CCGCCGGATTCCTCGGGCCTCTATGCCGATTCGAGCGGCCAAACCGGCGCGGTCCGGTTAACCCCCGCGCTCCGTCGACGTTCTGAAGACGCAATCCCAGGACGCCCGCGTGCCGCGCTCTGCCCTTTCCCGCCCCGCCTCCACGCCCTCCTCCGCGGCCGGCGCACGCCCCTGCCTACCCACCGTCCACCTCTCGCGCCAGGCGATCTACGACGCCTCGCTCAACTCCCGCGCGTACGAGCTCACTTACCGTCCCGTCCCGGTCGCCGAGCGCGACCCGCTCTCGGGTGACGCCGATCGCGCCACATGCTCCCTCGTCCTCAGCGCCTTTTCGGAGCTCGGCCTCGATCGCGTCGCCGCCAAGAAGCGCGTCTTTCTCGACATCTCGCATGACGTGGTGTCGGGCGCCCTGCCTCTGCCGGTCTCGCCCGAGCTGGTGGTGCTGCAGGTGCGCGACTACGAGCACTCGCCCGGCGAGCTTCTGACGGGCCTGCGCGCGCGCCGCGCCGAGGGCTTCCAGGTCGCGCTGAAGGGCTTCGTCCTCAGCGCCGAGACGAAGCCCCTGCTCGATGTGGCGAGCTACCTCGTGTTCGATCTGGGCCAGCTCGGGAGCGATGGCCTGCGCGAGCAAGTCGAGGGGGTGCGCGCGAGCGGACGGGAGACGGTGGCTTGCCACATCGACAGCCTCGACCAGTTTCACGCCTGCGCCGCAGCGGGCTGCAACCTGTTCCAGGGCCGCTTCCTGTTTCGTCCTCAGTTGCTCTCGCACAAGCGCTTGCCGAAGAGCCTGGAGACCGTGACGACCCTGCTGAGACGACTGCGTGACCCCGCGGTGGAGCTCGCGGAGATAGAGCGCATCGTCAAGACCGATCCGGCGCTGAGCCTGGCCGTGCTGGGCTTCTTCGGCTCCGCCGCTCACGCGCTCACGAACCCGGTGACCAGCATCGTGCAGGCGATCAACCTGATGGGTCTGCGCGAGTTTTCCAAGTGGATCACCCTGGTGGCTCTCACCTCCACGCGCCAGCGCCCGAGCGAGCTGGTGCTGGTCGCGCTGATCCGGGCCCGCGCTTGCGAGACGCTGGCCGCCTCGGTCGGAGTCGATGCCGACGCCGCCTTCACCACGGGGCTGATGAGCATGCTGGAGGTGCTGTTCGAGCGGCCCGCCGCAGAGTTGCTGGGGGCGCTGCCGCTCACGTCGGAGATAAAGGCCGCCGTGAGCGAGGGCGCGGGTGCGCTGGGAGCCATCCTGGCAGACGTGTCGGCGCATGAGCGTGAAGACGCCGCCCCGCGGGCGCGCTTCGACTCGGGCACCGTCCAGCGCGCCTGGTTCGAGGCGCTCGAATGGGCTGCGGAGACCCAGCGCGCGCTGCGTTGACGCCCCTTGCGGAGGCGCCCCTACACCGACAGAGCTCGCCGGTAATACCAAGCTCCGTGCGCCCGCTCGTACCCGCCGAGCGCGCCCGGACCCTCGCTCCGCACCGGAGTGGAGGCGAATTTTGCGGCGTCCGGCGACAGGTGAGGGGAGGCGACAAATCCGGCCCAACGGATATGCCCGAGGGCGTTATGCTGGCCGTCAGCGCCCATGGCGAAGCAGGGTGAAGTGGCGAAGCAGGGTGAAGGAAAAAAAGGCAGCGACGAGGAGCGCATCTTCGTCAAAGACGGGTTCCGATCGTTCCGGCGAACGTACAAGCTCAGCGAAGTGTACTGGGGAGCAGGCACCGGCGCCGTGCTGCTCGGCATCGTCGGTTGGGTGACGTGGAAGGGCGCGCACCCTGACCCGAGCTTGTTCGACATGAGCGCCGCGCTCGAAGGCGGCCCGCCCCCGGGCGAGGGCTCGCCCCCCGGGGACCTCGAGGGCGTCGACGCCAGTGAGCGGCGCGCGGGGCAGCGCATGGGCGCTCCGCGCGGGAGCGAAGAGCCCGCCGGGAAAGGTGCGGGCACCGGAGAGGCCAGCGCCGAGCGCGGCCCGCTGCCGCCCGGGCTCGCCGCGGGCGCGTACCGCGAGGGCAAGATCGGCTCGTTCTCGGCCGACACCATGTACGTGAAGATCAACGGCCGTGCGGGCTACTTCCAGGCGTTCGGCGCGAAGTCGCTGCACACGTTGACGCTCGAGGGGCCGGAATCGGACGGCGCGACCAGCAGCGTGGACATCGAAGCGTATGACCTCGCCGAGTCCCGCAACGCCATCGGCGCCTACAACGGCGAGCGCGCTCCGAGCATCCAGTCCACCGCGGAAGACGGCAGCACGTTCCATACGGATCGCAACGCGGCGTTCCTGGCTCGCGGCCGCTACTACATCCGGTTCATCGGGTCTGACGAGTCGCCCGCGGTGGTGGCCGAGGTGCGGCGCCTGCTCGACGTATTTCGCCGGTCCATCGCCGGCGAGGAGCTGCCCTGGGGCTTCGCGTTCTTCGTCGACCAGCTGAAGCTACCGGCGTCGGCTGTCACCTACGTGAAGAGCAACGCCTTCTCGTTCGGGTTCGCGCGCGACGTGTACAAGGCACAGCTCAGCGCGGCAGACTCGAAGGACGACATGGAGGCCTTCATCGTGGCTCTCGCCGACGCGGACGCCGCGGCGGCGATGGCCGCGCAGTACGCCGACGGCTTCGCGAGCATGGGCAAGCCGGCGGGGCCGGGCGCACGCGGCGTGAAGTGGATCGAGGACGAATTCCTCGCGACGTTCTCGGGCGCGAGCGCGCGGGAGCGCTGGGTCATCGGGGTGCGCGGCGCGCCGAGCCTCGAGCGGGCCAAGGCGGAGCTCGATCGCCTGGTTCAGGCGATCGGGGCTTTGCCGGAGGCGGTGCGCGCGCGCGCGGTTCCCAGCGGCGATACGGAGGAAGCCACGGGAGAATACGGCGCCGCTCCGAGCGCCGCCCCACCCGTTGACCTTCCCAATCAGCCAGAAGACGAGCCAAGGGCAACACCACCCGGCAAACCCGCCGAGGAGGGCAGTGATGAGTACTGAGCGTCAACGGGGGCGCCGCGGGCGAGCCGAGAGCGAGCCAACGCCCCAAGACATCGAGCGTGCCCACGACCACGCTCGGATCGAACGCCGAGCCCTGCTGAAGGGCGCCGTGGGCCTAGGAGGCGCCGCCGCCGCCGCGGCCTACTTCAGCATGGCCCCGCCGACCTGGCCGTTGTCGCTCAACGATCCCGACGGCGAGCGCGGCAAACCGCAGGCGCCGATCCGGCGCTTGCCCGAGGGCGGCTTCGCCGTGCCCGAGCGCGCGTCGGTCGCCGATCTCGGCGTGGCGCACGGCAGCGACGTCAAGGCGATGGTGCGCGCCGCGGTCGGCGGCATCGGCGGCATCGAGCGCTTCATCGAGAAGGGCGACGTGGTGGTGATCAAGCCCAACGTGGCCTTCGAGCGCCCCGCCGCGCTCGGCGCGACCACCAACCCCGAGGTGCTGGTGGCGCTGATCGAGCTGGTGCGCGAGGCGGGGGCTGCCGAGATCCGCGTGGCCGACAACCCGATCGAGTCGCCCGAGAGCTGCTTCGCTCGCAGCGGCATCCGCGGTGCCACGCTGAGCGCAGGCGCGCAGCTCTACCTGCCCGAGCCGAACCAGTTCGAGTTGCTCGGCACGGCTGGCGCCACCTGGATCGAGCGCTGGCCGTTCTTCTGGCGCCCGTTCGACGGCGCCACGAAGGTGATCGGCGTCTCGCCCATCAAGGACCACAACCTGTGCCGCGCGTCGATGACGACGAAGAACTGGTACGGTCTGCTCGGCGGGCGCCGCAACCAGTTCCATCAAGACATCCACGGCATCATCGCCGACCTCGCGCTCATGCTGCGGCCGACCTTCGTCGTGCTCGACGCCACGCGCGTGCTGTTCCGCAGCGGCCCCACCGGCGGCAGCTTGAGCGACGTGAAGGCGGGCCACACCATCGTGGCTTCGCGCGACTCGCTCGCGGCTGACGCCTACGGCTGGGATCACCTGCTCGAGCGCTCGGGTGAGGCGTTGCCGGCCTACTTCGAGAAAGCGGCGGCGCGGGGGCTCGGCCAACCCGACTGGCGCAAGGTCGCGCTGAACGAGGTCAACGTCGGATGAAGCGCTTACCCGTCATCCAGTCTGTGCCTCGGCTCATCCCGAAGGCCATCCAGGAGGCGACGCAGCCGAACCGAGACGGCTCTCCGTGGTATGCGCGCGTGCTGCGCATCACCACCTGGCGCATCGTCTCGCAGGCGGCGTTCTTCGGCCTGTTCATGTTTCTGCTCTGGGTCAGCTGGTTCTCGCGCCTGGGAGGCTACCCGGCGTCGCTGTTTCTGGAGCTCGACCCGCTCGTCACGTTCGCGACGGCGCTCTCCACGCACACCGTCTATCGCTGGCTCTGGCGAGCGCTCTGGATCCTCATCCCCACGCTCATCCTGGGCCGCGTGTTCTGCGGTTGGATTTGCCCCTACGGTACCCTTCACCAGTTCATGGGGTGGCTCTTCAACGTCCGCCGTAACAAAGACAACATCGACGTCAACCGTTACCGCCCGATCTTTCAGTTCAAGTACTACCTGCTCACGGTCTTCCTCGTGCTGTCGGCGTTCGGTGCGCTGCAGATCGGCCTGCTCGACCCGATCTGTCTGCTCACGCGCTCGGTGGTCACCACGATTCAACCCGCCTGGGACGCAGCGCTGCCGGCGTCGCTCTCGAGCCTGGCCTCGTCGCCCGGGGCGCCGCACCCGCGGGTGTTCTCCGGAGCGTGGTTCGTCGGCTTCCTGCTGATCGGCCTCGTCGGTTTGAACCTGGTCATCCCGCGCTTTTTCTGCCGCGTCCTCTGCCCGCTCGGCGCGTTTCTGGGCACGCTCTCGCGCTTCGCCCTGGTTCGCATCGATCGCGATCTGACCAAGTGCACGGACTGCAACCTGTGCATGCGGCACTGCGAGGGCGCGTCCGACCCGCAGGAGGCGCTGCGCAAGAGCGAGTGCTTCGTCTGCTTCAACTGCATCGATGATTGCCCGGAAGATGCGCTCGCGTTTCGCGTGGCACCGGTTCCCGTGCACGAGAAGATCATCGGCTCGCTGAAAGAGGGAACGGCGTTCCTGTTTGGCCGGCGCGTGATCTCGCAGCTGCCCGAGACCGTCATCAAACCGCCCGACGTGCCGCGCCGGCGCTGGCTATTCGCCGGGCTCGCGGGTGTGCTCGCCTATCCCTTCCTGCGTTACTCCAAGGCCGTGAACGCCAAGAGCTACTCGGCGAAGGCGATCCGCCCGCCGGGTTCCGTCGCAGAGCCGGAGTTCCTCGAGCGTTGTATCAAGTGCGATCAGTGCATCAACGTGTGCCCGACCAACGTCCTGCAGCCCTCGACGCTGGCCGAGGGAGGTCTGGAGGGGCTCTGGACGCCGGTCATGGATTTTCGGACCGGTTTCTGCCAGCTCAACTGCACCCTCTGCAGTGAGGTCTGCCCAACGGGTGCGATCCAGAAGATCGATTTGCGCAAGAAGCTCGGTAAGGCTCCCCATGCCGAGGCCGGGCCGGTGCGGCTCGGTACGGCGTTTTTCGATCGAGGCCGCTGCCTTCCGTGGGCGATGGAAACACCGTGCGTCGTCTGCGAAGAGGTGTGCCCGACGAGCCCCAAGGCCATCGGCACCTACGAAGAGGAGATCACGCGCTGGGACGGCAAGAAGGTCTTGCTGAACCAGCCGTATATGCGGCCTGAGCTCTGCATCGGGTGCGGCATCTGCGAGCACGAGTGCCCGGTTCAAGATCAGCCTGCCGTGTACGTTACCGCCATCGGTGAATCACGCAGCAAGGATCGGAGCCTGTTGCTCGGCGCTCCCGAAACACAGAAAGTGAAGAGCTGAGATAGACACTCGTCGCCGGAGAAGCTCACATGACCCGTACGAAGCTCATCAGTCGTCGACAACTTCTGCGCAAGACGGGGGCCGTGAGCGGCGGCCTCGTGCTGGCCGAGGCCGCGCTCGGCGGGTTCGCGAAGAGCGCGCTGGCCCTCGCCGCAGACGCAGAGGCCAAAGCCCTCGCGGCGGCGATGCCGCGCCGCGTGCTCGGCAAGACAGGCCGGAAAATCCCGATCCTTCTCCAGGGCGGATCGATGGCTTGGAACACCAAGTGGGACCCGAAGCTGCCCGAGTCGATCAAGCACGGCATCGACTACTTCGACTGCGCCTGGAACTATTCCGGCGGCACCAACGAGCAGGCGATCGGCAGCTTTCTTCAGCGCACGCAGATGCGCGAGAAGATCTGGATCACGAGCAAGGCTCACGAGCACGATCCGGCGTCGTTCGAGCGTCAGCTGAACGAGAGCCTCTCGCGCCTGTCCACCTCCTACGTCGACAGCTACTTCCTGCACGGCCTGGAAGACGCGCGGAGCCTCGACAAGGCGCTGCTCAGCAAGCTCGAGCAGCTCAAAAAGGAGAAGAAGCTCAAGCATTTCGGCTTCTCGTGCCACGGCGGCAACGTGGCCGCCCTGCTGACGCTCGCCGCCCAGACGCCGTGGGTCGACGCCGTCATGTTCCGGTACAACTTCCGCCAGTATGGCAACGCCGAGCTGAACCGCGCGATCGACGCTTGCGCCAAGGCGGGTGTCGGCCTCATCGCCATGAAAACACAGGGTTCTGCCGTGTCGTTCGAGAGCGAGGTGCAGAAGTTCGAGCAGACGGGGAAGTGGACGAAGCACCAGGCGGTGATGAAGGCCGTGTGGGCGGACGAACGCCTCACCGCGGCCGTGAGCGAGATGGACAGCCTCGAGAAGATTCGGCAGAACGCGGAGGCTGCGCGAGACCCGGGCAAGCTCGGAGCATTGGACACGGAAGCGCTGCGTCGCTACGCTGCCGCGACTCGATCGCTCGCCTGCGACGGCTGCGATCACCTCTGCACGCGGGGGCTCTCGCGACCCGTTCCGGTCGCGACGACGCTCAGATATCTGATGTACCACGACAGTTACGGCAAACAGGCAGATGCGCGAGCCCTGTACCAGGCCCTGCCCGAGGCAGCGCGGCAGGTAGAGGGGGTCGATTTCTCCTCGGCCTCTCGGGCATGCCCCAATGGGCTGGATGTCGCGCAGCTCGTCGAGCGAGCGGCGCGAGTCCTCGGCTGAGGCGACGGCGTCTGGCTGTGGTGAGCCCCTTCCTTCTCGCGCGCGCCGCCGTCTCGTCGTTTAGGTGCCCGCGCGAGATCCGAGGCCGTGCTCCTAGATGACTTCTCATGTGAGTGTGGGCCCATCGCGCTGGCGCTGGGCGACCGAAGACGATGAGCCCCGCGCGGGTACCGGAGACGAGCTGATTCGTCAGCTCGCCAGCGGGCGCTTGCCGCCTTACGCGCTCGTCTGGAGGGAAGGCTGGGGCGAGTGGCTGCCGGCGATGCAGGTCGAAGAGCTCGCGGAGGCGTTCCCGGAGGCAGGTCCGCTCGGCACGCGCACCGCGCGCCCGTCCTCGATTCCGGGTATCCCGCCCGTCCCCGTCTCGGATTACCCGCGCCTTCGGCACCTGGCGAAGGCGGCGCCCTTCGGTTGGCCTGATGGCTTCGACGGTCAGGATGAGCAGGAAGTCATCACCTCGGAGGTGCCCGCGGCGGCGTTGATCGAGGCAGCGCGCGCGATGACGCAGCCGAGCCCCCCGCGCGACCTCGGGTTGCAAGAGGCCGTCCGCGCGAGCCGCATCCCGGAGCACGGTCCTCCGCCGCATCGTCTGCTGGACGAGCGCATCCCCCCTTCGGGACCGGCGTTGCCGCTGGCGGCGGAGTTCGGGCTGCAAGGCTTGCTCGAAGAAGAGGCGCCGCGCGCGAGCGGGTCTCTCTGGCTGCGCGCCCACGGCTTGTGGATAGCGCTCGCCGCCATCGGGCTCGGGCTCGGTCTCACGTTCGCGGTCCGCCACCTGTGGGTTCCTCCCGATGCGCGCTCGCGCGCCGTGCCGAGCTTGTCGACGAGCCGTCGAGCGCTCGAGGCGCCCGCGTCCGAAGCGCGCGTCGCGCCCGCCGCCGTCACGCTCCCTCCCGTAGAGCCTCCGCCCGAGCCCGGTTGCCGCTTGCTGCATCCCCCCGCATCGATCGACGACTGGGCCGTGGCCGACGTACGGCCGCTGATCGCCTCGCCGTCGAACGACGCGGCGGTGATCGCCTACGCACAGAGCCACAAGAGCGCCACTGGCGGCGTGCTCGACGTCGAGACACTGCAGCTCACCCGCCGCTTCTGGCAGCAGGAAGAGCGCCAGATCTACAGCGTGACGCCGCTCGTGGCGGGCACCAAGGCGGGCTACCACGTCGAGCGCATGGGCGGGAACGTCGCGTTCGCGCGCGCCCTCGATACACTGCCGCCGCTGCGCGTCGGCATGAACGATGACGGCTTCGTGCTCGGGCGCCTCGTTACCGGCGGAGCGGAGGCGCGCCCGCAGCGGCTCTGGGAGCTCCCCTTCGGCAGCAAGCTGAGCGTGCCCGAGGTCGTGGCGCACCCGCTCGGCTTCACGCTCGCCACGCGGGCCGGCAAGACCAGCGGCAAGGTGCGCGTGGGGCTGCTCGGAAACGCGGGTCAACCCCTGTCGGGGCTCGCCGAGCTCGGCCCAGAAGGCTGGGATTTTGGCCGTCCCGCGCTCGCCAGTGGACCGGATCAAACCGTGCTCTCGGTGACTCGCCGGGCTAGCGCGGAGAACCCCGACACCTTGTATCTGGCGCGCGCAAAGAACGGCGAGCTGCCGCTCGAGCTCACGCTCTTTCCGGTGCCCGCCGGGGGGGAAGCCGAGCTGCTCGCCCCGGTGATCGCGGCGCTTCCGGACGGCGGCTTCGCGTTGATGTGGAGCCAGGGCGCGGGTTCGCGCCGGGTCGTTCGTCTACAGCAGCTCTCCCTCTCGCTAGAGCCGCTGGGTCGCGCGCTCGACTTGACCAGCGCTGACCCGGCGCTTGGAGGGGCGATGGCCGCAGCCTTGCATTGGGCCGGCGATCGTCTGCTCGCCTTCTACTTCGTGCGGCGCGACGAGGGACACTCGCTCTGGGTCGGCAGCCTGAGCTGCGGACGCTGAACCACCCCATTACCCGCCGCCGCCGGAGGGGGAGGGGTGCGCTGGCCGACCAGCCGTGCACGGGCGATATCGGAGCACGTTCGGCCGCGTTCCCATGCTAGTGGCTCGCAACGAGGCCCGCGTGCGAGCATCGCGGCCGAACGACTCATGAAGACTAGACCTTTCACCGGCGAGAGCGCCGTTTCTCAGCTCTCGCTCGGCACGTGGGGCCTCTCCGGGGATGGCTATGGGCCGGTCAGCGAGGCCGTTCAGGACGAAGTCATCCATCGCGCCCGCAGCTACGGCATCACGCTGTACGAGACGGCAGACGTGTACGGGCGGGGGGCGATGGAGCAGCGACTGGGCAAGATCCTCGGCGCCGACCCGAGCGTGAAGATCGTGACCAAGCTCGGGACAGACCTCGGCACGATGCCCCAGCGCAAGCGCTTCGACGCCGCGTACCTGCGCGAGGCCTGCGCGCGCAGCAGCGAACGCCTCGCGCGACCTCAGATCGACGTCGTGCTGTTGCACAACCCAGCGGAGCAGACGCTCGCGGCCGACGAGGTCTCCGGTGTGCTCGCCGATCTGAAGAGGGAAGGAAAGATCGGGACGTGGGGGGTCAGCGCTGGGTCTGCCAATGTGGCGCGGGTCGCGATGGCGAAGGGCGCCGAGGTGATCGAGCTCGCCTACAACTGCTTCTCCATCTCCGATCTCGATCTGCTGGGGCTGACCCCCGGCAAGGTCGCTGTGCTGGCGCGTTCGGTCCTCGCCTATGGCCTGCTGTGCGGGCAATGGTCGGAGACGAAGGTGTTCTCTTCCGGCGATCATCGCGCCGAGCGCTGGACGCTGGAGCAGCTGCGCGGCCGCCTGAAGCAGCTCTCGGCGCTGTCGTCGATCTTGGGCGGTGAGGTGTCGAGCCTGCGCGCGGCTGCGCTTCGCTTCGTGCTGGCGAACCCGCTGGTCTCGAGCGCGGTGATCGGGCCGCGCAACCGCGTGCAGCTGGATCAGCTGGTGCGAGAAGCCGGGCAAGGCCCGGAGTACCTGCCTCAGAGCACGCTCACGCGCCTGCACGATCAGCTGGTGCGGGTGGGGGCCTATCGATGAGGCGCGCCGATCTCGATCAGCTGGCGAGCATCGCGCGCGACGCGGGCCGCGGCATCCTGCAGAACTACGAGAGCGACTTTCGCGTCGAATACAAGAGCCCGGGCGATCCGGTGACAGACGCGGACCGCCAGGCGAACACGCTGATCTGCAGCCGCCTGGCGGCGGAGTTTCCAGGCGCCGCGATCGTCGCCGAGGAGAGCGCATCCGAGCTCTACGCGGGCTACCGCAGCGAGCCGCGCGTCTTCTTCGTGGACCCTCTGGACGGCACGCGCGAGTACGTCGCCAAGAACGGCCAGTTCGTGGTGATGATCGGGCTCCTCGTCGACGACGTGCCGAGCCTGGGCGTCGTGTATCAGCCGACGACGGGCACGCTCTGGTGTGGTGCCCGGGGCGTCGGGGCGTGGCGCGTGGACGCCGACGGGACTGAGCGGGAAATCCGCGTCGGCGCCGTCGAGCAGCCCGAGGAGGCGCGGGTCACGGTGTCGCGCTCGCGCCGCTCGGAGCACCTGAAGAACGTGTTGAAGCAAATTGGGGCGCGTCAGGTCATCCCGATGGGGAGCGCGGGCTTGAAGGGCGCGCTCGTCGCGGAGGGCAACGCGGACGCCTACCTGTCCCTCGGCGTCTCCGGCAAATACTGGGACGCTTGTGCGATGGACGCCATCGTGAGCGCCGCCGGCGGCCGCGTCAGTGACGCCCGCGGAGTCGCACTCGACTATCGATCGGGCGAGCTCGAGCTGTCGCACGGGGTGCTCGCGTCGAACCCCGTTCTGCACGCTGCGCTCGAGCGACGGCTGCAGTCCGCATAGCGAGTCACCGCTCCAGCGCGACGACACGCGCGCGCTCGGCGTCTGCGCGAGCCGGTGGAGGAGCGCCCTGATGCGTCGCGTCACGATGTTTGCTCGCGCGGGGTGAACCCGCGCGGGCAGCCCTCGTTGACACCGCGACGAAAGCCGGCCTACCGTTTTTTTGGGGTGGTCGGTACCAGACGTGCGCCGACCGTCGTGTCACTTCATCCGGGCCCCAAAGGAGAATCTCGATGCTTCGTACCCGCGCTCTCTCGACCCTGCTCCGTGCCCTCGTCGTCGGCACGGCGCTGCCCCTCGCTGCGGCGGCGAGCGTGACGCTCGCGGCGTGTCAGGACGAGAGTCAGCCGGAGTACTGGGTCGAGAAGCTGGAGGACGCGAACTGGCAGCCGCGGGCCATCAAACAGCTGGACCAGTTTTACGAGGACTACTCCACGCGGGCCAACCATGACGCCAACGCGCCGGAGCTCAAGCAGCTCGTCGACAAGATCGTGGGGCCGCTGACGAACGCTTACGTCAATACCGAGTTTGACGCGAAGACGCGCGAGCGGCTGATCAAGCTGCTGGCCGCGATGCGCGATCCGCGCACGGAGCCCGCGCTGACCAAGGCGATCGGAGAGTTCGCTCAGAAGGGGCGGTACGGAGAAGACCTGAAGTGGGCCGCGCGCGCCGCCGCCGACATGAAGCTCACGGGCACCGCGGACGAGATGATCGGGGCCTACTCGAAGCTGCGCGCCGATAGTGAAGAAGGCGCTGGTTGGCGCGACATGATGCAGAGCCTCAACGACATGGCGGACAAGAGCTGGACGCCGAAGCTCGTTCAGGCGCTCGACGCAGACATGGAGATGCCGAAGCCAGGCGAGCAGAGCAAAGAGAAGATCGGCGAGTTCCGCAACCAGCAGTTCTGGCAGACGACGGCGGTGCAGCTGCTCGGCAACATCGGCGATCCCGCGGGCGTCGATCCGCTGCTCAAGGTGATGCTCGACCCCGGCAAGGGCGCCCTTCAGACGGACGCGGTCCTCGCGCTCGTGAAGATCGGTAAGCCTGCCGTGGTACGCGCG
>Ga0247763_1001772_pt1 | contig 11902 bp, 14 predicted proteins | sample UWRJL141409B4_FD_179926 | JGI IMG/M metagenome (GOLD analysis project Ga0247763, IMG submission 179926) | Plant litter microbial communities from Arlington Agricultural Research Station in Wisconsin, United States - UWRJ-L141-409B-4 | ecosystem: Environmental > Terrestrial > Plant litter >...
AACCAAAAAAAAAAAAAAAAGGAGAAGCAGCGATAGGCTACGGTGAGCGGCTCTTCACCACATACATTCCACCCCCAATCAGCGCTGGGTATGGCGTTGCACCGATATTTTTTTGGCATTTCCTAACCACGATAAACCTGAAAATGGGAGAATTTTGATGTCGTTGCGTCTACCTCTGTACTCTACCTGCGCCACCTGTAGCCCTTTCGATATAGTAGTACTTTGGTCTGGCTGATTGAATTGATTGCGCGATTGATTGGCCCTGAGCCTGATAATGTATCGTAATTGCCTTGTATTGGAAATTCAGCCTTTTTACTATAGCTGGTAGGTGTGGGTTATCTGTGGGCCGGGGGGGTCGCGCGAGAGTTTGGGGCGGTCCCCGGAGCAACCCTCCAAAAAAAAAGGGGGGCGGGCGCTGAAGCAGTGTGTCCTGTAGGAAAGCCGGGCACCCTCGACAGAGCCACCGCCACCAACCTTTTGGCGCCCCGATCGAGGATTTGACCACTGCGTCTGTAGAAAATCAACGTCATGAGTTGAACCGAACGACTTTACCATGAGTGCGACTTTACGTACGTTGCGCCTAGGCCATGGCTCGATTTTCAGCGATCGGATTCCTCGCCGCTCTCACCGCACTCACCGCCATTTTTGTTTCCAGATGTAATGCGCTCTCCCAGTTCGACCCGGAATGTAAAGCGCCCAAGGGCAGGTTCGCCATCGTGTCGTCGCCCGACGTGCGCGGCACGAGCGACATTTTCTGGAGCAGCGCATTCACCATCCTCACATGCACGTGGACGATTCTGCATTTAAACATACCCAAAGAACGAACCTGCTGCATCCAGAGCACTGGGTCAGCGAAACGAGGGTCCTCCCACAGTGTTTGGTGCGACGTCAAATGGTCGGCCAAAATCTTTGCCAGAAATCTAAAATGGATGCTCCTCACGATCGTGGCCCCAGAATTCATCCTCGGAAAAGCGATCGGCGAGTTTGTCACAGCGTGGAATCTGAGGGAGGCCATGGCGCCCTATGCGGTGTTGGATGGTGTGAATTGGGAGCTCTCGCATGGTTTCTTTGCGGATATGGGCGGTTTCACATGGAGGAGAGAGGATGATACGGTATGTCTCATCCATTTCTCTCTCTACCTGTACTGACTGAAGAGAACTACAGGACAACAGGTACCCCCCGAGTCGACTGCGCGGTCGAACTATCCTCTCACTCCGAGCCAATCAGGTCATCGAAAAACTGCCTAATGTTTCGGCCGTCGAGATACACGACAAGAGCAAGAGCAACATGTTCATCAAAGCCGTGGCTCTCGGTCAGGTCTCGTGGTCTCTCATTCAGATTGTCGTCCGCATCAACAGGGGCCTTGCCGTATCACAGTTGGAGCTCGTCACCTCGGCGTTCTGCGTCTGCGCTGTAAGCACCTACGGCTTCCTCCTAGCCAAGCCACAGGGAGTTGAGGTTCCTTTGCGACCGCTAAAACTCAGACGCATGGATAAAGAAGAACGACGGTTGTTGCATCGCGAACTGATGCCGCTCCGGGGACTTTTCGTGCCCGATCTGAAACCCATTCGAGACTTTGCCCTCGGTCGCATCCCAAACGACTTTGCCGACGACGGCGAGATTACCGGATGGGCCAAGAGAAACTCAGGCACGTATGCTCTCGGCATGGCGGTGGGCGGTGCCATTTTTGGGGCCATTCACATTGCCGGGTGGAATCTCCAGTTTCCGACGGACACGGAACAGCAGTGGTGGCACTACTCGAGCATCCTCATCACCCTGCTGCTTCCCCTCTCGCTATATCCTGTCATCCTGCACGGTTGGGATAAACCCCTACCAAAATGGGCGCCATGGGCGTACGGGGCTCCGTGGTTTATCTCTTTTGGTCTTATCTACGCCATTGCTCGTGTCTTTTTGCTTGTCGAGACACTTAGGGCTCTGTTTTATTTACATCCCACGACGTTTGTGGGTACTTGGGCTTCTAATTACATTCCCCATGTTTCATAAGAGGCTTCTTCATAATGGGACTATCATATTCCTCCTTTTCCCAGTTCAGTTACACACAAAAACCATCTAACTTAATAATCCGAATCTCCAGAATATCTCATTCCCCCCCGTCCCTCCTGAACTCTAAGTATCTGCAATATCAAGAAACGCTACAGTGACTGCCAACACCCTCCGCTCTGAGTGTTTCGTATCTTTAGCTTTCCCTCCATTTCCCGGTTTCGGCTCCAGCGTGACTAGGGATTGACGAAGAGAGTCAATGTACAGCTTCGCAGCGGAGATTCTTTGCGCTTTGGTATCCGTCAAATACCGGTGTTTGAGCGACGGGATCGCCGTTTCCGGTGCAACGTCTAGCGTTCGAACTAACTCGTCAAGCACCTCGCTGAGATTCGGAGAGGGCTTTTGCCCGTTTTCTGTTAGGCTCTGAAGTTTCTCGAGAACATAGCCGTGAATTTCCCATTCAATACCGGCGACGTGTGATTTTTGACTAGCCAGTACCCAGATCCAGTAGAGACAAGCTGCGGTCACCGGACCGAAGAGGAAATCCATCATCAATAGTATGCCGCTTCGGCTGGTGTGAAAGGAAGTTACAGTTGCCGTAATGCCCAACTGTGTGATTGAGCGGGCAAAGTGTGATGACGCCACTGCTAGCTTCGTCCATGATGAAACTGTTCGGGTATACTAAAAAAACATGCTGTGTTAGTCAGATGTCTTTTTGGGTAGGTACCTAGGTAAGGTACCGATATATATCAGTTGATGCTGGCGACTTACCCTAAGAAGGTGCAACATGGCCATAACGAAGAGCACTAGGCTCTGCAATGCGACAAACACATTCATTGCATTTTTAAACTGATTCCGTTTCGTCGCCAAGTTCATAATGACATCCAAGCGCTGAAACTGAAGCCACACGACGGCCAGTGCGATTGAGAGAATTACATAAAACAAGGCATTTAGCTGAACGACAAGGATGAAAAGTTCACTCGCCGGCCATAATTTTGTGACGGTTGACTGTGCCAAGCGAATCTCCACATCCGGCCAGAGGAGGAGATGAAGACCCCATAGGAGCGATACCACGGAATGAACCCGAAATGCCTCAGCGAGAGGAGCCGTGATGATGTAGGAATATCGAACAGGATGTTGGCCGAAACGTAGCCATCGGCCAATGCACATCAATGTGTAATAGCTTTGCAAATCCACCAGAGAGTTATGAGCTAAGATAAGATGCCGAGACGGAAGTTTTTGACAACGACTTACATGCAAAGACTCCCAGCGCTTAGCTGTACCGTGCTGATAACTCGGCGGAATTCCAAGGAGCCTTTGAACTTTAACTTGAGCCTTTGAAATGAAACTGTGGTGGTAATGGAGATAAACAACAATATTGTGTTAAGCAGAGCGTTCAAAAGGTCAACTACAGGTAACGGCGTCGGTGGAAGCGTCCACAGCGTTGTTTCCGATGGCGCCATGTTGGAAGCGTGATGTGAGTGCAGTCGAAACTGGACTGTAGAGATGGGAACAGGTAGGAAATTTCAACAAAGGGCTCCAACTCCTCGGTGAATTTCAGCCAATTATCCTAGCACCCATTCAGCACTTTGCTCCCGTGGCGCCGCCGCTCAGCCCCTCTTGGCGTTGCTTCGCCCCATGCATGAGGGAGCCTCGTTTTTTTTTTTCCGTCTCGCCATACCAGCTTCGGGGCAGCTTGTCACCTAACGTTTTATTGTACAGAGGATGGATATTATCTTGAAATTTCCTTCCTGCCTCTATCTTACGACACTCTATGCTCACCCTAGCTTGTCTTCTAATCTTGGGAAAAGAAAAAAAAAACCGCCATGAATGTTGCCAGCAGGCCCCGAAACAGGGCCGTTGCCTCCGGATGTGCCCAGCAAGAAACGTCAAAGCAATCATTTATTATCAGCATTGACCACGGTACCTCTACTACTAGTAAGTCTATATAAGTCAACTACATAAACTGATTTCTAACGATGAGTAATTTTTTTTAAGAAGCGGCATGGGCACGGATTACCGAGGGCAGCCCCCTAAAGCTGAATGATATCCATGTGCTTCAGAACTGGCCAGGGGATGACGAAAACAAACATTTCGTTCCCTCAACCTTTGCATTCTCTGATAGCGACCTCCCAAACAAATGGGGATATGATGCCGAGTCAGAACCCACGGCCATCCGGCATATCAAGCTCGAACTCGAACCCACCACAACATTGGAGTCTCTTGATACCCTAAGTGAACTCTTGAGAACGCTGACAGAACTTGAGGCGGATGCAACGCTTTCCGTTTCAAAACATGTCACCCAGAGCCCATCTGATATTATCGTCGATTATCTCAGAGGAATACTCGTCTGTATTCACGGCAGCATCAGTGAGAAGTATACTAATAACGAGCTTGGGGAATCTCCCATTGACTTTGCGGTAACTCATCCAGCTGTATGTACTACCTACCTTATCGTTAGGAAAGCCCTAGTATTCTGAAACTCTAACGAGAATATTAGACATGGAGTTACGGAACCAAGAACGACATGTTTCGCAACATAACACGCCTAGTGGACGAAATATACCCCAGCGCTCCCACTGCACACGGGACCCAGCGCCGGGCTATCCACATGCTGCTTGAATCGGAGGCATGCGCGAACTATATTTTTTCAGCGGCAGAGACGCAGCATTCTTACAGTCTTAGACAGGTTTGTTTTCCTTGCACCAGGTTGTCAGAGCGGAAACTAAAGTTGAGTTAGGGCCAATGTCTCCTTCTCATGGATGCTGGCGGGGGTAAAATCGTGAGTTCCCTTTATAGATACCACAGGACTTAAAATAGAGATACAACAGCTGAGCTCAAATAATTCTGCTCTAGGAGTCATCGGGCTACTTGGTCAGAGAAACTACGCCAACTCTCAAGCTTCAACGAGTAACGGCAGTGTCTCGTAAATTCACCCAACACAGAGTTAGGGTAACTCAGCTGACGTTAATTAGCGGATCCAAGCGGATCTGTCAGCATTGACAGGCAGTTTTATGAGCGTCACGTCCAGAAATTGGGTCGTGGACCAGATGGCAGTTCCGCGACAACAGGTCCTATAACTGATGCCTCAGTTTCCTCACGCCTTCAGACTAAGTCCCAGCAGGCTATTATACAGCAGTTCCAACTTCTCAAGCACGGTCTTAGAGATGACGTGTCTGATGGCTCTAGTAATCTCTCGACCATCATTAGGCTTTCCCAGTGTCCGGGACGAGATGAGGGGGGAGATTTGCATATTACCAAGTGAGAACCTCGTTTCCAAATTCTTCTTCTTTTTATTCTTTTCATCTCGCATCCAAAGTTTGTTTTTCAATCGGAGAGAAGCCCACCCGTACAGCGTTAGGGATAAATACTAACACAACTTCTTTACAGCAACGAGATGTCCGACTTGTTTGCGACATCATGCAACGCAGCTTCGCGTCTTATTGACGAACACTTTTCCAAACTCAAACCACTTTATCTGCGTCCAGAGGTGAGCCATGTCGTTGGTCAAGCAATCTCAGCAAGCACTAACTGAGGGAATATAGGCTCTGTTTGTCTCTGGCGGCCTTGCACATAATGAATACTTCTTCAGCAAAGTTCAAGACATGGCACAGGAGAAGAAGATTACTGCCCTGAGGTTGGAAAATGAGTAAGTTATCTCCGGTTCAAAACAGTCTCAGCTTGGAAGCAAAACTTACTCTCTGAGTGCTCTTGTTGATATTTATTCTGATCGGCTAGCTGGTCTGCCGTTGCTCAAGGGTGCGTCATGCTCGTTGCCTCTACTCTCCAGCACAACCTGAACAATTCCAAAGAACACACCGAGAAATGTGTCTGCCATTCCCATCTAAACATAAAATCAACAAGCACAGCCTGTACTGGATGCCCCGTCCACATTGGCGTGGTTCTTTCCGATGAATTCGACCCTATCCACCATCTCGACGGCCAGCAATACCATGACGTTCTCGACGGCAAGTCTCGAGCCCGAGACTCCGTACAGTGGGTTGTACACAAGGGCGATTTAGTCCCCGCATCGGAACCATTACGGAAGAATATTTACATTCTGCGGTGGTTGACGCAAATAAGTAGCCCCACGGGAAGTGTGACTCTCGTGCTATCCAGGGATCATGCAGCAAGTCCGGCAAAACAATTTTCTCAAACAGGTAATCCTAGCCCCAACCATTAATTAAACCTAGACATCTAGGTGACAACCACCGACTGAACTATTTAGACATCGGCAGGTGAGGTAGCTAACTGACGGTTCATAGATGGCAACGTCCAAATCTTGAACATTGACTACAACCTGGTCAACGTCCCAGCCGAGATGCATGAGATACTGAGCAGCGAAAATGGCGTCATCTACAGCAGGGTAGAGCTGCATCTAGAGTTCACAATCAACAAGGGCAATATGGGAGTTGAGTTATATTTTGAGGAGAAGAACAATAGCCTCAGCCTGCTCGATGGATTGCAGGGTGTCCATCAGGCGCGGGTAAGGCATACCCTGGGCCGCGTTTCTGCAGAGCTGTTGGATACCTACAGTACAGTTTAATAACTGAGAGACGAAAAGATTGTTAAGTGGGAATTTATAGGCATTGCCTCCGTTTTCCAACAATTAGCAATTCGGGACACCATACACGTAAAGTCACTCGAGGTTGCTTGAAATCACAAGAGGTATCCCATTCGGCAGCTATATCTTCGGAAAACCGGCACACCCAAGCCAAGCCCTGCGTAGTCCCAATTAGACGGCAATATTTACCAATTCGCTTTGCCCCTTTCCCCCTTTTGATACGCCAAGCAACGCCATGATCCTACGCGCCTATCGCGACCACCAGGATGTGGTTTTCCCTGGTATCCATTCATTCTCTCCCAGAAACATCCAGAAACATCCCCTCCTCGCAACTGGAGGATCTGGCGATTGGGCGCATCCAATACATAACACGAAAATGATATTCTCCAACTCAACCTTTATAAAAACCCAGCTCCCCGTCTGGGACAACTCACTAAAGTCACTCATCTTCCGCGTCGCCGAGTTATTGCTCGTGTTCGCAATCTGGCGGCTCTTTTCGCTGCTTGCTGCGCTCCAAAACCTGTTCACTTCATACCTCGTCTTTTCTGAGACGCCTCTCCAGAAAGCCTATTTTGTTTTCACGCGGAGATTCTCCAAAGATGGATTTCTCGTCGCGGCTTTTACCCTCGTCTACGCGGCTGCGCAGCTGTACGGTACCCTGCTCTGGGCTATGGATGCGCCGGGACATGTGATTCGGGCTTCACACGCTCCGGCATCATCGGTCAGCACTTCCTTTCTGGATACGCCCGACTATAAGGTGTCGTTCAAGGTATCAAACGCCAGTTTGGGTCTAAGTGATTCCGAGCTCAATCAGGCCATGAGTGCAAATTTATTCCGGCCAGGCACGAATGTTAGCCTCGATGGGATGTTTGAACAGGGCACGCCCGAGTCAGTACCGCCGCCGAGACGAGGTGGGGGTCCCAGGATATGGCTGGACAGCGAGGGTTGGTCTGTCAGCACCGACACATTTTTCCGCGTCGCCGTCAACTTGGGCGCACCCGATGCCGAAGCCAGACAGCTTGACTGCGGATACCGGGAAAACCTTGCAGGATCGCAGCGGTTGTATAACTGTACTTTTGACAACGCATGGGTGCCGGACCTTCTCGAACAAAGCGTCATTGGCGTTCCCCTCGTGCATTACACGGAACATGCCGACCGAGGGGGCAAGATAGGCCGGATCCCGCCAGCGCGAGATGATATCTGGACAGCCATGGGGCGAAGTTCCGGTGCGGCGATGCGCATCCACATGTTCACCGTGACCAAAGGACGTCGTCGCCACACCTTTGTATCCACCATTGTCAAGTCATCGATCGTATCCACCGACGGACTCGTTTCCGAGCAAGAAATGCGCAAACTCATGAAACGCGTATCCGTGGCCCCAAATCCGCAAGACCAACCGGCCATTGACGAGGGGATTTCTTCTATTCTATCGACTTTTACCACCGCACAACGAACCAACCAAAGCGCCGTCTTCGGCACCATCATTGGAGATGCCAAACCTAATCAACTCCTTGAAAACTTTTGGGAATCCCTAACCCTAAATGCCCTTCCCGGCCAGGTCGTTCTCGGGGTATTCCGCCTAACGAGCGTAAACATTACGCTTTTACGTTCCGAGACTCTCAACGCGGAACCTATCCCCGCAGAGGCGTGTGTGAACAGGGCATTTCAGAATAAGGCTTTTGGAGGGAAGGTCACTATGACGGATTGTATCGACGCCGCGGACCTCGCTTCCTCCACTAGCAATAACACCATCGAGTATTTCGGCCAGGTCGACACCAGCGCCGTGTTAAATCTTAATGGCCTTGACCACCCACCCTATGCTTCTAGCGATGCTGCGCTCGACCCGATTTTATCAGGATGCGTTGATCGTAACATGGAAAGATTTACGAGATTGGTGCTATCGCGGGGGTATATCCTCGGTATAAACCCGGATATTGTATCCGTCGAGACTACCGAGGCTATACCGGGGATTTCGCATCTACAGCTCCTTTTGGTAATAACAGCGGGGGCGTTGGCGGTGATAAGTTGGCTTGGACTGTGGCTGGGTGCGTCGTCGGGACATTGGTCGTCGTCGTTGTTGGTGAATCTGTTGACGACTACGGATATCTCGACGCATTCAAAGTGGAATTTCGGTATGGTTTGTCGGATTCCGGATATTTACCTGCGTCTTAATAAGGGGGGAAAGAGTAGTAGAGTTGAAATGGCGACGGACAGGGGGGTTTTTATACATCAAGAACGAGAACGGAGGGAGGTCGATGGTTCCATCATAGAGAGCATGTAAATTGAGACTGTAGGGAAAATACTCGTAATACCGTAATGACTATCTAATGTACCTACATGTACCATGATATATGTATACCCTAAATCGATACCAAGACACGAGCTGTTGACTGTAGGTACATGAAATGGAACATTCAGTTTCGAATCATTCACAGGTTCACCACCTGGATCCCAACTGTCGTCTCTCAATAATGGCATTTGCAGACACACTGCCCATTGGCCGGACACTACCCCACACAGCCCCATTAGCTTTTATCCCAGTATGTCTTGTACATAGGTAGGTAGGTAGGTACTCACATAGCTAGCCGAGCAGTTGATAGACTGACTCCCCGCTCTGCAGTAATTGTTGCAGTACGTGCTCGGGTTCGACTGGACGCAACACCAATTTCCGGTATTGCACCCGCGTTTTTCGAGGTTTCCCATCTCTGCCTCTCCGCCGGTGGGGTTGGCAAAGACGTTGGCGGCGAGAATGCCGATTGAGAAAATGATGGATGTGAAACGCATTTTGGGGTCTTTGGAAAGTGAAGAGTTTAAGATCAAGGGTTACTGGTAGAGAATAGAGCAAGTGGGTGCTTCTGTCCAAACCAGTGGACTCTCGTCAGGGTATTTATACACAACTCACCACTCACCACCCCTACACACCGACAGCATGGCGCTCCCCGTAAATACGGTTAAGGTATACAGAGTGGCGACCCTTGACGGTTCTAGCGACCAAGCGGACCAGTTTCAGGCCGAGCTTACCACATGAGCGGTAACCACACTTGAGCCTCAACCAATCACATGCACAACCGGGAGCCAGCGATGATCTAGATTCGCCAAGACCCGGGGAATCCTGTCCGGGTTCATTTCCGGCCCTTTGGCGCGACCCGGATTCGTGGCTGGGTACCTACCTTACCTACCTTACCTTGGTAGGTGGTTGGTCCCCGACGTGCGGGGAAGAGAGAGGGTGATGTTGTAATATTGTTCTGTATGCAACCCATTATGTGACACTGTAGCGGCAACTGGCTCAGTCTCGCTCTGGCCAGGAACGGGAGTTGAAATTCCGGTTTATCATGCTATGATTTGTATCCCATCCTACGTTACCTTCCCAAAGGAGTCTATGCCGATGACCGAACAAAACCTGTGATAAACACAAATATCGCCACCACGTTACCCTAACCAGGAAGCCAGGAAACCACACAAATATTTACCTAGGTAGGTACCAGAAAGGCTTCCCCTCAGTCAGAACTGGACCTCGGCTTCACCACCACTGCAATCGGCTTCTTCTCAATCAGCAAAAACACCCTCAGACTCTCCCACAGCACATGTTTGCTCTTGTCAGCCGGTGCCTCCAGGTCAAAGCTCCAAAGCACCTTGGCCAAGGTAAGACGCATTTCCGCCCACGCTAGATTCTGGCCAATGCAGACGTGCGGACCAAGCGTGAATGGCTGCCAGGCATGGCGTTTATCGTGGTAAAATGGGGATTCCGAATTTTCTGTAGATTCGGAAAGCCATCGTTCGGGATGGAATTCTGTGGCGGCGTGGAAGGAGGTTGGCTCGCGATGCATGGCGTTGAAGGTGATAGAGACGCGGGTCTTTCTTGTTAGTGCAAAGGAAAAAAGAAAAAAGAAGATAAAGAAGGAGAGACAAAGGAGAGGGTTAGAGGGGAGAAGAGAAAGAAACAAGGAAAGAAGAAAAGATGGAAAGAAAAAAGAGGGCGAAGGAGAGGAGGAAGTGAATGGGGGAAGAAGGGAGAGGGAAAAAAAAAAACTCACCCCACCAGGCAAACGCCTCCCACAGACCACCGCTCCCCCCTCGGGGACTTTTCTCGGAGGCATATAAGGCACCGGCGGACACAGCCTTAATCCCTCGCGCAGCACCGCGTCAAGATACACCAGTTCCTTTACCGCCGAGATGGTAATCTCTTCGTAAGTCTTGAATCTCGCCCTCACTTCTTTGACCAAGATTTCCATTTTCTCCGGGTTATGCACCAGCAAGTTCACCGTACCGGAGAGTGCCATTGCTGTCGTCTCGCTGCCCGCAATGGACAGCTGTGCAAAGGTTGAATGGACCATGCCCATGGACATGACTTTTTTTCCTGTTCCTTTTTCTTTTTCTTTCTCGTCAGCATCATCATCATCACTCAGATTTTTTATGCCGGCCGTCTGGATAGTGGACATGAAATCCAGCCTTCCATCATTCAATCCCAACCGCCGCTTCACTTTATCTTCAATGAGCGCATCATGATCCTTCTGCGCCTGCACCATTGAATCCGGAACGAGTTTCCCGAGCAGCGTAAAAAGCGCAGGGTAGAATCGCGCGGCGATCATGACGCCGTTATATTTTAACGTGTTGAATATTAGCGAAATCCATCCGTGGTATTGGCCGCTTTCTAAACAGTCAAAAGATTCGGCGAAAGCGAGAGTGCCGACAATGTCGAAAGTGAGATAGTTAAACCAGCGGACTATGTCGACTTCTCCTCCTCTTTGACTCTGATCGTGACCGTTTCCGTTGCCGTTGCCGTTGCCGTGGTCGTTACCGCTAGGGGAAGACGAAGACGAAGAAGAGGACGACGAAGATATGGCATCTCGCCACCGTGAAACCAACAAGTCCACATACGTATGCACCGTCCCCTCTTGCAGGGACATGGCACGCGAGGTGAATCCCGGGTTCAATTGTCGGCGAATAAGCGCGTGGGTTTCATGATCCACAAAGGTCACCAGACCCGGCGGCACACCCGGCAAGGGAGCCCACCAGGTAGGATCTTTAGGGAATGCCAGACCACTGCTACCGCTGCCGGGTTTGGTTTGCAGAATATCCGTCCAAGCATCCGGGTGGGCGTAGGCGATCTCATCAGGCGCGACACGGATGATGGGTCCATATTGGCGATGCATGGCTTCGAGTTCTTGAACGAGTTTTCCGCGGATGAGCGCCGAGAGGAAGGGTAGACGGGAAGCGGTCCATGATTTGCGTCCGGGGATGGAGGAGAGGGGGTGGAAGAGGAGGTTGTAGAGACAGAGAAGAAGAGGGCGCTTTTCATCATCTAGTCAGAGAGAAAGCGCTTTTGAAGAGAATTGA
>Ga0247763_1001774_pt1 | contig 11894 bp, 9 predicted proteins | sample UWRJL141409B4_FD_179926 | JGI IMG/M metagenome (GOLD analysis project Ga0247763, IMG submission 179926) | Plant litter microbial communities from Arlington Agricultural Research Station in Wisconsin, United States - UWRJ-L141-409B-4 | ecosystem: Environmental > Terrestrial > Plant litter >...
GGGAGCCCCGCCCCCCACCCCCCCCCCCCCCCCCCCCCCCCCCAGGAAAACTGCAACAACGAAAGCCTCAACTCTAGTCCCCGCCTTTTGCCTCGGGAGCCTACATATCTAGGTAGGTACCTAGGCAGAATACATGAGCCCGGGTCCAAATACCTGTAAGCCGAGACGCTCTCACGCCCAGCACATCTAATGCAAACATCTGTTAGGATAGTTTGTGCGTTGTATCCAGAAAATGAAAATGAAAAGAAAAAAAAAACAAAGGAAAAGAAAAAATAGGATTTTTTTTCTTTCTTTTTAGAATGCTATGCCCAGCGTTAATGGTGATTTAGCTAGGAGATGCAATGTCAGAACCAGACCGGTTTCCAGATACATGGCTATGTGTTCTTCAAGGTAATCTCATTGCCTAGGTAGGTAGGTAGGTAGGTAGGCAGGTAGGTAGGTAGGTAGACAAACTCATGAGAATGGCACAACTTGTCTTCACTGTGGCCGTGACATGGATTGTCCAAACCACCATCAAGTGCACGCTACACCACCGAAAAGGCCGTTCTAACGACAGGGCTGTAGCGGCCATCTTGTCAGTTACACAGATGCCGAAATTGGCAGCTCCCGAAATTGGCAGCTCCAATGAAAAACATGGCTTACATGACCTTGCTCTGCACACGGAGAATTCCCAAGCCCACCACCTCTAAAGCCAGCCGCAGCTGCACAATTCATCTGGTATCCGGCCAACTCGGGCGTATTCGAGATTATACACGTGTTGCTGGCTACATCGCACGTGCCTGTCTAGGGTGTTTGACGCGCATCCAAGGCTGAAGGGAGGGCGACGATGGCGCGCGACAAGCCGAGGATGGTGATGATGGAAAGGAGCTGCATGTTGTTCTGTGTTCTCAATTACCTACCTAGGTAGGGTATCTGCAGAATTTGGCACTTTTTGATGTCTGGCTCCTACTTATACTCTACCCTTTGACACCGCCCTCTCAGAGGTTATCAGGTGCTGCCCAGCCTACCCACCTAGCCACGCCGGGAATCTTGTCACATGAGCAGGACTCAACATCCCATGCATCGCCAGATCGCTGTCAGCTTACATTTTAGGAAGAATCCGCATCAGAGCCAGGTACGAGTTTACTGATTCGCTGAAGCTCAAGCCTGTTGGAATACCCCAGTGGGATGTTGAGCTGTAGCCATGGGTCAGCGATCAGTACGAAGTAGTAATGTTACTGATGGCCAATGACTGGATACAACGACGACCAAGAACCCGGCTCCACGACAGCGGCATACTCGGGAGGCGCCTCTCTCCGACTCTTGCGGACTGAAGCAATAATGATGGACTCAAGTGTGTGAGACCAAACGGCCTGGCCTCGAACCAAGCAAGTAGGTAGCGTTGTGACCCTTGCTCATCGCGTCGGCTGACTTTTAAAAAGGGTAAGCGTGCGATTGGACCAGAACAGACCTTTACTGCCCCAGCCACCAATGGTACGAGGGCACATGGTATCGGCGGTGCGTCAAGTCGAAGATTCTGATCATGTCTGCACAAAGTTTGCGACGGTTAGTTCTAGTCTGATGCAAGCCGAGAGACTAACTAAGGGGAGAGACGCCGCTGCTAACCTAAGAATCCATAGCTCCTTCCACAAACCCCGAATGCGTTGAGAGGGAAAGTGCAGGACTTGCCACTGCACCTGCCTTTTTTTGGGGGGGGTTTCCCTCTTCTTTTTCCCCCGCGCCGACGTGGATACGCAGGTCCTGCCAACAAATGCATTGTCATTGCCTCATTTCCCCCATAACATCTGCACGAGCGATGCGGTTGAGGAGTCGGTCAATAAATGCTGCGCGCCGCCCGTCCGTCCGCGCTGCCATCGCGCCTTCTGTGGGTGGTTGAAGGCCCGCTTCGCCAAACTTTTTTTAATCAGTGCAGGATCGTATGCGCACCAAAACAAAAAAAAACCCCTCTCTCTCTCCTCTCGTTTGCCAATCTTTTCAGCATCGCCCAATCTGCAGTTCCAGTCCAGCACGAGCCAATATCAAGATGGGTTCCTCAAATACAGTCATGGCCAACATCACACAATCGGAGCTCCCCAAACGCCACCGTGCCAGCACGAGATCGGCCAAGGTGAGTGACGTCAAACATGTGGCGTCGTACACGTGGTGGGACAAAGCCGAACCGACCATATCGGTTCCCGGCTCCCCGCGGTGGTGGTTTCCCCCAGGCGAGGATATTGTTCTAGAACCTGACTCGGGAACCTTGTACGTGGACGAGAACGCTGCCCGCCATCCTAAATTCCCGCTCGAGCCGCTCTTTCGCGCCGCCCTCATCGAGGATCCTACCTTTTCGTCGATTCGCAACGCCGACCTTGTTACCGATGAAATCACCCTCGGCAAGCTTTTGGGCTTTGTGCGGGGTTCCTTGGCCCATTTTAAATTCCGTGTCGAGGTGGCGGTTGGTGAGGATGGAGATGGGGAGACGACAGCAACGACACTGTTCACTCGTGAAGAGCGTAAAGCTACTGTCCCCCTCTTTTCCCAAGGATACGGACAAAACTTCAAAGAGATTTATACGAAAAAACCGGGGCCGGGCGTGTGCGGATATCACCGCGTCATGGGATACAACTTTAGCGGGCTGCGATGCGTCGTGGGCTATGAGACGGATGCCTATTTTCCGGAGGGCTATGAGATGGATGCGTACATTCCAGAACACTCAGAAAGGACCTTGTTACCGGACGATGATGAGCAAGCGGACGACGAAGAAGAGCTATCACTGGTTACCGCGGGAACCGATAGCGAAAAAACGTCATCGGGACTTGTGGTGGTAAGGTTGTTGGCGACCAAGACGACGCCCGTGTCGCCTGATTCGCTGCTCATGATCAAGGCATGCTCGCGGACTCGCCAACCAGATGAGCAAGACATGCTCGCACAGCTGTGGGCATCGCGGACGCCGAATCTCGCTGTAGGGGCCCACAGAGGAGGCTGCTTTTCCGCTGCGGATGTAGAATTCTATGACATGGCGGAAAGGTTACCCCAGTGGGAAGAGGAACACGAGGAAGATCTGGGGAAGCTGGCGAGTTTACTCATCGAGATCATTGCTGTGGTGAAGGGGACGAAACACGGCCGTGCCGTGGTGAGGTACTTTGGAGGATGGAGCATGCAGATTGTTGATGGTGGTGATAAAGCCAAACCGGCATTGCCCAAAGACCTGTACATCCAGCTAGGGAAGAAAGTTAGAGGGGTCGCGGATATGAAGGTGAAACTAGAGGTGAATGTGGTGGACGTGGGCTCGGAGTGGAGCATGTCCATGTCCATGGACACGCAGGAGAGCTGGGACATGGACGCTCAGTTGAACTCCTAGTTGAAGAGCAAGTCTGATGCGACCGCATACACGGAAGTAAACGCGAACACGAGCTCGGATTCAAGCTCGGACATGGAAGCAGAGGTGAACGCCTAGTTGGAGAACAAGGCTAATGCGGCCGCGGATGCCCAAGTGGTGAAAATGATTTGAGCACAGAGGTCGTCGGCAAGGGCGTCAAGACCGATAAGACCTAGACTTCTTATTATAACAGCGGCATCGGACTTGCGGGAAGCAGTGTCTATGGTTATTATTGAAGCATCAAATGAGTATAAAGGTTCAGCGGGAGTGGATTTCTGGGGTTTGAAAGGGCGACCAACGCCCTGTTTTTTTGTATGGGCGGAAAGCTACCTAGTGCAAAAAGGCAAAAAAAAGATCAGAAAACTAAATAGAAAAAATAGAAAAACAGAAAATCACGTATGCTCCAACTCCGCCCCAAACACCACCACCCATGCTTCGCTATAAATCCATCAGTCACTCCTCCTCCTTCTCCCCCCCCCGCCGTGCTGTTAAGTAACCCATATTATGCATCCAGTCCTGTCCCTGTTTGTATTCCCTTTGTTCCTCAATCCCATTCAGATTCAGAGCTCCCATCCGTCAAGTCGGGAGGGCAGTCCTCACACCGGTTAGACTCGTACTCAGTGCGCTCCTCGGTGCATGAATCATTGCCGCAATCATCGGTACCATTGTCCTTTACACATCCGCACTTGTACTGAATCTTTAGTTTGCACATGTTCCTTCTCATCACCCACTTACAGCTAAAGCAAAACCCCAGTCTAGCCGCTTAAAGTGGGAAGCATTCAGTAAGGCACGTACAAGCAGTGGCGAAAACTGCTTTACCATCAACGTGCTAGATAGAAAGCCCACTCTATCCTTTTGACATGGACGCCACGGATAGCATTTAGTTTCCACAGTAGGTTAGAACTAAGCTAAGCCAGCTTAATATAACGAAGCACAGCAGAGCTCTGCTGTTCGAAATATCTATCCATCTGTCGATATCGCTATTGAACACGGTAGAGTCGGGTCAGCAGGAAATGGTAGTATTTACCTTTACACCTTTACTAAAACGTATTTAGATACACTTGTGATAAATTATAAAATTCCTATTGCAGATTGCGCTAGCCAAACCTAGTGGCCAACGTGAAGTTAGATGAAGAAAAGTAGAATCTCCCTTCAGGAACCAGCAACGGCTTTTGATGGTGCCAAAGGACTTGTAGTCGTCTGTTTAGTTCCTAACTGGCAATCTCGTTAAGGGGACGATAGTTCCGAAAGCAGGGCTCGAGGTAACGCTATACTAGGAGTTGGCGGGTATCTCTGGGCCTGCGGTGCGTATGGTAGCTAAAAAACAAAGGGGTGTCCTGTACAGCGCAGTCCCCGCTTCATCCCCCACGCCCTCTCGTGCGCAGAAGCTCATACTTCACCAGCGTGGGCTTTGAATTATTCCCATCCCCGAGCCCGAGCCCGAGCCTGAACCCAACGCGTCATAAACTCGGTCAACATAAATGGTAACGTAAGGCGAAATCCGCCTGACTGATTTCGTGGTATTGTGTTTATTGAACAGAATTACTATTCAGCAGGGAGTTTCCTTGGGCGGATGGCTCGGATGGTAGAAGTCCCTGGGATCCGGTCGTCTAACATACATGTAACGTAAAAAGTAAAAACTCGTATCCGAGGACGAGGCTGTGCCGGGCAAACTTGTGCCGCAATGCCCGGGGCATTTTAGGGGGTTTGATGCGACCAATTACTGCCGAAGGATGGACGGAAATCAGCCTTTCGATGGGGATGACCGCCTGCGTAGTAGCATTGGATCGGAGCGTTATTGTGCGGCCTACTCAATCCAGCGACATCGCGATTCCGCATTATCCGGCGCGTGTTAGTCGTCAGGTCACGGCTTCGCCGGGAAATCGAATTCCAGCCCCGAACACTGAGCGAGAGAGAGAGGCACATATAAAACCTCATCGGCGTTGATGTATTGCTCGCCCCTCGATCTAGCTGCATGTCGGATGCTTTCATGCCGATCTCAGCGAGTTTTCAACCATCGACGCTTTAACCCATTCGGTTTTCCCCGTTCACTCTCACGATGCTAGTGGCCTCGATTTACAAAGCCACGTTGTTGATGGCGTGCAGCACGGTGGCGTTCGGCCAGAAAAGACAGGAAGAGGTCCTCCCCGACTTCAACTGGACCTCGATTACACCGTCGCGGGACTTGCGGTACCACGACTGCTACAACGGCTTTCGGTGCGCAAGGCTACAGGTTCCTCTCGACTGGACCAAGGCCGCCGGTATCGACACGGACGAATCATCGACATCATGGGTCGTCATCGGCATTGCTACTCTCCCAGCCATCGTTCCCGACACGGACCCTTCATTCGGCGGCAGCGTGCTCATCAACCCCGGAGGCCCGGGAGGCCCGGGCACCGATATAGCCTTGACCTTTGGAAAATACTTTCAGGGCATCATAGACGGCGAGAAACACTACGAGATTCTTGGTTTCGACCCCCGCGGCGTGGGGAGGACCACCCCTAGCGCGAGCTGCTACGTTGATGATCTCAGCCGCCTGGCTGATATCTCCCAGCAAGGCGGCCTGCCGCCGGTAGTGGCCGGGGAACTCGGCCTAAACCTGCACTATCAGGCGGCGGTTGGGCTCGGGGAGCTGTGCGGCCAACAAAAGACGAACACAAGCGCCGGGCAAGATGACAGCAGCATCTTTTCCCACATGTCCACAGCTTCCGTCGCTCGTGACATGCTGGAGATCGTCGAGCGAGCGGATGCCTTGAGAAACACAAACGCGTCGACTGCGGGACGCAACGTTACGGCTGGCAAGAAGCACAAGCCCCTTCTCCATTATTGGGGCACTTCATACGGAACCGTCCTCGGGAACACATTTGCGTCCATGTTTCCAGACCGCGTGGGCAGGATGGTCCTGGATAGCGTGGCGGACGCCGACGACTACACCAGCGGTCTGTGGAGAAAGAATCTGATGGACGTCGAGATTATAGCCGACCGCTTCTACCAAACCTGCTTCGACGCTGGGAATCTTTGCCCCCTGCGGCAGGGGCACGACCAAGAAGCCGCCGATGTCCGCAAGCGCGTCGATTCCTTCGTCCGGTCACTCGAAACCAACCCCCTCCCGGCGGCCCAAGGCGGCCGGGTCCGACTTCTCACGTCCGCTCTCGTCCGTGAGACAATTCGCCAGACCCTCTACAGTCCCGCCTGTTCCTTTGATCCCTTGGCTTCGGCGCTCGCCGAGTCCATCCTTGCTGGAAACCATACGACTATTCTCGCCGCGGGGGGCGTCCTCTGCACGCGAATCCCTCGCGATCATGTCCCGGTCAGCTGTGCGTGGTGCGGCGAAGCAGCATTCGGCATTCTTTGCGGAGACTCGGCTGCGACAGCCACCCAGCGCGTGCGAAATGTGTCCTGGGCGAGGGAGGAGGTCGATATCTTGCAGCAGCAGTCGCCCACTGCTGGCGAGCCGTGGACGCGAGTTCCGCTAGCCTGCGTCGACTGGCAATTCAAGCCCAAGCACGCCTTCGCCGGCCCATTCGAGAGCACGACACCGCTGCTGATCCTGTCCAACCGATACGATCCCGCGACGCCGTTAGCGAACGCCTACGCTTTATCACGTAACCACAAGGGGTCTGCGGTCGTGGTGCAGGAGTCGTATGGCCATTCGGCCGTGATAACTTCGACGAGTAATTGCACCGCGCAGATCGTGCGGGAATATTTCAGCAGTGGGAAGCTGCCTGCGAACGGGACGTCGTGCGAGGCTGATTGCCCCGCCTCGATCCCATTCAAGCCTTGCCCCGGAATCTTTCCTTGAGTTACTTGAAGAGCAACCAAAAAGAAAAGAAGGGATCGTGTGTTTTCACTAGTCGTTGAGTGCTTCGGGTTGTGGGTACCTTGAACCACGCCGCGCTGTCTGAACGCCAGTGAGCCTCAGCCAGCGTGTTGAAGACGTTCAATCCTACCGAGTGGTTTATATACTTCATGTTGAGTTTAGAAATATGTTGGTTCCTACCTAGTCAGCGTTGTGAGCAAGGGTAGAATTTCAAGTTCCCTAACAATAGGCAATTCCAAGAGGTATATGACATGGCTTTCCACCAGAGCCGTTCCATCCCCAAGTTGTAGATAGTTGTTCATCAGAAACTACTATAAAACGTCGTCCAATTAACGACACCCTTAAAGCAAAGCCCAAATCTTGGCACTGATATCACACCCGAAGCCTTGCCCCGGAAGAGTCCAAGTCGAAAACTACCCCTCCATCCCCCTCTGTCCCCTCTACCCCCTATGCCAATCCACCTGCTCCCTCAAGCCCTCGTTCGCCCGCAAGGGCCCCGAATTAGAACACTATAAATCCTCACCCCTCCCACCCGGTAGTCTTGCTCTAGTTGGCGAAACCCGCTTTACTTATTCGTGAACTCTCAAAGAGCACTTGAACAGGCTCTCTTCAAAACGGATTTTTGACCAATAAGACTAAGAAACTCCCCACCATCTTTGGCCATGAGGATTCATAATTATTGTTTTTTTGTCATGGTTGCACCTTTCCGTGGCCACAAAGAGAAAACATTTAAAAAAAAATTTAAAAGCCAAGTAATAATCGGTCAAGGGAGGTGTGACTGCCATTATGCCTGGTCAACATCCCTCTGTACCCCTAATCCCCTACAAACCTTGGTCAGCTCGTCATCGCTGACATTTTGAACCTCGTCGGGAAGCACCAATCCATCAAAAGGCTTCCCCGCAACATGAACAAGGTTCTCCAAGCCCGAACCACTCGCAAACGCTATCACCTTCACATAGCGACTCCCAAATGCCAACTTGAATCCTTTCCCCGCCGACACCACTACCGCTTCCCCCGGTTGGACACTCTGCCAATCCCCCCCACCTCTCAACTTGATCTTCAAATGTCCCTCCATGACAAAAAACACATGATGCACCTCTGCAAAAGTCAGATATCCCCTTTCTAACCACCCTCCTTTTCCATAAACCTCGGACGACTCCAGACTCGAAATCGCAAACCGCCCACCGCATTGCTCGGCTGTGATAAACGGCCGGGACATGACGCCGCCCAACATCCATCTCGGTCCGGTATCCGCTTTGAGGAAATATCCTTCCCCGGCGTTTTTGGCTCCCAAAACACATTCACCCCCATCCCATTCTTTTACTTTGGGTGCCCGCATCTGGTAATCTCTCACAAAATGCACATCCCACTCTTCTCCTCCTCCACTTCCGCCGGTTAACTTTTTCATCAATTCAGTCTTTAGATCCCGTTTATCGCTTTCCAGAACAATGACACCGGTATATTCCTCCGCGACATGTCTGAAAAAATCCACCCAATTTCCCGGAGCGACGAGGCCCAAAGATTCCGTATATGGTCCCAAGGGGTAAGGGTTATGGATTACCCCCGGAGGAACGTAGGCGAAATCCCCGGGGCCCAAAACGCGACAGCTTGAACCATTCCAGAGTTGGAGGTATCCCCTCGTTACGAGAAATATGTCGTGCGCATGGTTGTGGTAGTGGAACCCGGGAGGGGGGGCCGCAACAGATGAGGAAGAAAATACGGCGATTCCAGAAGCAGAAGAAGGGGAAGAGGTTTGGAGAGATGAAGCGAGGATGCGAAAAACACCCCGGCTCCCCGGGATGGTGAGACTTTCTCCTGAGAGTTGGGGGATGATATATGGCGTCGTAGTGGGCGGGGGTTTGGCGACGGTGGGGATGGCTGGTGGTGATGGTTTTGACTCTGGCGACTCGGAGGCGGGAGTTTTGGGAGAGAGCTTTGGTGCTTTGGTTGGTTTGGAGAATGATGACCCCATGGTGGCGCTTCCCAGCCTGGGTTGTCAGATCCTCGTGTGGTGTGTACGTGTAAAAAGCACAAGTGTGACGACTGGACTGGAGTTTCCTAGGTGGTACGTCAAGGGTGGATGGAAGAAGCATAAATCCAGATTCCCCCGCATTTATCCCAAAGAAAACTGTGGAGCTATCCTGTCAACAACGATATTCCGAATCAGCGATATCAATCCCGCTCAACTCTGCCGGACACACGAGTTCTGGACCGTTCTCACGGTGCATCGGCCCCACCCAGACATGGCGGTCCTCCACTTTCCGCCCGCACCCTTCACTGACGCTACGGTTTGAGAAGATGGTGAGGTTTTCAAGTATGCAGAGCTGTCGTGGCTTCAATTCCTTGCGTAAGGTACCGAAATAAGGGAGGTGGTGGGCAGTGCGTCTATCAAATTCTCTGGGTGCTCCAACAACTGAACTGGCACCATCACCCTCAAAACCGATGGCCGAGCACAAGATCAACATGACAGTCGCTGACACTCTGAACTCATTTCGGGCTGTGTACAAGATTGTCGATGGCCACCCAATCGACGCAAAGATCTATCTACCGAATCCACGAGAAGGAAAACGGATCTTCCCCATTTGTAAGTGTCAACCTTGGCCCGAGGTCGTGGACGTCAACCTGCTGACTCTAATAGTGATCAACATTCACGGCGGCGCTTTCATGTTGGGCTCCTATGACATGGTGAATAAAGACCAGATCCGAGACTGTCTTTCTCGGAGTTGGATCGTTGTGGTTCCCAACCACCGTCTGTGTCCCCAGGTAAACCTCCTTGAAGGGCCCATCACCGATTGCAGAGATCTTTTGGCGTGGATTCACAGCGGAGGTCTCGACGAGGCCATTTCTTCCCATACGAACGATACAGGATACCAATATCGTCTTGATCTCAATCATGTCTTTGCCTTTGGCACCTCCTCGGGCGGAACTCTGGCTTTGACACTGGGATTCGACGTGCCCCATCCGGTTGAGGGAATACTCGATTTTTACGGACCATGCGACTTTGCCGATCCTTTTTGGACACAAGAAATCCCCAGTCTCACAGCCATGCTCCCGACCAACTTGTCCGACGACTTTCTCCAACAAGTTTATCACGAGAAAGTAGTTCCCATTGAAGGCGGTGTCAGTCTCGAGGGCCAGGCTCCCGGTCTGCCCAACTTTGAGGATCACCGACAGGCATTCGCGTGGAGCTGTATTGCACGGGGACAAGTTCTAAAGACTGTATATCCCTGCGGCGAATGGGAGAAAGTCGATCCGATTCGCAATGTCAGCTCGTCCTTCCCGCCGACTTTTATCATCCACGGGGCAGAGGACAAAATGGTTCTGGTAGAGCTGAGTAGAAGGCTGTATACAGTGCTCCGAGACCATGGTGTACAATGTGAGATGAGGGAGATTCCCGGTGAAGGACATACCTTTGCAGCGAGGATGAAGGTGGGATCTTCAACTTGGAAAATGCAGAGAGAGGGATTTGATTTCTTGGAACAGCTAGCGAAGAGAGCTAGTTGACATGTGTACCTGTTAGGTATACAGCCAGTGTCTTGTCGTCATAACACGCAAGTTCCCGAACCAGCGTCAAATAGGCTGCGGTTGCACGTGTATCGATTGATTCCACATGCATGGTCTTTGTGTCGCGTCATTTAGCATTGATGTACGGATGCTACCTCAAAGACATACAATCCAGGTGCTGAAAGATTGTCAGTATGGGATTGACTTGATGGTTGTCTGGAGGGCCAAGTTAGGATATCTATCCCGACGCTGGTGAACTGTTAACAGAGGGCTAATTATGCTTAGCTGAAGCACAATGCTATTCATAAAACCTCTGATATCAGGACCAGATTTATGCCTCGGGAAATTCCGAAGACAAGATCCCAGGCCAAGGATTGATGCATGCATGTGTGAGCCGGCATTGCGCAAGACAAGACAAGGGGGACCTAGTGCAGCAAGTGTGTGTTTTCTCTCCACCTCCTCACCTCCTCGAAGAAATTCGCGGGGAACGCACAAACCCTCGCAGCTAGTGTAAAAGACTGCCCCAGGCGCGTATGATACGCTCGAGTCAGAGGTTCCAACTTCCAAGACTCCAAGACACGAACCAAGCCCAACTGGGGCTGAAACTAATAAAACATCCTGCAAGTTTTTGTATTTTCATCACGTCTGATCGCGGCCAAGACTTTCCGGAGGTGGGGGTGGGGGCCCGGTGATGTGAACGACCACTTTTCGTTTTGTTCTGTTCTTGCGTGAGGTGGTGATAACATCAAGACGAGGACGCGTTCCACTCAATCGTGATACTTTCCAATCGGTAAACTGATTGGGTTCATGATCACTACTCCACATTTTGACCACCTCCAGTCTCGTGTGTGTGTGTGTGTGTGTACATCCATCTACCTAACTAACATCAAAACCATACGTCAAGCGGGCAGGCCCCCTTTGACAGTTGAGAAAACATGGCAGTCTCGTCTCGAGAGGACGATGGCAAAATGGCCGACCAGAAATTCGTCTTTGAGGAGGAAAATGCTGCCCGCCACACGGGTACGGGCGAAGAAAGCGCGTGGAAGTCCATCGCCAACAACCCCAAGATTGTCCTCTGGACTTTTTACGCAAACCGTGAGTTTTTTTTTTTTTCTGTCAGAAAATGACAGGGCTCTAACAAAAAGTGTCGTGCAGTGGGATCCACGCTGGTAGGCTACGAGAATCTTGCCCTCTCAGTCTGTCTCGCCATGC
>Ga0247763_1001775_pt1 | contig 11892 bp, 8 predicted proteins | sample UWRJL141409B4_FD_179926 | JGI IMG/M metagenome (GOLD analysis project Ga0247763, IMG submission 179926) | Plant litter microbial communities from Arlington Agricultural Research Station in Wisconsin, United States - UWRJ-L141-409B-4 | ecosystem: Environmental > Terrestrial > Plant litter >...
TCTTTCGTGCGGCTTACGGGGAGCTCGAACGCGAGCTCCCCGCCCGCGTCGCGCTCCAGATCGACGAGCTGTCACCCGGCGAAGAGCGCAGCTTCCAGGGCTATCGCATCCGAGCCTTCGCGGCTGACCACATGGCGCCGCCACACCAGGCCCTCTGCCTGCGTATCAGCGACGCCGACGGGAGAATCATCGCCTTCTCGGGCGACACCCGCATCTGTCCTGGCCTGCTCGCGGCCGCCGACGGCGCCGACCTGCTCGTCGCCGATTGCAGCCGCCTGGCGCCACCCGCAGGGCCACACGCCACCTGGGCCGAGTGGCAGTCCATCCTGCCGACGCTGCGCGCGCGCTCGCTCTTGCTCACGCATCTCGGAGCAGACGTGCGGCAGCGCGCGCCGACTCTGCTCGATGGGCTCGAGCTGCCGCTGCCGGTGCGCGTGGCGGATGATGGCATGGTCATCGAGCTGTGATGGCCCGCTCCGCTGTTGATGGCCGCGCTGCTTTTCCGCGCGGGCGCGACGGGTGAAGCGCCGTCCCGTGCCCAGCTGCGGTGAGCCGCCGCCGTTCGCCGACGCGGCCACTGCTCGGGCGACTGCCCGCCCCGCTCTCTCCCCCGGCTACTTGCCCCGCTACCGCGCTTGGTAGGTGGCGACGCCCACGTAGTCGAGCACGCGCGAGCAGGCGCTCGAACCCACAACCCCGGAGCACGCGTCGTCCCCCGTGAAGCGCTCTTTTCGGGTCTTCAGGGCCGCCAAGATGGCCGCCGTCAGGTCGTGGCCGCCGTCCTTGCAGCGGCTGTCGTGACAGGGCACCACGAACAGCGCGGGCGCGCTCTGGACCACCACGTGACGCACGTGGGTATGTTCGGGCCTGAGGATGTTCGCTGCGCGCTCGCTGCACTCGAGCCGGAGCTTCTCCAGCGTGGGCACCGTGGCCGCCAGACGGGGCGCCTCGGCCTCGCGCCGGCGCCGCTCCTCTATCCGAGCCGCCGCTTCGGCGTTCCTCTGCTGTCTCATAGGCCCTCGATCGGCTGCGGGCCGGGGATGATACCGTCTATATCCGGGTCTGTCCCGGGTTCACGCGGCGGCGCATTCTTGCGCTGCTCTTTTCGAAGCTGCCGCTCCGCCTGCTTTTCGCGCTGCTTGTCCTGCCGAGCCTTCTCCTTGTTGCGCTTCGAAAAACTCGTCGTCACAGAGCACTCCTTTGCCGGCGGCTCCTAGCTGATCCCGACGCCCGGCGACATGCCGACGAGCGAGACCCAGCGCTCGGAAACTGGCGCCATTCACCTTCACGCGCACACAACGTCGTCCCATCAGCTTGCCGGCCCAAGAACGCTCGATGTGCGCTGGACGGCGGGCCCGAAATGGCCGCCTCCGCGGAACAATCAGGCTAGCGCGAACGCCGAGGCTTCGCAAGCTGCCGCGATATCACGGGTGATTTCGGCGCGCGACCCCCGTCACAGAGTTGTCTCTTCCGCTCCGCCATCACTCCCTCCCGACTCCCGTTCTGCCTCCCTCGGCCTCTCCCCGCCTCTCCCCAACGTCAGGGCCGGCCGAGTCCGGCTCGTCCCGGCCCGTGCTGGCCGTGACGGCAGGTGCCCCATAACGCATTCACGCGCGTTCGTGCGAGCTTCGGCGCCCCATCCATGCATCGGCCGCACCGGCCGCTCCAGCCGACGGTCGCGGAGCGCTGCCCTGCCCGGAGGCCTGTCGCCGTGGCTCGACCAGAGCCGCGGCGCGAGTGCCGCCGCGTCATGCCTGTCGATGGGCGTCCGCGAGCTGCGTGCGGCATGCTGCCGCTCCCGGTGACTCTGGCTCGGCGTGTCCCGAGGCCCGTTCGTTCCGCGTGTGTTCTCGAGCGCGCGCCGGGCACCGAGCGCCCGCCTCCGTCGCCCGCGCGCCGGTGGGACTGGTGGACGCGAGCGACGTGTCCGTGGTCATGGCTGGTCGTCGCCACCTCGCGGTCGCACGCGCACAGCGCAAGACAACAGCCGAGGCTCGTCAGCAAAGATGAGCCGTTGAAGTCATCTCCGGCGAACGGCGCGCGTGCATGCGCAGCCTGGGCAGATCGTCGGAGGTCGCTACCGCATCGGTAAGTTGATAGGGGCGGGGGGAACGGGCAGCGCGTGGCTACACCCGCCGCGCCCTCGCCCTGAAGCCGTCAGTTGGTGGCGATCTCCTCGAGCTTCTGCTTCACACCTCGCAGGTGCGTAGTCCAGTCGATCGTCGCGCTGGCCTCGCCCCCGCGCGCGCCAGCCAGGATGACGATCTCGGCGATGCTCCCCGTCTGATACGGATAGAAGGCGGCGCCCACGCGCGTCGAGATGCTGCCGCCGCTGCCCACGCCGTAGGCATCTGCAAACTGGCGCGTCGCGCCGTCGGCGACCCCCTCCTCCAGCCGGCGCAGATGCCGGTCGAAGCTCGCCTTCAGCGCCTCGGAGGGAAACGGTGACTTGATCTGGTGCTTCACCCGCACCTCGTGGTGCGAGACGTAATAATACCAGTCCGGCAGCGCCATCTTCGGCATGGAGATGGGAAGAAAGAGCGCGTTTCGGCCCGGCTCGTCGCGGCGACGAGAGGGAGTCAGCGTCAAGCGTCGCTGCTCCGCCTCTTCCACGACGTCGACGCTCGCGTCGAACGAGATGCACGACTGGTAGACGCTGCCCGTGTCGTGCTTGTCACCGCGGCACGTGCGCACCGTGAGCGTCCCGCTCGGAGCGCTCGGGAAATCGACCGCAGAGAACTCCTCGATGTCGCCGTTGTCGGACTCGGTCTGGCGCGCGGGCTGCAACAGCACGCCAGCGAGCGGTGCCTGCGGGCCATCGAGATCTTTGGGCACGAGCAAGGTCACGGGCGTGCCGCTGACGGGATAATCTGCGGGCCCGGCGCCGCAGGCCGCGAGCGCGTCGATGAGGGCGCAGCAAGCGAGCGCCCGACGTGTCGATCGAAACATGTTCACCTCCGATGCCTGCACAGATATCAAACGCACCGAGCCCTGCGCGATGACAGCCGATGACACGGTCTGCGCCCTGCTGCGCCCCTCTGCGCTCGCCCACGCCGGCATGGGCTGCGCGCGCTCGTGTCAGCGGCTGTCATGGGTCGCGAGGGAAGCACGTCCTACCCTCCGCGTAATGGCAGGCGCTCGCGAGTCGCGAGCTGCCCCGAAATGGAGGGATCCCGTTCATGAGTCATTCGCTTGCTCCGTTCTCCAAACCGTCTGCGTTCTCGTCGGCCTTCACGCTCGTTCTCCCGGCGTGCCTCGCGCTGGTCGCATCGCCCGCACTGGCGCAGTCTCCGTCTCCGGCGCAAGTGGCCAGCGTCGCTCCCGGTGCACCCGCCGCGAGCGCGAGCCCGCCGCCTCCCGGGTTCGTCGGCGCGCCCGCCACGGCACCCGTCGCGCCGGTGCGCAGCGACGCTGCCTCGAACACCTCCGCTAGCTCGACCAGCGCGCTCGGCGTGCGCGACAAGATCGACTGGGGCCTACGCCTCGGCTACACCAACCCCTCGGGCAGCGCCTGGGGTGGCATGCCCATCGATCAGATGACGGGGGGCGTGGTGTTCGGTCAGGTCGACGTCCACTACGCCCTGAGCGAGCATCTGCGCGGCGGCGTCTACGGCGCGCTCGGCATCGGGTCGAGCGGCGAGAGCGTCAGCAGCGCCTGCGATCGCAGCGACGCGAGCTGCACCGTGTTCATGCTCGACATCGGCTTCCAGGCAGAGTTTCGCCCGCTGGTCGATGCGAGCGTGCAGCCCTGGGTGGGCGCCTCGCTGGGCGCCGACGTCCTCTCGCAGAACGTCGACTACGGGGCGATCAGCGTGAGCTACAACGTCTGGGGGCCGGCGGCCGCCGCCTCCGCCGGTGTAGACTTCGGGCTCGGAGCGGTCACGCTGGGGCCATACATCAGCTACAAGCTCGGCTGGTACACCTGGGTCGACGTCACCGACTCGAACCTCGAATCGGCCGACGGCGATATCGAAGACATCGCGTCGCACCGCTGGTTCACCATCGGTATGCGCGGCAGCCACGGCGTCGGGGGGTGAGCCCACGCGGCATTTGCGGGCTGTGCCGAGCACGAGCCGCCGCCGTCAAGCCAGGCGCACGTCGTACACGCCGAGTCGCACCTTGCCCTGCTCGCGCTGATCTTCGATGACCGCGTCGGGATCCTCGAACAGGGCGAGGCGCTGAAAGTCTTGCCGGATGCGGTGGATGTCTTGATTGATGTCCCGGTTTCGCAGGCGCTGGGCGAGCAGCCGCCGATCGAGCCAGCCCTCTTCGTCGAGGGGGCAGCCGCGGAAGCGATCGCCCAGCCGCTCCTGCGCGAGCGCCTGGAGCACGACATACGGCACGCGACCCTTCATCGCGTGCGTGTGGCGGCCCGTGATGAGCTCGAGGTTGAGGTTGTCATGGATGAGCAGGCGCGCCTGTGTCACGTAACGCTCGAGCCGCGCTGTGGACGCGCTGGCCCCGGCCGTCGCGGGCGCAGAGGCGTCGACCAGCGTCCACTCTTCCACGGCTCGGGCACCGAAGCGCAGCACATCACCCTGCTCGAGCCGCGTCGCGTGGCTCTGGGTCAAGCATTCCCCGTTGACCCAGGTGCCGTTCTTGCTGTTGCGGTCTTCGAGTTGCCAGGCCTCTTCACGATACCGGATGCTCGCGTGCATCTGCGAGACGCTGTCGTGCGAGAGCACGAGGTCGCTGCGGCTGGAGCGCCCCACGAGCGTGTCCGCGAGGAGCAGATATTCCATGTTGCCGCCGGTGCGTCGCAGGATACCCATCTCTTCGCCCGATTATATGCGGCGTGGCCGGCCAGAGCAATTCGGCGCTCGGCCGCGTCGGCATCACCAGGGCCGCTCCGCGTCGCCATCGCGCGGTCTCACCGCGACCGGAGGAGCTGTGGTTGGGGCCCGCCCGCCCGTCCATCACGACCCCATGCCCGGGGCCCGGCGGCGTGGGCTCCCGCCGACGCGCAACGCCTCCCGGTGCCCTCCGAACGACCCGTGCTCGAGCTTCGCGGCACCCGCCGCGCGAGAGCTTCACGGCACGCGCGGGTCGGGCTCTTTCTTCAGCGGCAGCTGGAAGAAGTAGATCGTGTGCTGCTTGCCGTCGACGTCGAGCCTCTCGATCTTCTCGGGCACCACGCCGGCGATGTCGAAGTCGTGAGAGACGATGCGCGCGCCCGGCTTCATGCGCTCGAGCTGGGGCAAGAGGCGCACGTTGAGCTCCGGCAAGAGGTAGAGGGCGACGACGCTGGCCTGTGAGAGATCGAGCGTGAAGATGTCGCGCTGCTCGACCTGGACGAGGCGCTCGACGCCGTAGCGGGCGATGGTGTGGCGCGCCTCGGCGACGCGCACCGGGTCGATGTCGTAACCGACGGCGCGCGCGCCGTGGCGCGCGGCGGCTGCCGCCACGATGCGACCGTCACCGCAGCCGAGGTCGTACACGAGATCGTTCGAGCCGACGCGGGCGAGCTCGAGCATGCGGGCGACGACGGGCTCGGGCGTGGGCACGTAGAGCACGTCGGGCACGCGCGGTGGTGCCGGCGGCTCGGCGCCGCCCGCCGTCGCGGGAGCCGGCGCGGAACCCGTCGCCGGCGCCGGGGTCGCCGCCTGCGGCGCGCTCGCCGCGGGCGTGTCGTCGCCGTCGGGCGCGAGCTCGGGCTTCGCCTGGCAGCTGACTGCCAGGCAGGCCGCGAGCAGCAGGCGCCCGGTCGTGTTCATCGGGGAGGGGTGTCTCAGCGATCGAGCGCGGAGTCAACCGCGACCGTGACGCCCTCGGGGGAGAGCGCCACGCTGGCGATGGACTGTCCGCCGTAGTCTGCGCCGCCGCTCACGCCGGTGACGTCGACGCTGACGGCCCCGCTCGCCGTGAGGGTGACGAGGCCCGACTCCGAGTCGAGCACGCCCGCTGGCGCGAGCTCCCGGGCGTGGACGGTGTTCCAGGCGATGTCCGCCAGCTCGTGGAAGCGCGGGCTCTGCACGGGCAGGTCGATCCAGCGTTCGTACCGGGTGAGCACGCGCTCGAGCCAGTCGAACTGCAGGATGTTGCCGGCCTCGTCGTAGACGTGGAGGTTCGACTGGTGGAAGTAGTGGGGGAAGGGCTGCGACGCGAGCATGTGGCGCAGGGTCGCGTCGGCCTCGGCGTCGAGGATCTGCTCGAAGCTGCGGGGCTCGCAGATGGCCTCGGGCGCCTCGCAGGGGTCGAGCCCGTCTTCCACGTAGCTGCCGTGGAAGATGTAGTTGTACTCACTCTCGAGCTCGGCTGGGTTGGTGACGTTGTAGAACACCGAGGTGGGGTAGCGGGGCAAGATCACGATCTCGCGGCCCGGCACGCGCTGGATCGTGGTCTGGTTGTCGCGCGAGGCGTCGGCCGCGAGCAGGCGGACGCCGAGAGACTCGACGGCCCTGCCAAACTCCTGGTTGAAGCCCTCGGGGAAGGGGATGTCGTCATCCAGGTCGTCGGTGCCCAGGCGATCTTCGATGCCGGAGTGGCTGTCGGTGAGCAGCGAGACGAGCGCGCGCTCGGGGTTGGGCAGCCCGAGCTCGGCCCAGCGCTGGGCGTTGTCGGAGATCTCCGCGAAGGCCGTGTCGAAATCGGTGGGCACGCAGTCGGTGCCCTCGTCGCTGCACAGCCGGTCCATTTGCAGCGCCTGGAAGGTGTGGTTGATGAAGCCGAAGTCGGGCGCGCTTTCGACCACCGCCTGCGTGAGCGGGTCTGCGGCATCCGAGCCGACGCCGTTGAAGGCGAGCTCGAGCAGCACGTTCGCTGCGAGCGGGTGGCGCTCCCGGAAGGCGGCCTGCGCTGCCACCACCGCCGGCACCTCCTCCGCCGTCCAGCGATAGGAGGCGAGCTCCTCGGGGAAGTTGTCGAGCGTCTCCGGGTCCCAGAGCTCGTCGGCGAGGAACAGGTCGTCGTTGTGGACGGCGAGGTAAACGCGGCGCGCGCCGATGAACAGGCCCGACGTGGCGAAGTTCACGAACTCGTAGGCGAGCACGCGCGAGTGCAGCAGGAAGTCGGCGTTGGTGACGGTGCTGAGCAGCACCTCGCGGCCGTCTTCGTAGCTGACGCGCGAGATGAGCACGTTGTCGGGGTCTGCCGCGTCGACGAGCAGCGGCTCGACCACGGGGCCCTCGCCGTCGTCGCGCGGCGAGGCGGCGAAGGAGAAGTCTTCGATCGGCAGCGTGCTGTCGGTGTTGACATATTCGAAGAGCTCGCTGCCGCCCGCGCTGCCTCGCCAGGCGGCCTCGACGCTGTCGAGCTCTCGCACCTCGCCGAAGCCATAATCGATTACAGAGTCGAGTACGGCTCCGGGCACAGCTTCGAGGCCGAGTGAGCCGCGCCGGGGGAAGCCGCTCACGACGCTCTCGCGCACGCCGAAGCTGCGCTCATATTCGTGCAGCAGCGCGAACTCGTCGCGGTCGAAGCCGGTGCCGCCGCCCGGCAGGAAGGTCTCGCTGTCGGTCAGGATGATGCCGTTGTAGCGGCCGCGCTCGGCGCTGACGTAGAGCCGCTCGCTCGTCAGCTCCTCGCTGCTCGAGTCGAGCACGTCATGCGGAACGCCCATCTGCGTGAGCGTCTCTTCCATCAGGGTGCGGCTCGGGTCGGTCTCGGCGTCACCGCTGGTGACGAGCAGCACGCGCAGCTCGAGCTCGAAGGCGTGAGCCTCGCTCGCCAGCGCGAGCGAGAGGGGGCTGCCGAGGGCGCAGGCGGCTACGATCGATCGAATTTTCATGTGTCGTTCTTCCTTCTTCTACCAACTGCTCACGCGGTAGTCCGCCCCGAGCGCGTACACGGCGAAGCCGGGTACGGTGCTCACCACGTTGCTCGCGCTCGCCAGGATCGAGAGCTGGTCTGCACCCAGCACCGAGATGCCGAGCCCTAGCCGACCAGACCAGCCGAGCTCATCGAGAGGCAGCAGCCAGCCCGCCGTCGCGTCGGCGAGCAGGCTGAGCCGTCGCCCCGCGATGGGGGCGACCGAGATCGTTCCACGCGAGAGGCCCGCGCCGAACCCCACCCAGCTCGCGCCGTCGGGCACATACCCGAGGGCATCGACGGCGGCCACGCTCTCGTCCGCGAAGCGGGGCGCCAGGTAACCGGCGACGCGCAGGTTGGCGCTGCCGACGCCCGCCGGCAGCACCCACGAGCGGCCGACGGCGGCGTCGATCGTCGCGCCGGCGCCGAGGTACTGGCGATCGATGCGATCGGAGTACACCTTGGCCGACCCGCGCAGCGTCGCGGAGTAGTGGTCGGCGAAGGAGAGGCTGGCGCGCGCGGAGAGCTCGTCTTCCACTCCCAGGACCCGCAAGACCGGCGTGTCGCGCGAGCGCTCGTTGACGCGGGCAGCGAGCTCGAGCTCGAGCCTTGCCGTCGAGCCACCGGGGGCGCTCGCTCCGTCATCAGCCGCCGTTCCGTCGTCGATCGCTCCGTCGCCGACGGCTGCGACGTCCGCCGCCCCTCCGAGCTCGAAGCGCAGCCCCTGCTCGAAGCGCAACGACGGTCGCGGGTCGCGCCCGTCGAGCGCCACCACCCCGAGGCTGAGCCGGCTGTGTCCGAGCCCCGCGCCGATCTCGGCGGCGAGCTCGTCTCGCCCGGGCAGATACAGGCTGGGCGCCTCGCCCGAGCCGAGCCGGGTGAGCTCGGCCGTGGCCGCGAGCGAGCGCCCGCCGCTCCACGTCGCTCGTGCGATCGCTCCCGCGCGCGCCGCCGTGAGCCCTTCCATCGAAACCACGTCGAACAGCACGCCGACCTGCCGGGGCATGTCGGCGCCGAGGGCATCGGCGTCAGCCTCGAGCGCGCTCGTGTCGTGCTCGGGCAGGGTGCCGTCCTCGATGCCCTCGAGCGCGGCGCCGACCGCCTCTTCGTCGCGGCCGAGCCGGTGCAACACGAACACGCGCTCGCGCGGCGTGAGCTTCTCGGCTTGCTCGGGGTACACGCGCGCCAGCGCGCGGCGGTCGTCTTCTGCGATCGCCACGTTCAGCGTCTGCCGGGCCTGCACCTGAGAGAGCTCGCCGAAGGCCGACACCCGGTCAGGGTCGGCCGCGCGCGCTCGCTCGAGCAGCCGGGCGCTGCGATCGAGCTCGGCGCGCGCCTGCGCCGGCCGGTTTCCGAGCAGGGCGCGGTAGGCGCGCTGCTGGCGCACACCGACCTGCAGCCGCACGCTCTCGGGGTCTCCCTCCACGCGAGCGCCGTTCTTCTCGCCCGCCTCGAGCGCGCGCTCGACGAGCGCGTCGTCGCCGGCCTCGACGGCCGTGTGCAGCGCGAGCTTCAACAGGTCGAGCTCACCGAAGCGCTGGTAGCCAGCGAGCGCCGCGCGCGCGCTCGCCGCGAGATCGCCGCCGTCGCGCTCGAGCAGCCACAGCCGGCGCACGTCTTCGGGCGAGGCCTCGCTGCTGCGCGCGATCACGCGGTAGGCGTCGCGCACGCGGGCCAGGTCGCCGAGCTCCCAGCCGATGGCGGTGATGCGCCGCTCGTCGGACACGGCGCGCGGCCCGGGCACGCTGTCGAGCAGCTCGAGCGCGCCCTCGAGGTCGCCCAGCCCGAGGGCGAGCTCCGCCCGCCGTCGCAAGCTCGCTTCGCTCGCGCCGAAGCGGGCGTCCATCTGCTCGAGCGTCGCGAGCGCCGCGCGCCGATCGCCGAGGCGCAGCAGCACGCCAACCTTCAGATCCCACAGCGCGCGTTCGTCGACCCGCTCGGCGGCGAGCGCCGCGTCGAGCAGCTCGAGCGCTCGCTCGGGGGCGCCCAGGCTCTCGAACAGCGCGGTGAGCTCGATCGCTCGCGCGCCGGCATCGCGGGCATCGGCGCCCTGCACCCCGCCGCCCTGCACCCCGCCGCCCTGTACCCCGCCGCCCTGCACCCCGCCGCCCTGCACCCCGCGGCCCTGCGAATCAACGCCTGCCGCGCGGAGCTGCGAGTCATCGGGAAAGTCCCAGCGCAGCGGCTCGGGGCGAACGGGAGGCGGCGCCTCGGGCACGTTCGGCGCGCCGCGCGTCCAGGCGTCGAGCGCGGCGATGCGCTGGCGCAGCGCCTCGTCGTCGGGGCGCAGCGCGAGCAGCTCTTCGGCGACGGACAGCGCCTCGACATCGTCCACGCCGGCGAGCGCCGCGAGCCCCAGCTCGAGCACGCGCGGCTCTGCCGCGTAGCGGGCGCGCAGCTGTCGGAAGAGCACCAGCGCTGGCCCGGGCTGGCCGGCGGCGAGCGCGCGCCGCAACGCGATCGATGCGTGCACGCGGCCGTTCTGGTCGGGCAACGCCAGCGCGCGTGCGGCGCGGAGCTGGGCCGCGGCGAGCGGATCGTTCAGCTCCAGCCAGGCGGCGTCGGCGGCGCGCACGCGGTCGTCGTCGGCGAGGTCGGCGCGCGCCACCCTGTCGAGGATGCGGGCGCGCCGCGCGCCCAGACCGGCTTGCCCCGCGATCCAGGCGAGGCGCTCGGCCTGCTCGGGCGCGAGCCGCTCGCTGGGCGTCTGCTCGACGCGGCGGGTGAGCCGCTCGAGCCCGATGCCTCGCAGCCGCGCGTCGTCGGCGTCGACCGCGGCCCACGCGCGATAGTCGACCTCGACCCGCAGCATCGCCGCTGCAGCATGCTCGAGAGGCAGCGGCCCGAGCAGCGTGCGCGCGCGATCGAACTGCCCGGCCTCGAGCGTGCGCTCGGCGACGCGCAGGCGCAGCGCCTCGTCGCTCGGCGCGCGCGAGAGCGCGAGGTTCAGGTACGAGAGCGCCAGCATGTCGGGTGCGGCGGCGAGGGCGCGGCCCTCCCTGGCGCGGCTCTCGGGGAAGATGGCGGCGAAGGCGGCGCCGGTGGCCAGCATCAAGCCGAGCGCAGACCAGACGTCGAGGAGCGAGCGTTGCGAGCGAGGAGAGGCAGACATGGCTTTATCCGGGTCATCCGTGGAGGGAGAGGTCACGAGCGGCACGACAGGCGCGCGGGGCCGGTGCGCGTCACGCCGAGCGCGAGCTTCAGCGCCCCGCGCTCGTCGCTCACGCCGTGCTCGGCGCCGCCGTCGAAGGCGAGCTCGCACGGCGCGTTCGGCGGCAACCCCGCGAGCTCGAGCTCGAGCGCCACATGCCCATCGAGCGAGAGCGTCGCGAGCAGGTCCGCGCGGGCGGGATCTCGGGGTGCCGCGGCATCTCGCGGCGCGACGCTCTCACCCGGCGCGGTGCGCTCGAGCGTGGTCTCGAACGCGAGCACGCGTCCGTTCGCCTGCAAGAGATGTGGCACGCGGATCTGTTCGGCGCCGAGCGCGATCTGGCGCGGCCCCTCGGCGAGGAAGCTCGTGTAGACGCCGTCGGGCCCGCGCCGCATCACCACGGCACCGTCGCGACCGATCTCGATGGGCAACCCCAGGGCAAACGGTGAGCGCACCGTGCGCAGCGCCTCGCCGCCGAAGTAGCGGAACGACCCGTCGAGCGCGCGCGCCACGACGACCTCGTTGAACGCACGCGCCCGCGCGACGTATTCGCTCACGAAGAGCGGGTAGAGCTCGCTCTGCTCGAGCGTCGCCAGGATGGAGCCGAGCGCACCACGCCCGCCGGGGCTGCCGAGCAGATAACCATGATAGTCGACGAGCACCGGCGCGAGGCGCCGTGGCGAATCCGTGACCTCCAGCGTGCGCAGCACGTCGCGATACGGATACGCCTGCGGACCCCCGCTCGCCAGGAACAGCGAATCGAGCGCGATCGGGCCGATGGGGCGCCGTGCGAGGCCTGCGAACAGCCCGCTCACCTCTGTCAGCGAGAGGCGCCCGCCGCGGGCGCGCGTGCTGCCCGGCACCAGCTCGGCGCGCTCGAAGAAGCCGAGCTCGAGCAGACCCCGAGCCGCCGCGGCGTCGGCGGGGCTGACGGGCGTCGCCGGATCCGACGAGCGGGTCGCCAAGGCGTGCGGCCAGGCGTGCTCCACCGAGAG
>Ga0247763_1001776_pt1 | contig 11892 bp, 12 predicted proteins | sample UWRJL141409B4_FD_179926 | JGI IMG/M metagenome (GOLD analysis project Ga0247763, IMG submission 179926) | Plant litter microbial communities from Arlington Agricultural Research Station in Wisconsin, United States - UWRJ-L141-409B-4 | ecosystem: Environmental > Terrestrial > Plant litter >...
ATCAGTCATGAGTCGATGGCACTGTTGGTTGAAGGGGCAGGTGCGGCCATGTCTTCACCACCAAGAAGCAGTCGCGACTGGTACGCGATAGGCTAAGTACTCAAGGCTGGCCTCGCACCATTTGATCACAGAAAAAAGGACATGGTATATCACAATATTGCAGAATCGTCAATCAAACGTTATTATTTATCGACCATCTCTTCCCTTGCATATCAGTGCAGTGGGGATCGCCGTTAGGTATGTTTGCGACGTTTGGAGTCGCGCCCACTATTACGGCTACGACTGCGACTACTGTTGTCTGGGTACAAAATGTCGAATTCGATCCCCATTGGTGTTGCTGCTGCTCAGCAGCATCCTGATAGCCCAGTTACGTTTCTTGGGGACCAAGTCTCCGGGCCTACACCTGCCGCCAGCTGCTCACTCGATCTCCTCCTGAACCCGTTGAGCATAAATAGCTGGGAAACTGTTTTGCAAGGTGTCAAGGTAGAATATTTAAGCGTAATTCAAACAGGCAAAGCCTTGAAATTTATCTTGCTAAGGCCTTAAACCCCCACATGAAGGCCCCAAGTTTCCAGCATCAAGCCTTCATGAAGAAGGAAAAATGCCGGGCTAGGCTAGCCCATAGGTGCAGCTAGGCCTCTTCGAAGAGTTTCCAAGGCTCTGGTTTTGGGAGCGGAAGCCTTACGAGCTGGAACTCGAGGGCTGCTTTTGAGCTGACGAGGCGTTTGGAAGCTCGTTGCTACGGATGTAAAAACTAGATAGATTTCTAGCTTTAGTATTGAAAACTGGAGAATTCCTCAAGACATCAACCGGACCCCTATTTTCTGGAGGTTTGTTCTGGGGACCGCTCCAAACTCTCGCGCGACCGCCCCTCTCTACCTGTGCTAGTACAAGGCAGCTGGGCATCCCAAACGCCAAGGTATAGAACTGAAAATAGGAGAATTTTGATGTCGTTGCGTCCACCTCTACACTACACCTGCGCCATCTGGAGCCCTTCCGACACATGTGCACCTTGGTCTGGCTGATTGAACTGACTGTACGATTGACTGTGCGATTGCTGGATTTACTTACCTGGAAGCCCTGAGCCTGACAATGGTATCGGAACTGCCTTATATTGGAAATTCAGCCTTTTCACTTCAGCTGGCAGGTATGGGTCATCCGTGGGCCGGGGGGAGGGGCGGTCTCTGGAGAAAACCTCATTTTCTGACCTACTTTCAAAGCCATGTGAGGGGAAGTTAGTGTCGCTGCCAAAATTGGGTCTTTGGCACAGGAGTAGCACAAAGCCCACCCGGGATCGGATTCGTTCTGCATCCAGGACCACTGACAGTTTGCGACCCAGACGGGCGCCGATATCACAAACTCCGGGAAAGCAATGCAGTGGGTATTATATTCGACGCTCTAAGGTCATAATCGTAAAAGAACAGCTGATCATGAAGAAGTCGTGAGATTCTTACGTTTCACCATGCGCACCCACCTACGTCGTCTCCATTCTCCACGACGTCCCATGCCCTCTTCACCCTCTTCCCAGCTGATGGTGGGCTGGCCCGCATGACCGCCCTTCAGAGAGGCTGAGGCCTGCTGGCTTGCGTCGATGACGGTGCCAGGCTCGTGCTGAGTTTGCTCTTGTTCGTTGTATATGTCGTAGACCCAACGCTCCCCCTCAGTTTCGACCTCCACCCCCGTAATGATACGCTCCTCGACCCACTCGCGGCTCCAGAGGTCGAGCGCCCACTTCTTCTCACTCCACTCCCAGCCCTCGGGAGGCAACACATCCTCGAAGAAACGCGTGCCACGCGGGCGTTGGCCTGCAATGCGTCCAGCCGAGAGAGGATCATATGGCGACGGGCTGAATAGCCACGGCTCCCATTCGCCTGCCCCAAGAGTGCTACCGCTGCTGTTAGCCAGGCGCTGCAGTTCAAAGATCTCCACCTCGCGCGTCTCTGGCGCTTCGTCAAGGATGATATCACTCCGCACCCAGGCGTCAAAGGCGCTCTGGACAAAGCGCTCGCGCTCCTCCCCACCCGAGGCCAGGTACTGGGTACGCATCTGCTCTACAAGACGCGCGACTGTCGGGTGACCTGACCAGATACTGGCCCAACCGGCCGCGAGAGCGAGAAAACGCCACGGCAGCAGGTGTGCCGCGATGGACATTACGGCAGCGGCTGCGAATAGCAGAACAAAAATGGCCGATGATAGAGCCTCATCTGAGAAGTTGGTCTTTGGGACCACTAGCGCAATAATCTTGTCGTGGGCCACGCTGAAATCCTCCATGCAGTTCTGTAAATCACCCATGTTGCGGAGGAAGTCACGTGAGAGTTCCTTCACGGGTTTGACGGTGCGCGCCGGCGCGAGGGGCGGTCCACGAGGGGAATACCCAAGGTTGCGGACACGGTCGGGCTCAGCAAGTGGCGCAGGGTGACGTGCCACAAAGGATGGGACGAGGATGCCCAAGAGCCCTACGGCGAGCGGGAGGATGAATAACAGGTACGGGTCGAGACAGACAAAGGTGTAGACCGCTAGGAAAGAGAGAGTATGCGACGGTCGTCGCCAGGTGAGGAGGCGTATTACGCGGGCCTGGAACTTGAACACAACGCCGATTCGTGCATTGAATCGCCGGAAGTTGTTGGACATGGTGCCGACGGTGAAGCCCGGGCGCTCGAACTCGTCGGTGCCGTCCGGAAGCTGGACATGGACGCCGCTGGCAGACCCATCGTCGAGGGGAAGCATCTGGTGAAGAAGCCTTCGCATTGTGTGTGAGCAAGCAAGCAAAAACCTTTTCAGCTAAGGGGGCGGGAGGAGGGAGTTAAACATACTTTTCCAAAAGCATATCCTGAAGGTTTGCCGCCTTGATTAGCCCCCGCCGCAAACTCCTCGACTTCTTCGTCGCGTCGCCGCCGGCGTCTGACCGGACCTCGTCATCTTGGTCTGCGACTGTGATTATTTCGTCGGGGTTACTCAGGAAGGCGGCGGCAAAGTCGCTTGCGAAGTCAGTCATCTCGAGTCGGGTTGGTGATCGTGGAAGGTTACGGCGGCTTGCAGCGGGTAGATGCCCAACCCCACCATTGCCTGCAGCGGCGATCCTGCGTCAACTTCGAGCTTGGTCTGGCCTGCAATCGGTAAGTAATTGAATATGAGACCTCTGCTGCCTCTTGGTGCGATGGGCGTGATTCTTCAGTGGGTTCCTTAGCGGTGTGTCTTGTTCCAGTCGTGGGTGGTTCTGGGTGGTAGATAGGCCATCTGACGCAATGGCTATTGCTTGGCAATCGCGGGTGATGATCCGGGAAATCCGTCGACATGTGAAAAATTGCTGGTGTACTTTGTACTTTGTACGAAATTCCATACCTGTGCAGTGGTTCAAACCGTCCCGCCAGCAAACTGCCATCCCGCGGCACGGATGGGACGGTTGTTCGAGGCCGCTGCGTGCACTCGGCAATTTCTTCCGTCAACGTCGTGGCTGCTGTTTTCTCTCGTCCTCCACATCATCAGCGAAACGGTTCTGATCCGGAGGGGTGGATAACGGCGCTAACATGCAGAACCGCGTGCCTGCATCACGTAGGGCAATCAATGCCCCGCATTCCGAGCGAACGTCGCACATTACAGCCGGGACAAAAAATCTGTGCAACAAAACCATTGTGACAGTTCCATGTCATCGACTGCGGAGACGAGGAATGACTTTGCACTGAAGCCCGATGCGTATTTGGTCGCGTCACCGGGTAGACGGGAGAGCAACGTGTCGTGGCGCGTTCAATAAGAATCCGGTATTACGGCCACATTGGCCAGCGCCTGGGGCGCGCTGGAAATTAGGACAATGAACTAAGAGACGCAGCTAAAAGGAGATGCCGACGCGCTTGATTTCGAGGCAGCAGAGCGCCGTATCGGGCACCCGCTTCTACATTCTCGGCGTCCGTGTTGACTTGGTCGAATTTCACTGCACGTCCTCCCAGCTCAAGGTCTCACTTACGATCCATTTCGTGTTGTCGGACAGACCTTCGGAGAAGGCTTGCGGATTTTCCAGAAGACGGAACCGGGATCTGGTCAGTTTAATCACCACGGCTCTGTTGCATATTTGGCCAAATCTCCGGCATTCAGGCGTTCAACCCGACTCATTGCCGCATTGTGGAAAACCCAGAGGGAGCTGGCCGGTGCGGGTTGCCGAGGCGGGCTCCCTTAACCATTATAATGCTGTCCTTTAAGCAAACAATAACATTGGCATCTCGGCTTGCGGTTGGTGGCCCTTGGGGGTTTGAAACCGCCGCAGTGTGCCATCTGCAATGGAGATCTGGTACATTCACCGCGGTCCCGTCGATGGTGTGAGTTTTGTCTTGTGCGCCTTTTGTTTTGTTGCAAATTATGATTCCCATGTCAAGCGACCGACCATCGGAATCCGAGACACTCACCACCGCTAAAATTGACCAGCTGAACCTGGAAACGGGCATGAGTCTGGGGAATGGGGAAGCTCAGAGTTTGCCGGTTGCGTGCTAGGAGACATCAAGGAGGCCCAGTGCTGCAGCAAGGAGCCTCATAAAAACCACTCCGCAAAGTCAACCGCACAAATGCGCGTTTTCATCGCAAGGACGAATGCCAGAGAAAACGGAAAGAGCGTTCGTTGCCGTGATCCCCTTTTTTTGACCTGTTCTCCACTGCGATGCGTCTGTTGCCCAGTGACAATCTCCAGATAAATGCGTTTAAGCGTGCCTCCGTCGCACACCGGCCCTCCCCTGTGCAAGAAGGTGGGACGGGACTGGTTGGACTAGGCCCGCCTCAGATCCTGGTCGGCGTTGCTGCTGGCTGCCACCTGCCAGCCATTTCCGCTGTGAGCGAGCCAGGACCCAAAAACATCAGCGCCGCTTTGCCAATTCAATCCACAAACCCACGACATTGACACGCCTGTCTCTGCGCGCGGTGCCCAGCAACAGCACGCACCGATCGCCTTCCTCGCACGAGCCTGGCGCCCGCCTTTCTCGATTACGCCTCCCCGCGTCCCCGGAATGAGGTAGCCTCCGGATTGTTCTCAGTTCCTTGACCGGACTGAGGCTCGATGTGAAATTGGGGCCCCGAATTTGCACTGTGAGGACCGAGCAAGACGCCTCGCGACACGGCCAACCTGACGCATCCGCCACGTCGCCGGTCGCACGTCGCTGCGTCGCCGCCGAATTGAGGCTCGCGTCCATCTTCACGACGACCTCGCGGCTCGCGTTCCTCTATGAACAGGGACCGCCTCGCTCCCGCTGGCCCTCGTTGGGACAGCCAGCTGCCCTCCAGGTGAGACAAGTCCTCATGACAGCCGTGGCTCCCAGAGCCATTTTTGCTCGCCACCCACAGCTAATCATGTCTGTGATGCAGGAGCAAGGAGAACGCCAGCCCTACCAAGATAGGATCCCTACGTCGATCCGCCGCCGACGCCCCAATGCTCAGCGCTTCCTCGGCCAACAATCATTCTCTGTTTTCTTTCGGTGGCAGCAATGGCGCGTCCGACGATATAGCCGATTCGACTACGACCTCGTTTGATTTTCTCCCCTCTGTGAGCTTTGACGACCTCCAGAGCAGTCTCGAATCTGCATCGACCGACTTTAAGCTGACGCAGTTTCCATCGCCGACCGGGCAGGGTAGCATCCTTGGAGGAGGAGACCGGAACATCGCGATCGGCAGCATGGTTGAACATTCTGGAGTCACACAGGCCGCGGTCAATACGCGCAATGCCGTCCAACCACCCCCACCATCACGTCCTGGGAGGACTGGCTCGATTCTGCGTCGGCCTAGCACGTCCAGCAGACAGCCCAGCGCCTCGTCCACTGTGTCGAGCAACCCGGGCGTCCCAGGAGCCCCCACTGCTCCTGCAGCCATGCGCCCTCGACGTCAGAGTCACTACCCCCCCGTATCCAATTCCAATGCGGTGAAGCCTCCCAGAAAATCGGTTGGGCCTGGCTTGTATGACGGCAATGACTTTGAATCGCGGAAGCGGAGGCCAAGTATGGCGTCCATGTCGGAGCGGAATGGCTTGGAATCCACTCGTTCCTCCATCGACGGCGGCTCTCGGCCGTTCGGGGACACAACTCGCAATCTGACGGGTTCGCGGGCTTCCAAGGCGCGGTCCGTGCAACCAGCGCCGCGTGCGAGTCAGTCAATGCTGTCACCAGACGTGAGCACTCTGTCGGTCGACCAAAACCACATCTCCATGGTGCTCCCGCGATCGCCCCGTACTGCCGCCAAGGGCTCGAATCCGGGCTCTGGAAAAAGAATGTCTATCATGCCAGGAGTTCCCCATGCCTCGCACGCGACAGGACTCGGGGCAAGAACCATCAGCCCGACTGACACGAGACGCATGAAGCGCATGTCGACTATGCATCAGAATCAAGGTCAGACCCAGGCGCAGACATTGGCAAACCCATTACCTATATCCAATGAAGTCCGGTCCTCATCCCGGTCCCCATCGATGCTTCCGCGGAAGATTTCAACGCCATCGTCATCCCGAACTACGCCAGATCCGAACAGGAAATCCTACAGCTCGGGTCTCTCAATCGGCTCGACGAACAGTTTTAACACGGTTCGTACCTCGACAGGTTCCATCCAGGCGCGAAATTCACAGACCGGAAACTCGAGGCTGCCAGCACCAAAGGCTTTGAATCTGCACAACAGCACGGTCGCGGACGACGAGGAGGATGTTCCGCCGGTCCCGGCGATACCAAAGGTGTATGAGTCGCCCAAGGATTCCCCCGCCGAACTATCATTCTTGGACAAGAGGAAGTCCAATCTCGCGTTCGATGCAAGCAGCTTGAACAGCAACTCAACCGGGAGTGTGTCGCTGGTGCTGAATGAGCCGCCGCCTGTCAAAGTCCAGCGAAAACCTAGCAACCGTAAATCGGTCCATACCTCCAAGTTGGACTTGGAGAAGAAACCCGCAGCGCAGTCCAAGAAGAACTTGCAGCCGCTTAGGCTCCCTCCTATCACCCTCGGACCCCTAAGCACCCCGACGGCTGCAAAAATCGCCGCACTGCAAGAGCAAGGGCTCTCGCAAAGGAATCTTTCACCTCCGCCGACAAGGCAGGCCGCCAAGACTCCCACAACACCCATGACCGCGTCAAAGAGCACATTCTTCTCTCGAAACCGGGCAGAGGAGAGGACCGATGTTCAGCATCTTAGAAGTAGCAGCTCGGTGCACCGGACGAGACGGGAAAGCCCAGTGGTGGCCGATGCGACCAGTTCTTCCGAGTCGTTCACAAATGCTGGGCTTAGAATCGGGGGCCAGCGATCGGGAATGTCTCCTTTTTTGTCTTCCTCAGTACCAAAGGGAGGAAATCTAGAGTCATCCTTCCTCAAGCGTTCAAAGACGGGCGGTGATTATACTCTGCCGCTAGACGCAGTTCCCAGCGTGCCGGCTCACCAGCCGAAACCTTCTGGGCCGCGAGCACCAAGATCAATGGCGACGAAATCCACTGGGACAAAATCGCCTCCCCCACTATCTAGTCCGGACGAACCACCAACTCCGTCATCGATCAGCTCTCTCCGGCGGAAGCTGAGTTTGTCCTGGAAGCGAAGCGCCTCTAAAAACAGCATCAGTCAACTTCATGAGAAGACTGACCATAACAGTGTCAAACATGATTCAATGCCACCTCCTCGAATCCCCATCTCTGCCACTTTGAACAATGTTGCCTCGATGAGCAAGGCTCCCAGTCCCACACCGTCCACCAAGTCCAACGGTACCGGGACGTATCTGGAGTCGAGGAGGAGAAAGAGTTCTGCTTCGAGTCTCAACGCAATAATCGCACAAGAGAGAAATCGAAGCGATAGCCTCACAGCCAAGGAGTCGACGCTTGAAACGGTCTCGGAGCGGTCGGCGCTCTCGTACAACGCGTCGGTTGTGCAAAAGATACTGAAGCCCAAGAGCTCGGCTGCCACGCTACGCAACCACGACGTCTGGACAGCCGACCTCGACAAGGATGATCTGGTAGCCGAAGAGGAAATGAAGAAGCTTGGCCAACGGCGCAAGGAGACGGAACAAGCGGCACGGACACTGGACGCGCTCAGGAAGCGCGCCACGGCCAAGGAACGAGTGAGCCCGCAGGAAGCCATTCGCATCGCTGTTCTTAACATTTACGAGCGCGGCGAAATCGTGGATTACAAGGACATATACTTTTGTGGCACCCAAAACGCGGCCAAGGTGGTGGGTGACGTGCAATCAGACAGTCCCAACTTTGGATACGACGACGAGCGAGGTGACTACTCCATCGTCGCCGGTGATCATCTGGCATACCGTTACGAGATCATCGACGTGCTTGGAAAAGGGAGCTTTGGCCAGGTAGTCCGATGTATCGACCACAAGACAGGCGTCCTCGTTGCTGTCAAGATCATCCGGAACAAGAAGCGGTTCCATCAGCAGGCTCTTGTCGAGGTCAACATTCTTCAGAAACTGCGCGAATGGGTAAGTTGCTGGCTAGGCTTGCATGGGTGACTCCAGCCACCGAGCTTATTTTCCGCTAACCATCAGTTAGGACCCCAAGAACAAGTACAGCATGGTCAACTTTACCCACAGTTTCTACTTCCGCGGCCATTTGTGCATCTCGACCGAGCTTCTGGATATGAACCTCTACGAATTCATCAAGTCGAACGCGTTCCGCGGCTTCTCCCTGAAACTCATCCGACGCTTCACCAAGCAGCTGCTCAGCTCGCTGAACCTGTTGAAGCAGCACAAAGTCATCCACTGTGACTTGAAGCCCGAGAATATCTTGCTCCGCCACCCGCTCCACTCGGAGATCAAGGTAATTGACTTTGGGTCCAGCTGCTTCGAGAACGAAAAGGTGTACACGTACATCCAATCACGCTTCTACCGATCACCCGAGGTCATCCTTGGCATGACTTATGGCATGCCCATTGACATGTGGTCACTAGGCTGCATCCTTGCCGAACTATACACGGGCGTCCCAATTTTCCCAGGAGAAAACGAACAGGAGCAGCTGGCTTGTATCATGGAGGTTTTCGGACCCCCAGAGAAGCATCTCATTGAAAAGTCGACGCGGAAGAAGCTGTTCTTCGACAGCATGGGCAAACCTCGCCTCACGGTATCGTCCAAGGGACGGAGGAGGCGTCCATCCTCAAAGACGCTACAACAGGCGCTAAAATGTGACGACGAGGCTTTTTTGGATTTCTTGACCAAGTGTCTTCGGTGGGACCCGGATCGCCGAATGAAACCCGAAGAAGCCATCCGGCACGAGTTTATCACGGGTCAAAAGACATCAGTTCCTGTACCCCGCCTGCGGGATTCCTCCCCGAGCAAACGCTCTGGCAGCGTCAGTGCAACTCCCCGGCCCCTACCAGAGCCACCAGCCGCTGCTAAAGGGGGTGCATCTTTGCGACCGCGCGATAGTTCGGGCGTGACGGCCACTAGCCCTCTCAAGCAAAGCATACCCGCTTCTACTTCACGCAGGACCTCGGGCGTCAGCACCACCTCGAGTGTGCAAGGCGGCACCGGTATCAAGCGCATCAGTACAGGGGGCAATACGAGCTACGCTGCTACCACTGGATCTATTGGCAGCAGTGGTCTCCCAAGGGCCTCGGCTCGTAGTGTGAGCGCGAAGCATGATCTCGCGGCCGCGGGCGCTACTGCTGCCATGGGTCGTCGGGCCTAGTTGGAACCTCCGGCACAAGTAGCTGCAAGACTAGCGATTTGCAGGACTTGCTAGATGGAAGCCACTCCGGAATACACTGGAGATTTCCGAGCGCCACGCCCCACAGATTGGGCTTGGTTGGGTCAGTTCGCCTGATTTTACGAAACGAAAATCCTGATGATACAAAGTTATGTTGAAGAGGCATGGGGTCGGTGGTTAATACTAGAAGCCCTGACGGGACGACGACGATTGGAATGCGGATGGTAGGATTTAGAAGCCCGATGCACTTTTGAGCCAACGTCAATGGGCTGTTGATGGATGGATGATGATACCACATATTGCATGGCATTGCGTGTTGTCCTTATCCTGTTCCTCTTGATGTATTGTTTTCTCTGTCACGTTCTCTGTTCCGTCCTGTCCTATCAAAGAAACGGCGTCTCGTCGGTTGGTGTGCTTAAAACATTTTTTTCTTCAAAAGTCTGCAACTGGTGCTTGCAAGACCGACTGACGGGCAATACGACACAGGCGGGCAAAGAAATGAAATGGATTCTGGCTGGCTGGCTATGGATATGACTAGAGGTGAGAGAGAACAAACTACTCTATTACCATTACGCTATTATACGTGGTTCATTTCTTTCAGCTTTCTGGTTATTTTGTCTCTCCGTCTCTCTCGCCTCGCATTTGGTTCTCGAGTGGGAGGGGAAGTGCGGCTCTGCTTGATAGGACTGTCGTGCATTGCAGATAAGTTTTTTTTCCCCTCCCCCCCCCGGTCTATTCTCTCCTGTCGACTTGCGGAGGGGACCAATATGACGACTGGCTGGGCCCATTTCTCGGTCAACGGACGTGATGCGCGAACACCACCCCATGCATGACTGTGTCGCGATACGAGATTCACGGTTTGGACAAACGTGCGCGATGAGGGCAAGGGAACTTTTTGGAACTTTTATCCGCTTCTGTCCCAATACCCGAGTGGGTGGACTCGGGCCACCCGGGCGGTACGGTGTCAAGTGAGGGAGTGATTATGAGGGGTTCGCGTTGAAAAAGCCTGAGTGTGGTGTGTGTATGGGTGTATTGCCTTCCTAATTCGGTTCCCTTTTCGTTCTTTTCACGCACATGCACCACGACGCAAATCGCAACGCAGTGCCGACAAAGCAGCATCCGCAACACACGCCGAGTTTGTAGGTCGTTCCGGTTAGTCCATTAGGTTGTCGGTCAGTTTTTGTCGGTCCTGTTCAGTTCCCTTTAGTTTGGCTTGAAGTTGCAAGGCTGCTGTTGTTTGCCGCTGCTGTTGCTGCTGCAATGCAAAAGCAAAGCCACCTCGCCAGAGCTGAACCAAAGCACACAACGGGTCGGTATGATGTATTGTGTGATGCGGGAGATCGGGTTGCGGCTGCGGCTGGCTGCGGGTGATTGAGCTTGGCAGGCACAGCACGATTGGGACTGGGGATTTTACCACGCAACTTCACCTCACCTGATCTGACCTTACAAGGCAAACCTTGGCTACCTTAGGTACCTAATAGTTCCAAGGCTGAGGTAGGGTACCTTACCTCTCTGTCTCTTGGTTCTGTTGTGTTCTTTTTCCTTTGATCTTGGCCTGGATCTCGGTGTCTTGCCCCCCCTTCCCTCCCCTTCAGACCGAGGCACAACTACAGAACTGGCACAGACGTATACCCTGAGGCTGACCGACAAAAGTCCCATCTAAAACAGGCAAACACCGGTCCTTTTGCCCACCTACATCAGCCACCCATGCCCCCGATAGGTCCTCCGAAGGGGCGTGCGACACGATACCATACCGCGCCACACCATGCCGTCGTCAACATTTCTCCAAGCGGGCAGGCACTCGAAATTAGAGGTACAAACTTGATAGGTTACAGGGGTTTTGTTCCCTTGCTTGGGGACGCCATCCATGTTCCTCGTTCTGCTCTTGAGGCGGCGGAGCTGTGGTTTACTAGGCAAAGCATGGGACACAATGGGTGTTGTACTCTATTGATGGCGAACTATAATAGAGAAGCAGAATAGGGCAGGCCGGATACCGGTAACACAGCAAGGCGAGGAAAGGCGCCGTGTGGCGTAAGGTGGTTGGGAAAATATTTGATCCCGCACGAGAGGTGGCGAGGCAGGGGAGAGATGAGACGAGCTGAGACATCAGAACTTTACTTTGAGGGCTGATGACAGGGCGAGGTGGTAACGAAGAACGACCGTGACAATGTCATGAGCAATGACATTGGCTACAGCAAATGGGAGCCGGCACCAAAACAGGCAACCCAGTATCAAGAATCGGTCTGCCTTG
>Ga0247763_1001777_pt1 | contig 11884 bp, 4 predicted proteins | sample UWRJL141409B4_FD_179926 | JGI IMG/M metagenome (GOLD analysis project Ga0247763, IMG submission 179926) | Plant litter microbial communities from Arlington Agricultural Research Station in Wisconsin, United States - UWRJ-L141-409B-4 | ecosystem: Environmental > Terrestrial > Plant litter >...
ATATGTGAGCCCCAGCGGGAGCTGGGGCGAGTTGTGGTTTTTATATACAAAGGAAATAGCTCAGCCACAGCTAAGAGCAAGCTCTTGGTCACAGGTGGCTCAGGTGGCTTAACTAGCTCCTTGGCACGACACACCCCCCATCCTTGCACAGGCCCCACAATTGGCCTGGGCGAGGATGACTAATCGTACTTTCAGAAGCCATTGCCGCCCTTTTTTACCCGAGAAATTTTCCACCCCTCCACTCCAAAAATCTATTCTTGGCTCAGCCCAGTTTTTCTCGTACCGCCAATCTCGATCCAGTCAGAAATTAAAATTAGACCCGGCTATTAATAGTTTAAAATACCTTCAAAGTAAGTAAAGCTCTCTTTTCTTATTAATTCTCAAAACGCGCGAGTATATAAGCACGCGCGTAGCTTTCTAAATTCGCTCTAATCGTTAGATTAATTACCCCAATTTCCCCAATCATTAAGTCAATTTTCGGATCGCAAAATTAGCTCGTTTTTCATAAAGTCAATTACCCTAGCCATCTAGTAACTCGTACTAATATACGCGCAGATCCGGAAAAAAGTCGTCCCAACCGGCAACCCCTAGTAAGTATATTCGCGGCAATCGTTCGAACGTAGGAGCATACCAGTCCGAGGCTCCCAAGTCTGGCTTAAGGAAACGTTTAGCCTCCAGTAGCGATTTTAACCCTGCTACGAAGCAAATTTATATTAATTTTTTCGCTTTTACTCCAATTACTGAAAGCTCTCCCTTCTCTCGCATTAACTTTACAAACATACTCGAGGCTTCAATTCCACTTCGCGCTTTAATATTTACAAATACTCCACGCGTTTAACTACCTACTTTCGATTTTACCGTTAGGCTTAACTTCCTCAACTAAAAGGCTTTTAAGTAGTAAGAGTAGGATATTAAGTAGTTTCTATCCTACGTTTAGGAGGAGCTAAGCTCCCTTAATAACGGTTCGTTTTCGCAACGTATCTACTTTAACTTCGCTATATACGCCCAATTTCATCTTCGCATACTTAAAGAGAATTCCACCGCAGTCTTTTTAAACCCGTTCATCCGTTACTAAATCTTACTCCGATTAAAAAAGCTGCAAATTAAAAACTATATACGCTATTTCAACTTACTTATTTACAGTAATATTAGAGGCTGCGAAAAGGGCCCCAAAAGCAGCGAAAAATACAAACTCTATACTACAGGGCATCCGTATCGCCCTATCCCTTCGGAACTTATTCCCGTAATTAGGTAGTACTATAACGTTTATTTCGAGTCTAATCTCCCTATTAACGTATTATTTAAGGATAGATTTAAAGCTATCCTTAGAGCTTTATATAAGCCACTTAGGGAACTTACTACCTTCCTCTCCTCCCGTAATAGTAATAGTTTAGGTAATACCAAGTACTCAAGTAAGTTTACTACTTTCGCTACTACTTAAAACGCTTTTAATTACGTTAACGCTTAGGGATTTGGATAAAAAATAATTAATTATATTTTCAGGTTTCCTTAAAAATCGTATCAGCTTTTAGTTCCTAACGTTAATACTCCCGTAATTAAAGCTAAATCAAATAATTTAGATAGTAGTAACGTTTCAGGCTAAAAAGTCCCGCCACTTACAATAGTATTTGTAACAAAGTAAGGACTATACCCCAGTTTTACCAAAAAAGTAAAACGTAAGTTTAGGGCTAAGTAGTTAAAAGGTTACAACGAAGACGATAACAAAGGCGAGGAGTTTTAAGACAAGCTAGGAGATATTAACTAGCTTAATTAGTTTAAGCCTAAAACTAGGTCCTACAATTCGCATCTTCCCCCGCTCCAATTTATAATAAACGCAAGTAACCCCAACGATACTTATCGCATTAATATCGTCGCTTAAGTAAGCTAAGATCTCTAAACGTAAGTTTTTAAGGAAAGTTAAAAGAAAACAAATAAAAATCTCAAGTAGTTAAAGTATAAGCGTTAATACTATAATTAGCTATTTACTAAAAAGCTCGCAGAGGCTATAAAAGCTGCAAAGGACGCTAACTTGGTACTTTTAAAACTCGTTAAACGTTAAATTATTAAATTAAATACAGAGGTTTATAAGGGGTTATTATAATTATTATCCTTGGGAAGTATATATATACCCTCATTTACTCCCTCCAAACTCCTCTTAAAAAGGAGCTTACTCTTACTAAGAAAAAGTTAAAAGGGTTATTTAAAAAAGTCGTTAAAATTAGGGGTAGCGGTACTATTAAGGAGGTTATTTAATTGCAAATTCGGGTAAATACTATAAAGGAGCTAGCTTAAGGTAATAAGTAGGCTTACCTTGCTAAAATTAACGAAAAGCTCTAATAAAAGCGGAAATTTATTTAAAACTTTATTTATAAAGGGTTTAAAGATTTATTAAAGAGTTTAAAGGGTTATTTTATCTTAAAGTAACACTTCCGAGGATATTTTTATATATATTAGTTAAATAAGCTAATCAGATTAATATAAAGAAGTTATAAACGTACTTATTAGTACGCTCCACTCCTCCGCCTTCTAATTCTCTAAAATAGGCATCTTATTCTTTATACTCGCCTTAATTTTATACCGTACGTCCTAAAGATTAATAAGCTTAATAAAGTACTCAAATTTCTGCCTTAATAAGTACTTAATCAACCCATCTATTAGTATTTTATCTATTAAAAGGTATTTAATAGTAAAAAATTCTCTTTTATATTCTTACCTTAACTACAAGTTCTGTATATCTACGTACTTAAGCTTAGTATTAATATACTCTAAGGTATTTGTAACAAGCCTAATTATTTATATATTATTACAGAAGATTATTAAAGGAAAGGAGAATACTTCGCTAATATTCTTAAGGAGCCTTCTAAAAGCTATACTCTCTTTAGCTATAGCACCTAAAGCGTAGAACTCTGCTTTAATTAACAAAGTAGTAACCATAGCTTATCAAGCTGCCTTTTAGTAAACTAGGCCTCCTATAAGCAAAAATACAAATCCGTAAGATAATTTACGTATTTTTTTATCTAACGCAAAGGAGGCGTCTCCGGTGATTAAAAACTACGGAGCTCCTACTCAAATAGGCGCGTATTAAATAAAAAGGAACCTTATAACGTAAAGGTAGCTCAAGGTATAGTAAGCGGCCTTAATATAATCTTAACTTGGATTAATAAGAAACTTCAAAAACTAGGAGACTGTAAACGCAACATCCGGCCTTATTATAATAGCGGTATAAAGAATACTACTAATAAGTTTTTAAAAAAGCTTAATCTCCTACTTCAATACCTCCCCCAAATTCTTAACAAGCTCTTCAACTAGTAGGAGTATAAAAAAGCATTTCCCAATATCGTCTACTCCAAACCTCTTCGCGATCTTTTCGATATACTAATCGTAAATAAGCCAGAATTTCTTACTCTCCCGGTTTCTAATTACGCGTATACCCAAAAAAGTATTAACGTTATCTCCCCCAGTAAGGCTATACTCCTTCTTAATCCCCTCTACCATCTTAATTACGGTCTACTTATAGCTTTTAAGGTATATAAGGAGAAAATTATCTATATAAACCACTAAGTATACTATACGCTCTTTATTGTAAAAGAGGTAAGGCTCCTCCTTTAATTAGAAGAAACCCACCTTCTTAAACGTAACGTAAAAAGTCTTATACCAAAGTATAAAAAAGTCCCTCAGCCTATATAAAGCTTTATTAAGTAGTACTATAAAACCCTCTTTCTTAAACCCATTAGGGAGCTCACAAACTACCCCCGAAAGGTTTTCTCCTTAAATAACGTTTAAAAACGCTTACTTTATATCAAATTATTTAACCTTCCAATCTTTAACTATTACAAAGGCAAGTATAATATATAAAATCCGCGCAGCTAATATAGCTACATAGGTATCCTATAACGTATAGTAGTATTAAAAATCTCCTCGTATAATTATATAAACCTTAAATATAAAAATCCCCCCAACTATTTTTTGTAAAAATACCTATTTAAGTAAAAACGGGTATTATTTTTATACTCTTAGATCAAACTTAAAGATCTCTTTCCAAATCTTCCTATTAATAAACTTACTTATTTCTTAAACAACTACTTCCAGAAATTCCTTTCCTAAGAAATAACTCTCAAGCTCCCTTTAATTCTTCAGGGGTAGGAGTATTATAAGCTCTTCGTAAGTTAGGGTTCTCTTATAAATTACCGTTACTACAATTTCGTATAATATACGGTAAACGTAATCTCCTCCCTAAATTACCTTTTACTAATCAGGTAGGTAGGTTTCTATAAAATCATACCACTATTAATTACAACTAATCAAAATCTCTTCAAACTTATACCAATTCTTAAAAAAAGTAAAAACTCCCTTTTCTATACCAGTAACCACCTTAACCTCTTTTTATTTCTTTCCCCTTAAATTATATCTATAAGTAGGAAACCCTATACTTAGGCTAGATATTTGCTAAATTAGCTTAAATTAAACTCGCTTTTATACTCGCGTTATTACTTTTAATAATTTCTTTTATAAAGGTCTCAAGGTTACTTTAGCCCCTAATTACGGATTTCTCCTAAATCCTTCTTAGGAAGCACCCCCGCCAGCCTTATATTTAGAACTCTTAGTACAAATTACAATTATTAAACGTATACTCACTTTCGAACTTAATCGTATTTACTTCATACTACTAGGGTATTCGTTTATTTACTTATTTTCGTAAGCGGGATCTTCTCCGGATAACTTATATATACCCGGGCCTTATTATCCAAAAGTCTTTAATACGTTAAAAAAATCTTTATTAGCTTTTAAGCTAATTTTTTGCCTCTAAGCATCTTTATCTCCGCTTTCCTACGCGTTAAAAAAATCGGTTTTAACCTTTAAAACAAAATCTTACTCTTAGGCTTCCGCAGCTCCGCTATTCAACTCTTCCTACTACAAAGCCTATTACAAAGCCGAACCTTTAGCGCCCGCTTCCTACTATTTAGGCAAGGAATTTATTAACGTTAAAATTATAAATCCTTAGGTTAGGGTTAAAGGCTTATCAATTAACTCGCAATCTTTTAAACTTCTAGGTAATTCTACCCCTAAACTTAATTTTAAAGGTTCCTTACTATTTTACAACTCCCCTTCCTTAGGCTCGTTTAGTAGATTAAGGGATAAATTTATCGTTAAAAACTCGTTAATTAAATTAATAACTAAAAGGGGCTTACGCGCTCCCTTAGTTAGGTTTACGTACTTTACTATATAATCGATCTCCTCTACGTTTAAGGCTTCCCTTTTCTCCTTTTTGGATTCGAAGAAAAATTCCTTATTAAACGTTACGTTACGCGTAATTATTACTCAGTCTAGAAGCGGTACCCAGATTTTGTAAAGGTTAAAACCCCCGTAACTAACTAAATACTTTAGGTAAACGCGCTCCTTGGTCTTAAAGGTACGTTAATTAATATTCTTTACCCTTTTAACCAATAACGGATATACCCAGTATCCGTATACGTATACCCCAGACTAATCTGGGTATACGTTTTTTATCTAAGCTCCCTTCGGACCTTACTTTACAAGGTACTAGCAGTAGTACTACCTAAACTACTAGTAAAATTTTTCGTTTGGAGATATCCAGTTATTATACTTACTTAAACTTATTCCGTATAAGTATACTATAGCAGTAATAGACTCTAGTTATATATATTCCGGAAGCCTTACTCCCGTTAGTATTTTTAAAAACTTCTCCTACAGTTCCTTACTAACGCGTTTAATACCGTTATTAGATTTATAGTAGGCGGTTCCGGTTATTTCGTACTTAATGCCCTCCTTTGCGAGCTACCTTATAAGTTATATCTCTTTTTTAATACTATACGTACTTGTATTTTAATTTTAGCCGATAACGTAGATCCTAAACCCGTACTGCCTTTATACCTATCGTTTAAACCGCTATAAGATTATAGTAACGGTTAGCCCGGCTTTATCCCTTATAATATAGATAAAGGGCTTATTACTAAACTTATCTCTTATAAGTACAGTATAATAAATATTCCCAATCCCTTAGTTAAATTTAAAAATATCCTACGTAATTTTCTAAAATAGTTTCTTGGATTAGTAGGGTAAAGGCTAGCGGTTAATTACGCTTTTAGCGTAAATTTAAGCGTAATTTTCGTACTTTTAACGTAAGGAATTATTTATACTTCTTTTAATCTTAACGCCTTTTACGCGTTTTACTAGGTAGCGGAGAGCATCCCTTCCAAGGTATTTTAATCGCAAATATTATAAAGCGATAGTATCTTCTCTTGGGTAATTATACGATTAAGGTTTTACTCCCCTACTTATAAACGCTATAATTATAGGGCTAAGTATATAAGTAACTTACAGTTCACTTAAAGGTACCAAATTAAATTAAAAGTAGGAGGAAAGAGGTTTATATTTAAAGAAGATAATATTATAGTAATAAACGAGCTTACGTATAATCTTACTATACTTTGGAGTTTTATAACGTAGGGTTAAATTATGATTATAGTATTATAAGCTCGCTACTTCCTTAAGCTTTCCTTTAGAAATAATATTAATATAAAAACCGGAAATTATAGTAATATTTTATAATAAAAGATTCTCCGTATTCTCGCCTTTTTAGCCGTTTAAATAATTCTTAAATATACGTAATCTATACCTAAAAATAGGAAAATACCCAGTTCCTACCTTAATAAACCTACCTTACCTATTAGCTACAAACAAGTCTAGAAGGAAAAGCTTCTTTTTATTAATAATATAAAGGGCTTCGTAATTATTAAGAAACGTATTATCCGAAAATTAATATAAAACCTAGCTTATAGCTACGTATACCCCTAAGCTCTTATCTAATTTTTTAAGTAAAAATAAATTAATAATTATAGCGTAGGGATGCTTTATAGGGAGCTTAGTAAAATTGGATCCTTTAAGGGTAATTAAAGTAGGATTTTTTTAATTACGGGGTCCTAATTTTATAATTCGGGGACCCAGCTAAGTATTAAAAGCAGTATTCGTAACCAAATCTAATTACACTTTTTCGGCTAGCAGCTTATAAAAACTAATAAAATCTTGCTCCAAGGGCGAAAAAAGGATTATTATAACGTTAATAAACCCGGGCTAATCTCCTCCTCCCTTTACGGAATTAACTCTACCCCCGGAAGAGATTTATTTAAGTTCTCCCTACTTAGCGCGTAATTCCTTCTTAAGCTTATTATATACTAATTTATTAAGGATAGAAAGGATTTAATTACGCTTTTTCTTATTAAGGCGTTTCTTCGAATAAATTAGGGCGTTAGGTACGAAGTTTTTACTATAAGCGAAGTAAAAAAAGTTGCAATTAGTTAACTCCTACCAGTACTTCCGGAGCTTATAAGGGCAAGTATACTTAATTTTAGTAGTTTTGCTTTTCCTACCGGAGCTATTTTATTCCGTAATAGTATAAGATTTATTATAACCCTTCTCCTTTTTCTCCTTAGCGTTAAGCTTAATTTCTACTTCTAAGTTACGAGTAAGCTCGTTTAAAGTCAGGAGCTCCTCGCTTTTATCAAGCAATTTGGTATACTCGAATCTCTACCTTTTACCCTACTCGCTATTAATATACTTAATAACAATGGCGAGCTAATCCAGGGTAGTTAATAATATCTTAACTTCCTATATACTATAGGCGAGAGCTTCCTCGTAAACCCTTTTTTAGTTTTATATCCAGGTGGTTAAGTTGACCCTTCTAACTCTAATTAATTATATTACGTCGTTATAATTATTATAAACGTATATCCGGGTAAGCTCCGCTTCTTCGTTAAATTATATATAGAGCTTAGCGACGCGATTTTAAACCGTAATAGGTTTATTTTATTAATTTAAAAGCTAAAGGTTAATTGGGTAAAGGATCTTCGTATTAACTATACTTTCGATCCAGGTTTAAATATTTATAAAGTACTAAAACTAGTTTTTACGCCTATACTCTTTAGCAACCCATTCCTTTATTCGAAAATTATAATACTTAAAGGAATTAAGTATTATTTTAACTAGTTTCGTTTTTATAACTTTTTCTAAACTAGTAAGCTTTTCGTACTTAGTAAGCTTTTTTTTAAAACCCGTATCCTAGAGCTGGATCTTATCCAGGGTTCCTTGAAAGGTTGGAGGATCGAAAAGGTTATAATAGATTACTAAAGGGGCTTTAGCAAGGGGATTAAGGAGGTACCAAATCTATTACTCTTTACAGTAAAGCTTTAACGCGATATACCATTCGTTCCACTCGTTACGCTTAGTAAGCTTAACCTTAGTTACAAGCTTATTATTGGTTAATATGGTAACGAGGTTAAAGTTTAAAGATAAAAGATTATTAAAGGTATTTAAGAAAAGAAGTATAAATGCTCTAAAGCCTATATAGTAACGGCTAACTTATACGTTCTTAGATACTGCTACAGCTTATAAAGCGCCAGGCTTATAACTGTAATACCGTCGCTGGAGGAATTAGAGGCATGAGTTTAATTATTAAAAGGTATATTATTCTATATGTAAGCCCCAGCGGGAGCTGGGGCGAGTTGTAGTTTTTATATACAAAGGAAATAGCTTAGCCACAGCTGAGAGCAAGCTCTTGGTCACAGGTGGCTCAGGTGGCTTGACTAGCTCCTTGGCACGACAGCAGTTGAGGGTAACTACTATTTGGAGCCCGGGGTAGTATTACGGTACCAAACCGGCCCCGGACTAGTAGCTATACGTGACCTCCCCAGCACCTAGTATATAGCCCGCCAAAGGGAGCCAGCTCCCTTTGGCTCCCTTCGTGTAATAACAAGTCTCTTCCCCAGACTTAAGGTCGGCACCGTGACAAGGGGGTAAAAGACGGCTATAAGGGAGGTTCTGTTTGCTATGAGCCAGGAGAACACGGGGGTTTCCGTTTAATATCTCAAGTAAAACCAAATATAACAGGTAATAATCCCTGGGCCATTTAATTAGTATATAGTATAAAGCGAGCAATTACTCTTTATAAAGTGGAGAGCGGCTAAGGTTTAAATGTAGTTGTAAAGAACTAGGGAGAGTAAGATTAACGTTATTAATACTACCGCTTAGGGTTATTACGCCCCTAGCCCAGTAACCATAGGTAAGCAGTCTATACTAGGCGACCTATGGCCAGTACCTAAAGTTGGATTACGCTTCCAGGATATAAATATTAAACTAAACTTTATTATACATTTAATAAACCCAGATATCGTATTTACACTAACGTAGAACGAGGCAGATCTTATAGTATATAAGCTCACAACAGGAAAAGTTATAAAACGAATTATATTATTGCTAACTAGCACCCTCACTTACCGGGTACTATAGCACGCTTGGAATACTGAAACCGTCCATTACCTCCGCCAAGTCACGGACCATGGCCCCATGGCCCGTGGTTCTGCCGGTCCTGCCACCACTCACCGCCCAAGTCGGGTGGTTGAGGCGGGGCCCAGCGAGCGCTGGACTCACCCCCGTAAAATAGCCCTAAAGAAATTCCCAGAGGTCGCGCACCTTTGGAAATTTCTTCTCTTTTTCTCTTCACCTTACAATTCTACTATCTTGATTCAACCACCAGCGGCCCGTCCCTGCATCAACTGTTCCATAAACGTGACACGCCACAAGCAGTACGATACCTACGGAGGGTACTGCCTCTTTATAATATAGCTTAGTCTCAATCCAATTTGCAATAGTAACTACGCCTATACAAGTAGTATCAGATCTGTAGTTTTCAACATCTACACTAAACGTTTTACTACCTTTATATACCACGCCGTCTATGATCGGATACCCAATACCCATCTTTAGCACGGGCTACTTACCATAAGTATTCATAGCTACCGCAGTAACTCGGGAGGAGGGGGCAGCATCGCCAATCTAAAGTCGGCAGTTATACTGCTCAAAATACGACGGCCACGCCCACTCCAACACGGCTATTAGACCAGGGGAACCTCTCCCAATTCCAAGGGCCATTACAGTTCAAGAAGACCTACGGTTGGCCATACCGCCTGCAAATGACGGTATGCATTCTCGACCGCAGCAGCTTACTCGCGTAGCATGGGCGCTAGTAATAGGGAGCAGCGGTAAGTATAGCCTAAGCGAGCAGGGATAGCTGGACGCCATAACGGCCGAGTGGCTTAACGGGAACGAGAAGACGCTGATTTACGTCACGGGTAAGGAGTACACTGTTTGGATGTTTGGGCGCGATGTAGACACCAAGGCAGAGGAGATGATAGGAAAGCGTTTATGGGGAGAGCGGTGGCGGAGGATTTTAGACTGAAAGAATTTCTTGTATTACGCAATATCTTTTGACCTAGTTGGTGCGGCTAATAAGATATATATCCTTGGTCAAGAAAGCTTCCGCTTGAGTCCGGTGGGCCGCAACACTGAATTACCCACCAGTAGGAAGAAGGGACCGAAATTTGCCTAGTTACATCCAACCAACTGCAACGGTGATAGGGACAGAAATGCCCAAGATATATCAAGGTGACACCGCAGACGCATAATCGATTCTGATGTTCAAGATAAATCCAATCCACAAAGCGAGCAGAGATGCCACCGAGAGCACTACAAGCCGTTTGGCTATTACTGGTCGCTGCCGTCACCGCCCAAAACAACACTTATGTCGGCTACCTGATCAGCACATTCTCCGACAAAACCCCAGCAGTACAGTGGCACCTATCCAAGGGCAACGACCCCGGCGCGTACACGTTCATCAATCGAGGGCAACCTGTTCTCAGATCAACAGTTGGAACCAAGGCAGTTCGAGACGTGTTTCTCGCTACGAATAGCGCCAGGGATGAGTGGTTTATGATATGCACAGATCTCGATGTCATGGCCCCAGGCTTTTCCTGGGACAGAGTGACTCGCCGGGGAAGTCGGAGCATGGTAGTATGGAGGTCCAAGAACCTGGTCGACTGGGAGGAGGGCCCCTTACTTCCTCTGTATGGTTTCCCCGGTTTTGCCCATCACTTATTATCTTGCCAAGCTGATCCAGGATCACAGAGTGGAAGACGAAACAGCAGGCATGCTCTGGGCACCCTCTGCCGTCTGGGACAGTGACACATCCCAGTACCACGTCTTCTGGTCTACCCAACTCTACAGCCCCTCGGACCCTTCCCACACAGGGACAGCAACGCTAAAACGCATTCGCTACGCCACGACGCGAGACTTTGCCGCTTTTAGCCCACCCAAGGATTATCTCGCACCCCCAAGGAGTGCCATCATCGACCAGGAGTTTCTCTACCTCGGTAAGCCAGGACATTTTGCTCGCTTCTACAAGAACGAAACAGCAGGAAGCCGAGTGGTTATAGAGACGACGACCAATGGTCTGTTCGGTTCGTGGAAGACAATTGGAAACGTGAGAACCGAAGGGCGCCGCGAGGGACCGGCTGCGTGGGCGGATAATACCGTGCCTGGGAGGTATTATTTATTGTTGGACGATTACACGCAGTACCTCCCCTTTCAGACTAATGATGTCGGAACGGTGCCATGGGGCGTACCGCGCTGGCCGGATTTTCCCAAGGGGTTGAAGCATGGGTCGGTCACGCCGTTGACAAGTGGTGAGTACGAGGCAATTAGGTTGAGGTATCCTGCTTGATAGTCTCAAACAAAACATTGTACAATACAAGTACCGTACTCAAAAATTGACACGGCTTGAAATCCCTCCTAAACCCTAGAAAATCACCAGTTCCGGCGAGGTAAGCCCGGGCGGAAGAGGTTATTCCGATCCGGCGCAGCTAAATACGTGATCGTGAAGTTGTTGTAGTTGTTGTTGTTATTGAGAGGCGCGCGCGTAGTGAAAGCGCCTTTAGCGTTGGAATAATCGTCGGCTTTAATTGAACGATTCAAAAAAAAAAAAAAAGAAAATGGGGGGGGAAAAGAGGAAAAGGGAAAAAACAAAAACAAAGCA
>Ga0247763_1001782_pt1 | contig 11872 bp, 7 predicted proteins | sample UWRJL141409B4_FD_179926 | JGI IMG/M metagenome (GOLD analysis project Ga0247763, IMG submission 179926) | Plant litter microbial communities from Arlington Agricultural Research Station in Wisconsin, United States - UWRJ-L141-409B-4 | ecosystem: Environmental > Terrestrial > Plant litter >...
CGCAGCGCCGTGCAGGCCTATCTGCGCCTGTTGCAGACCGTACGAGCCGCCCTGGACGGACCGCCCGGTTCGGGCCGACCACCCGTCGTGCCGCCCTCCGCCCTCGCGGAGGCGGAGCGCGCACTGGCCGCGGCGGGGCTGGAGGGCAACGAGGAGGCGTTCTTCCGCCTGCTGCGCGGCTGGTGCCCTGAGGTGAGATGAACCGCTGTCGCCCCCGCCGCCGTCCCCCTGCGGCCGGCGGCTCCGGGACCGTCGGCCCGTCGGCGCAGGACGGGTGACGTCCCGGCCCGCGGCGGCGGGCCGGGCCCTTCGCCGCCGGCGGTCCCGGCCCCGCTCAGTCCTGCGCGTGCGGAACGGTCACGGAGGTCGCCACGAGTGCCCGGCCCCGGTTCACCGTCCAGCGTCCGTCGAAGCGGCCGACACGACGGCCGCCCACGACCGGTCCGGGTACGAGAAGCGCGGCGCGCAGGGTGCCGGACGCGGTACGTCCGGGATCCAGGGAGACCTCGATGTCCGCCTCGGCGAAGTCGAGCCACTTCCCGGTGAGGGGGAACCACGCCTTGTAGACCGACTCCTTGGCGCTGAACAGCAGCTTGTCCCAGTGGATGCCGGGGTGCCGCAGGGCGAGGACGCGCAGCCGCTCGACCTCGCCGGGCAGCGCCACGGACGGCAGCACGTCGTCCGGGAGGGGCCGGTGGGGCTCCGCGTCGATACCGAGCGAGGCCAGGTCCGCGGCCCGCGCCAGTGCCGCGGCGGCGTAGCCGTCGCAGTGCGTCATGCTGCCGATCAGACCGGCGGGCCACTGCGGGGCTCCCCGTTCCCCGGGCAGCACGGCCTGCGGTGGCACGCCGAGTTTCTCCATGGCGCGCCTCGCACAGCCACGGACCACGGTGAACTCGCGGCGCCGCTTCTCGACGGCGCGGGCGATCAGTGCCTCTTCCTCCGGGTACAGCTCCGGGTACGGCGTCGTGCCCCGGATGCCCTCGGCCTGTTCGTCAGCGTGTGCCTCCACGGCCACGACCGACTCCGGGAGCAGCTCCTCGATCACCGGTTCCGACCTCCATCGGAAGAATGCGGCGCAGCCTGCCCGGCGGTTCCGAGCGCTTGCGCCACTCGCGGGGGTAACCCACCGACACCTCTTCGAAGCGGACGCCGTCGAGCCAGGTGGTGCGGGGAATGTGCAGGTGACCGTAGACCATCGCGGCCACGCGGTAGGTGCGGTGCCAGTCCGCGGTGAGCCGGGTGCCGCACCACATGGCGAACTCCGGGTACCAGAGGACCTCCGTGGGGTGCCGGTCCAGCGGGTAGTGGTTGACGAGCACCGTGGGCAGGTCGGCGGGGATCTCCGCGAGCCTGCGTTCGGTCTCGGTCACCCGGGCCCGGCACCAGGCCTCGCGGCTGGGGTACGGGTCGGGGTGCAGCAGGTGCTCGTCCGAGCAGACGATGCCTGTCCCGTGCGCGTACGCGAGGCCCTGTTCCTTGGTCGTGCTGCCCGCGGGCAGGAACGAGTAGTCGTACAGAAGGAAGAGCGGTGCCACGGCGACCGGTCCGCCGGGGCCCTCCCACACGGGATACGGGTCCTCCGGGGTGATCACGCCCAGCTCGCGGCAGACCTCGACGAGATGCTCGTAACGGGCCACCCCGCGCAGGGTGACGGCATCCGAGGGGTGGGTCCACAGCTCGTGGTTGCCGGGCGTCCAGATCACCTTGCGGAAGCGGCGGCCCAGCGTCTCCAGGGCCCAGCGGATGTCGGCCACCGTCTCCGCCACGTCACCGGCCACCAGGAGCCAGTCGTCGTCGGTCTCGGGGCGCATCTCCTCGACCAGAGCGCGATTCTCCGCATATCCGATGTGCAGGTCGCTGATGGCCAGCAGCCGGCCCTGACGGTCAGCCGTCGTCACCCTCGCCCCCTCGGCAGCTCGCGACCGCTGTCGGCCGCCCGGATGGGAACACAAGAACACATCCCCGCTCCACGGTACAAGAGCGGTCGTGCCCGGCCCGCACCGGCCGTGGTCGGCGGAGGCCCGCGGGCGGGCCGGGACGGCGGGGCGCGTGTGCTCCGACGTGCCTCGGGAGCCCTGCCGGGACCGCCCCGCCGATCCGTAACACGCGCGTAGCAGCAGAGCCGCTCGGGAAGCCTTATGATCGGCCCTACACAACCGCCACGAACTCCCGTTTCCGAACGGCGGTTTTTGTGTACCCAACTCATCTCCTGGCCGGGCACGGCCTGCTTCGCCGTGCCCGCGAACCCTGAAAGGCGGCCTGCATGGTCTCTCGCGTACGCGTCTGGCTCAATCGCACGTATGCGGAGAACGTGTTCTTCATGGATCAGCTGCGGCGAAATCCGTGTGGCCGCGCGGTCGAGATCCATGCGACCCACGGTGATCCGGACTCCCCGATCCTGGCCGCCGCGGACACCGCGGCGATGGAGCCGGAAGGCCTGTCCCCGGCCGCCTATGTCGAGTACGCGCTCGACCAGTGCGCCCGGCACGCGATCGACGTGTTCGTACCCGTCCTGCACCAGGCCTCCCTGGCCGGGCACCGCGAGGACTTCGCCGCGGTCGGCACGGCCCTGCTCGCGCCGCCCGCCGAAGGCGTGCACACCTTCCAGGACAAGGTCGTGGCGTACGAGGCGGTCGGGAAGCTGGGCGTGCCGGTGCCGCCGTGGTGGCGGGTCCGCACCGCGGACGAGCTGGTCGCGGCGGTCGACGAGCTGGAGGCGGCCGGGCACAAGGCGTGCTTCAAGCCGGCCTCGGGGGCAGGTGGCGTCGGGTTCCGCATCATCACGCGCACCCCCTTCTCGCTGATGCACCTCAACGGCTTCCCCAGCCCGTACATGCCGCTGGACCTGGTCGTCGAGGCTCTGCGGGGAGCCGGCGAACCCGTGGACTGGCTGGTCATGCCCCGGTTGGACGAACCGGAGGTGTCCGTGGACTGTCTCACCGGTCCGGACGGGCGGGTCCGGATGGCCGTGGGCCGGACCAAGAACGGGCGGCGGCGCGGTTTCACCCTGGACCCGTCGTGGATCGAGCCGTCGCGGGTTCTCGCGGAGGCGTTCGAACTGCACTACCTGACGAACATCCAGTTCCGGATGCTCGGTGACGAGCCGGTCCTCATGGACGTCAACACGCGCCCGGCGGGCGGTCTGCACCAGCTCTCGCAGTGCGGGATCAACGCGCCGTGGGCGGCCGTGCGGCTGGCGCTCGGCGAGGAGCCCGGCGATCTCGTGCCGCCGTTCCTCGGCCAGGACTACGCCGTGGTCTCCGGGCCGCGGGCGGTACGTTCCGCGTCGGTGCCGCGGCACGGGGATCCGGACCTTCCCGGGCAGGTGCCGACCGCGGACGTCCACGGCGGCGCGCAGACGGCCCAGGCACCGCCGGCGACCCAGGCAGCTCCGGCGCCGAAGTCCCCCCAGGCAACCCGTCCGGCCCAGTCCGCACCGATCGCGGACAGGCCGTTGACGGTCTGACCGTCCGTCCGCCTGACCGGTCACCCGGACGGACGGGCCCGGCGCCGTCGAGGTGTTCGGGCCCGTCCGTCCGGGTTCCGGGCCGCGCGGCACCCGGCCGGGCGGCCTCGGACAGCCGAACCGCCCGGCGCCGGGGCGGACACGGACAGCAGGTCCGCCGTCGCGCCGGGCGCGGCGGCGGAGGCGTGCGGCGGGAAGACCGGGAGGCCCCCGTCGGCCCGGGGCGGTGCTCTCCGCCTCCCGGGGCACCCGCCGGTCACCGAGAACGGTTCGGACACCCTGGTGTGCGCCTGCGGGGGCGCGCCCCCGCACGGGCCGACCGGTGAGCCGCCCGCCCGTGGCGCCGGCGCCCGCGAACGGCATCGTCACGCTGCCGGGTCGCCGGTCGTCCCGGTGCCGGCGCCACCGATCAGGACCGGTCCGGACTCCGCCGCGTACCGAGTCCCGCGCCGACGGGCCGTCGTCCTGGCCACGGCTCCGGAGAGCCGGGGCCGGTGACGGGTGGCATCCGGCCCCGTAGGCTCGGGTCGATCCGGCGGGCCGGGCCGTACCGGAGACGCGCGTGTCCCCGTCCCGCAGGGGAGACGGGGGCGCCGCCTCCGGTCGGGTCCGGTCAGCGCCGGCCCACGGCCAGCCGCAGTGTCTGCACCTCGAAGGGGCGCAGGGTGACGGCGACGCTGCTCCCGTCCGTGTCCGCCGTCGTCAGCGGGCGCTCCAGGAGGTCGGTGAACTGGGCGCCGGCCAGCGGGAAGCTGACACGCAGAGTGCCCCGGGCACGGCCGCCGCGCGACTCGTAGAGACGTACGACGACATCGCCCGAGGCATCGTCGGCGATCTTGACGGCTTCGACGGTCACCCCCTCGCCGTCCACCGCGACGACGGGTTCGGGGGTGCCCGCCGAGTCCGCCACGCGCAGCGGCAGGTTGAGCGCGTAGCCCTCGGCGACCGCGTCCGCGACGGTCGCTCCCGGCAACAGCGCGTAGGTGAAGCGGTGCCTGCCCTGGTCGGCCTCCGGGTCCGGGATGCGCGGGGCGCGGACCAGGCTGAGCCGGACCGTGGTCGTGGTACCCCCGTCCTCCCGCACCGTGCGCGAGACGTCGTGCCCGTACGTGGAGTCGTTGATGACCGCGACGCCGTAGCCGGGTTCGCCGAGGTGGACCCAGCGGTGGCCGGAGACCTCGAAGCGGGCCGACTCCCAGCTGGTGTTGGTGTGGGTGGGCCGCTGGATGTGGCCGAACGCGATCTCGGCGGACGAGTGCGCCGCCCGGATGTCCACCGGGAAGCCCGCCTTGAGGAACTTCTCGGCCTCGTGCCAGTCGATGTCCGTCTCGAAGTCGATACGGGGGCTGCCCGCGTGCAGGCTGATCGTCTGGGTGAGGCGCGAGCCGTTGCCGAAGGAGCGTGCCACACGGATCGCCCCGCGCAGCGGGTCCTCCTCGACCACGGTCACGGACTCGGCGTCCAGCAGGTCCGTGTAGCGGTTCCGGTAGTGCTTGTCGACGTCCCAGGCGTCCCAGTGGTTAGGGAGGTCCGTGTGCAGCCGGAGCAGGTTGCCCCGGCCCGCCAGGACCTCCCGGCCGTCGGCGCGCAGATCGCGCACGGAGGCCAGGGTGCCGTCCTCCCCGACCTCGACGCGGACCAGGCCGTTGTCGAGGACGCGCCCGGTGACCGTCACGGGGCGGGGCGCCTCACCGGCGCCGAGGGGGGCGCTGCCGCCGGCCGGCACCACCGTGTGGACCAGGGAGCCGTCGGGGATCCGTAGGACCTCACGGCGCCCGACCGGACTCGTGTTGAAGACGCGGGGGCCGCCGGCGCCGAGAGCGGCGAGCGCCTCCGCGGTCACCTCCTCGACCTCCTTCGCGACCCTCGCGTACTCGGCCTCCGCCTCGCGGTGCACCCAGGCGATGGAGGAGCCCGGCAGAATGTCGTGGAACTGGTGGAGCAGCACCGTCTTCCAGAGCCGGTCGAGCCTGTCGTGCGGATAGGCGTACCCCGGGGTGTGCAGCGCGGCCGTCGTCGCCCACAACTCCGCCTCGCGCAGCGCGTGTTCACTCCTGCGGTTGCCCTGCTTGGTCCGGGCCTGGGAGGTGTAGGTGGCGCGGTGCAGTTCCAGGTAGAGCTCGCCGACCCAGACCGGGGCGTCGGGGTACTCCTCGCGGGCCTTGGCGAAGAAGTCGTCGGGATGCTCGACGACGACCTTCGGCGATCCCTCCAGATCGGCCAGCCTGCGCGCCCGTTCCATGATCTCACGGGTGGGCCCGCCGCCGCCGTCGCCCCAGCCGAAGGGGGCCAGCGAACGTGTGCCGACGCCCTTCTCCCGGTAGTTGCGCGAGGCGAGGGCCATCTCCTCGCCGCTGAGACGGGCGTTGTAGGTGTCCACCGGCGGGAAGTGCGTGAAGATCCGCGTGCCGTCGATGCCCTCCCACCAGAAGGTGTGGTGCGGGAACGTGTTCGTCTGGTTCCAGGAGATCTTCTGGGTGAGGAACCACTCGTTGCCGGCCAGCCTGGCGAGCTGCGGGTAGGAGGCGGTGTAGCCGAAGGAGTCCGGCAGCCACACCCCCTTGGTCTCGACGCCGAAGTGCTCGATGAAGAACCGCTTGCCGTGGACGAGCTGGCGGGCGACGGCCTCGCCGCCGGGCAGGTTGCCGTCGGCCTCGACCCACATGCCGCCGACCGGCGCCCACTGGCCCTTTTTCACGGACTCCTTGATGCGGGCCCAGACCTTCGGGTAGTTGTCGCGCACCCACTCGTACTGCTGGGCCTGCGAGCAGGCGAAGATGAAGTCCTCGTACTCGTCGGCGAGCGAGGTGACGTTCGAGAAGGTGCGGGACGTCTTGCGCTTGGTCTCGCGGATCGGCCAGAGCCAGGCGGAGTCGATGTGCGCGTGGCCGACGCCGGAGACGGTGTGCGCGCTGGCGTTGGCGGGCCTGGACAGCGCGGGACGCAGCGCGGCCCGTACGTCCGCCGCCGACCCGGAGACGTCGTCCAGGTCCAGCAGGTCCATGGCGCGGTCCAGGGCGTGCGTGATCTCGTGCCGGCGGGGATCGTGCTCGCCCAGCTCCAGCATCAGCTCGCGCAGCACCTGGACGTCCAGGTCGAGATGCCAGACCTCCTCGTCGAGGACCGCGACGTCGGCACGCCGGAAGGTGTAGAGGGGCTTGTCACCCGCGGTGCGGACATCGCCCATCGGTGTGATCCTCGCGAAGCCGTCGGCGAGGATGTCCGGGTTGGAGGCCGCCTCGACCAGGTAGTCGATCCGCTCGCCGCCCGTCGCGGGGTTGGCGATCGGCACGTACTGGTTGAGCGGGTTGACCGCCTTCAGCGGGCTGCCGTCCGGGAGGTGGACGAGTGCCTCGGCCTGGTTGCCCGGCCAGTCACCGACGAATCCGAGGTCGATGACGGCCTCGACGCGCCGGCCCGCCCACTCCGCGGGTACCTGCCCGCGCATCCGGAACCAGGTGGTGCCCCAGGGCGGGCCCCACGGGGTGTCCATGGCGAAGGGCGCGTACGGGGCGGACGCGGCCTCCTCGAAGGGGACCGGCTCCCCCGGCGCCTGCCAGGCCTCGACCTCGAAGGGCACGGCAGCGGCGTGGATCGCGGCCCTGATGCGCTGGTCGTGAAGGCGCTGCACGCGCTCCTCGATGCGCCGGCGTTCGTCGTGCATGCAAGTCTCCAGGTGGCGGGGGAAGCGGGACGGCGGAAGGAGCTACGTGAGGTAGGCCAGGCCGGGATGGACCGCGGTGTATCCGTCGACCAGGTCGCGGGCGACGTTCACGGAGTCGACGAGCGGGTGCAGGGCGAAGGCCTTCACGGCCGTCGTGCGCGAACCGGACTCGGCGGCGGCGAGCACCTCTCGCTCCACCGCCTTCACGGCGCTCACCAGACCGGTCGCATGGCCGGGCAGCGGGGCCACGGCGACCGGATGGGCGCCGTTCGCGTCGACGAGGCAGGGGACCTCTATGACGGCGTCCGCGTCGAGCACGGAGAGGGTGCCCTGGTTCCGGACATTGAGAATGAGTGTGGTGCGCTCGTCGCGGGCGATGGCCCGCATCAGGGCGAGTGCCACCTTCTCGTAGCCGCCGGAGAGGTCGTCGGCGTCACGCTCACCCGCTCCGGCGGTCTCCCGGTTCTCCGACATGTAGGTGGCCTCGCGCTCTGCGCGCGTACGGTCCCAGGCGGTCAGGGCAGCCGTGCCGGGGCGGCTCGTCTGCTCGTAGAACCGGGCCTGCTGGTCCCGCAGGAAGGCTCCGCGGGTCTGTTCGGCCCGGCTGTAGGCGCGGACGGCCTCGCGGTTGAAGTAGTAGTAGTGCAGGTATTCGTTCGGGATCGCGCCGAGCGACCGGAGCCACTCGGTACCGAAGAGCTTGCCCTCCTCGAAGGAGCCGAGCAGGTCGGGGTCGGCGAGCAGCCTCGGGAGTTCGTCGCGCCCCGCGACGTGCAGTCCGCGGACCCAGCCGAGGTGGTTGAGGCCGACGTAGTCGATCCAGGCCTCGCGCGGGTCGGCGCCCAGCACCCGGGCGATGCGGCGGCCGAGGCCGACCGGTGAGTCACAGATGCCGATGACACGGTCACCGAGGTGGCGGGACATGGCCTCGGTGACCAGGCCGGCCGGGTTGGTGAAGTTGATGAGCCAGGCCTGGGGCGCGAGCCGGGCCACGCGGCGCGCGATGTCCACGGCCACGGGCACGGTGCGCAGACCGTAGGCGATGCCTCCGGCGCCGACGGTCTCCTGGCCGAGGACGCCCCGGTCGAGGGCGACCCGCTCGTCCGCCGCGCGGCCTTCGAGGCCGCCGACCCGGATCGCCGAGAAGATGAAGGCGGAGCCGCGCAGTGCCTCGTCGAGATCCGTGGTGGCCGTCACGGCGGGTGCGTCCGGGTGGCCCGCCGCCTGCTCGGCGAGGACACGGGCGACGGCGGAGAGCCGTCCCGCGTCCAGGTCGTGCAGGACGACGTCGGTGATGCGGCCCTCGCCGCGGTCCCCGAGGAGCGCCCTGTACACGAGCGGCACGCGGAATCCGCCGCCGCCCAGAATCGTCAGCTTCACGCAACTGCCCTTTCACTGTTCCTCGGGGAGCTCAGTCTTCTCGGGGATCTCGGTTCCTGCGGGGCTCCCGGCCTCACAGGGGCCGTCGTGGTACCCGGGCTCGCCGAGGGCCCGCGGACACGGATCGAGCCGGCCACGCCGCGCGCACGGGTCATGTCAGCACCACGCGTACGCCCGCCTCCTCCAGGGCGGCCCGGGTCCCTGGGTCCGCCGGTCCGTTGGTCACCACGACGTCCAGGTCCGCGGGTCCGCAGACCTTCGCCATTCCCGTTCCCGGGAACTTGGCGCGGTCGGCGAGCAGCACGACCCGGTCGGCCGCCTCGATCATGGCGCGCTTCACCGGGACCTCGACGACGGTCGTGTCCATGACCTGCCCGCCCGGCCTCACACCGCTGGTTCCGAGGAACAGCCAGTCCGCGTGCAGCTGGCGCAGGTTGTCCTCGGTGAGGAAACCGACCAGCGAGCGGTACTCACGGCGGACCATGCCTCCCAGCAGCACGAGCTCGACGGCCTCGTCGTCCACCAGTTCCTCGTAGACCACGAGGTTGCTGGTGATCACGGTGATCCGGCGGCCGTGCAGCCGCCGGGCCAGCCGGTAGGCGGTGGTACCGATGTCGAGCAGCACGGACTGGCCGTCCTCGACCAGCGCCGCCGCGTGCTCGGCTATCGCGTCCTTCTCGGCCACCCGCACCTCGGCGACCTCGGCGAAGGGCTGGTCGCCCTCGTCGGCGACCGCCCCGCCGTGCACCCGGGTGAGCAGGCCCTCCTCCTCCAGTTTGAGCAGGTCGCGCCGGACGGTGGCGGGGCTCACGCCGAGCTGCTCCGAGAGTTCGGTCACGGCCGCGGGGCCGCCGGAGCGCAGGGCCCGCAGGATGAGTTGATGTCGTCGCTCTGCCAGCACGAGCCGAACAGTACTCGTCATTGTCGATCATTTCTATGCGCACTTCTGCTCGACTCTTGCCAAATCGGCCAGATACGCGCACGATCCTGTCCACCGAAACACAACTCCGTGCACCACGTGCACCGAAATGAAGAGTTTTGACGAGAGGATGCGCTCGTGGGTGACGAACGGCCCGACGCGCGGCCCGATGTGCTGCTGACCGGGCTGCTCTTCTACGACCTCGTCCTGACCGGTCTGGACAGGCCGCCGACGCCCGGCGAGGAGATCTGGACCGAGGGAATGGGCACGAGTCCGGGCGGGATCGCGAACCTGGCCGTGGCCGCGGCCCGCTACGGCCTGAGGACGTCCCTGGCCACGGTGTTCGGGGACGACTACTACGGCGCGTACTGCCGTGAGATCCTCGCCGGCCAGGAGCACATCGACCTCGCACTCTCCCGGACCGCGGACGGCTGGCACACCCCTGTCACCGTCTCGATCGCCCACGGCCACGACCGGGCCCTGATCACCCACGGCCAGGAGCCGCCGTTCTCGCAGGACACGCTGATGGCCGACCCACCCGCCGCGCGCACCGCCCTCGTGCACCTCGATCCCGAGCCCCGCGCCTGGCTCACCCGGGCCGCCGCGAACGGCACGAAGATCTACGCGGACGTCGGCTGGGACCCCACCCGGCAGTGGTCCCAGGGCCTCCTCGACCAGCTCGCCCTCTGCCACGCGTTCCTCCCGAACGACACCGAGGCGATGGCGTACACCCGCACCCGCACCGCCGCCGACGCGCTGCGCAGGCTCGCCGAGTCGGTGCCGGTGGCCGTGGTCACCCGCGGCGGCGAGGGCGCGCTCGCCGTCGACCAGACCACGGGCGAGTACGCGGACGTGCCCGCCCTCGCCACCGATGTGCTGGACGCGACGGGAGCCGGGGACGTCTTCGGCGCGAGCTTCGTCGCGGCCTCGCTGGAGGACTGGCCCCTGGAGGACCGACTCCGCTTCGCGGTACTGGCCGCCGGACTCTCCGTGCGGCGGCACGGCGGAGCCCTGGCGGCACCCGGCTGGTACGGCGTCCACCGGTGGTGGCACTCGCTCGACGACCCCGGACTGCGGCGGGCGTACGGCTTCCTGGCCGACCGCCTGCCCGCCGATCCCGGCCCGCCGGTCCCCCACGCCCCGGTGACCCCGCCCGCTCCCCGCGGCATGCCCGATCCCCCCTGACGCGTCCGCCCGGCGTGTCCCCGCCGGCACATCTGCCCGGTGTGTCTCCCCGATGCGAAGAACGAACACATGCGAAAGGCGGTGGGAGCTGTGCGGCTCTCACGAAGGGGCCTGCTCCGCGCGGGCCTGGCCGGTACGGCCGCCACGGCGCTCGGCGGCCTGGCGTCCGGCTGCGCCGTACCGACCGGCTCCACAGGCCGGAACATGGTGCTGTGGTACTGGAGCGGCGGTCTGAGCGACACCGTCGTCAAGAAGGCGAAGGCACGCTACGACGACGCCGTGGACCTCAACGCGATCCAGATCGGCGGCTACTACCGCTCGAAGCTGATCACCACGATGACCGGCCAGGCCCATGTCCCCGACATCGCGGGACTCAAGGGCGAGGACATGGCGTCGTACCTGCCGAACGCCGGCCAGTTCGTGGACCTGCGCACACTCGGCGCGGAGAAGCTCAAGGCCCGCTACCTGGACTGGAAGTGGCAGCAGGGCGTCGCCCCCGACGGCAGTCTGGTCGGCTTCCCCATCGACGTGGGCCCCGTGGTGCAGTACTACCAGCCCGCCGTCTACGAGAAGGCCGGGCTGGCGTACGAACCGGAGGACGTCTCCCGCGAGATGGCCACGTGGGAACAGTTCTTCACGGCCGGCGAGCAGCTCAGGAAGCGGGTCCGCGGGTCGTTCATCCTGACCGACGTCACCAGCGTCTTCGAGATGTCGCTCGGACAGGGCACCGAGCGGTTCGTCGACCGGGACAAGCACTTCATCGGCGACCAGGACCATGTGCGCGTCTGCTGGGACCGGGCCGTGGAGGCCAAGCGGCGCGGGCTGGTGTCGAGTGTCGTGGCGGGCACGCCCGACTCGATCTCGGCCACCGAGAGCGGCAAGCTGCCGAGCCAGCTCAACGCCTCGTGGGCCGCGGGCGACCTCAAGCTCCAGTACCCGAAGACCAAGGGCAGATGGCGGGTGGCCGACTGCCCCGGCGGCCCCTCCAACGTCGGCGGGTCGTTCCTGGCGATCACCAAGGCGTGCCGTGAGCCCGAGAAGGCCTTCGAGATCGTCACCTGGCTGCTCGGTGCGGACAACCAGGCCCAGGGCTTCATGGACGCCGGGCTGTTCCCGTCGACGCCCGCCTCGTACGGGATGCGGAAGCTCCGCGAACCGGACCCGTTCTTCGGCGATCAGATCACCATGGACGTCTTCGGGCCCGCCGCGGAGAAGATCCCGGTGGCCTTCAACAGCCCGTACGACGTGGCGCTCG
>Ga0247763_1001784_pt1 | contig 11866 bp, 11 predicted proteins | sample UWRJL141409B4_FD_179926 | JGI IMG/M metagenome (GOLD analysis project Ga0247763, IMG submission 179926) | Plant litter microbial communities from Arlington Agricultural Research Station in Wisconsin, United States - UWRJ-L141-409B-4 | ecosystem: Environmental > Terrestrial > Plant litter >...
ACAATTGCGGGGATGACCGGGGAAATAAAAAGCCGCAGCCCACCCGAGGAATTATTCATAACGTTACCATTGACGAAAATGACCCTCAAGAGCCAAGTACCTAACCGCGAGAGTGAACATGTAGACGACGACGCCCCCCGTTTAGCTCCGCCATCCGCATTGGAAGAAAAAGAATGAGCCACCACTAAAAAGCCAACAGTAGCACACACCAACTATTAATCACATCATTGTTTTTTCACCCGTCGGAGCTGCCTGCCAACCAAAAGGCCAAAAATGGCTTGTCTATGTGAGACGTCGCTGGCGTGGTGTCACAGCAGATGGCGCCTGACCTAACACAGAAACACAGAACCGGCCTGGCGTCGGCAACCTTCCGAGTTAGTCCGCTGTTGCCGCTGCTCGGCAAGCGTTTCCAAGGCAGGTAAAGTGGCGCATTTTCATGTTTGGAAAAGAGAAAATGGAAACATGTCCGCGAGAGGGATCAATCATTCAGACCATCTCGATGCCACGGTCGGCACGGTCGAGAGGCAAACTTGGCGACTAAAAGTGCATTTTCCCCAAAAATACCCTTGCTGCAGTTGCTCGACACCCGATAGGTTGGTACTTAGGTAGGCGCCGAGAGCCGCAGTAGCGTTAGACACGCGGGGATCGATGGGTTTGTCCAGCTTCTTCAACCATCCATCTAAATCTGGACATTTTTCCCCCTGGGAGGGCAAAGAAGGGCCGAACAAAAAAAAGATATCTTAAAATCTGCTTTGGCCAGTTTGATAATCTACCAGTTCAGTTGTAAATGCTTCAGTGGCCCTAAGTTCATCCTTCGGGCCGAGTCGTGTGGGCGACACCTCCAACTCACACCCGTCGGCTTCCCCCTTTCCGACGGCCCCTTCCCGGCGCTATGTAGAGGGGGGTAAGGTGATGGCCAATGATCAGGTAGGCGGGTGCTGGAAATACGCGGTATGAGATTGTTGGTTGTTGCGAGGAGCTTTGCGGGGTGGAGACCGTGAGGGAGACAGTATGTATACCGGTACCTGGGTGCCCCGGTAGGGCTATTGGAAAGTGCCAGACACCCACCGTGAGGGTACTGAGAACCCGGGGCGCCGTTACCTTCTCCTGTGGCCTTTTTTCGCTGGTTCGCATTTCTATCTGCTCCAACCTCTCCCCTTTCTCTCGAGATCAGGTATCTGCGTGAGTGGGAAAGGTTCTCGAAAGTTCTAGGCACTCGTGAGGATAGTGAGGAGCCAGAGCGCCTTAGTCGTCTGCTCTTTCCTTTGCGTTTGTCCCCTGGTTACCCTCCCGACCGATCTCTCTCGCCTTCATCCCCTCTGCCAGCCTCATTCTTCCACCCGCTCCTTTTCGTGCTTCCCGCCTTCTCCACCCCTCCATCTTCTTCTCCTCGCTATTCGACCAGCAGTACGGGGTCAGTGGCAGACTGCTTATTCTCAGGTAGTACCACCCAATGCCCGGCATCACCGTATCCGATTCCTGCACGCCACGGACCGGTGAGCCGAATCACCAGACCACATGCTTCCGATCTGGCCCCCATCCCGTCCTCGAAAGATATCCGGTCTAGGGCAACCCATCGTTTCCCAGCTAACCTGGCTTGCATGCTCCATGTATATTGCAGATTGGAGACCGCAGGACTAATGCACCCGACGGAGCGTAGCCCATTCTTGACGATGCACCTACCTCAGGCCGACAGATACCAGACCTCGTGATGCAATCCAAGTCCCCCGTCACGGATAGAGGCGGGAATTTTGAAGCGCACATTGCAGACGGCTGGCTGGTTGAGGGGGCGTTTGGGTACGAATGTTTGGACGTAGACAGTTGAGGCTTGCACGTGGATAGCTTAGCCCGGATTTTGGGGGAGTTTTCCATGCCCCAGCCCTCTGGTGTTCTCTTCTCTTCTCTGTTCTTCCTTCCTCTTCACTTGTGTGCAAAGCCGTTAACCTGGCAGAGGCGACGGGTCGCACCTTCCAACTCAGTGCGGTTGGATGGGGTCTTTCCATTCCGGATTTCCCCGTGCCTCTTCTCCCGCCCGCCCAATCGCACCTTCCTCATCCCTCTCTTGCCGTCTCTCTCTTGAACCCAAGGGAAAGAGCGTTATTGTGAAAGGTCTGGTAAGTGCTATACCGGTTCTTTCCCAGAATGTGGAATGGTACATTCGCCCATTTCACCCATGAAAAAAATGTACTGCTCAAATGGTGAATCAGCCGCAGCGTTGGCCTTTTCTTGCATGGCCAGCGTCCTTCAATAGACTGCGGTCGGATGGGCGCCGGGAAGTCCGGGCCTGTCCTGTCGAGAGCGTGTCTTTCCCCCGTCCGTCGTCGCAAACAAGCATGTCACCACCAAAAACCACTCCGGGACATAGGTCAACCCTAACCTTGACCATCATCAGTTCATTATCTCGTTTACATCTCTATCAATCTTCATCTCCACCCTCACCCTCTTCCTCTTCCTCACTAACCTCCTCCCCCGCCTCTATCGCCTCTTGTCTCCGCTTCGCTGCCCTCTCCTTCTTCTTTTCTAGCAGCTTCTGCAACCTCTTTGCTGCATTGAACACCCCACTCGTCCCCGCACTGCACGCCGCGCAGCTCGGGTCCTTTCTATACCTCTTGAGCGCGCAGGCCTCGCAAAAGTAATGCCCACATCTCGTCACCACCGGCGCCTTGTACGGGCCCCTGCAGATAAGACACACAAACGGGATATTCTCCAACATGGCCTCTTCTGCCTCGTCCGCGTCGTTGTCCCCATGCCCATTCTTCGCAGCGATTTTCCTCTCCGCCGAAGAGACTACCGTCCCGCCAATAACCTTCTTCCCCTTTGTCACCTTCTCCCACTCCCTATCCAGCTGCCAGCCATGCTGATAGTCCTCGCGAGCGTGAAGGAACTTGCAGTTATCGCCAAATCCACTATCCGCTCCGGTTAGCATTTACCCCCTTACCAAAAACGGAAATCGCGAGGCAGTAAAAACTCACCAAAAGCCCGTCAAGCGATAATCCTTACACACATCCGGCGCCATATCCACAAATGTAACCATCCTCACATTCCCACTAGCCTTGACGGGCCCGATATTCCTTGCGGGAGGCGCATCCGGATTCCTCTGGATGAACTTGGTCTGGTTCGCCAGGCCTTTATATACCCCCTCCTGGCCCTCTCCTGCTGGCATCGCCCTCGTTTTGCCGAGAAGGTCCTTCGCACTCAGCTTATCCTCATCAAACCAATTCGTAGATTTCGTAGCATCCCGTTTCGCCGCATCGAGGTCTTGTGCGGCCGCGCGGTCGGTTTCAAACACAGTAGTGGAGAGATCCGCGTCAGATTTGGTAACTCGCGCAGAAGAGGCGGTGACAACGGCGGAAGTCTTTTTTCGTCGTTTGATACGGCGGCCGGATTCGTCTTCGGAGGAGGAATAGTCGGAGGACACCGAGTCGGATTGGTTTGGTGGTGGGGTGGCGGGGCGTTTGCGCAAGTTGGCTTTGCCTTTGGCTCCGCGCTTTTTGAAGAGCGCGACGGGCGCGGCGGGCGATGTTGTAGAATTAGTGTCTGTAGCGGCGACGGCGTCGGCCATGGTAAACGTCGCGAGGATAATCTTGCTGGAGAGGTGTTGCAGGAGAAAATAGAGGTTATGACGAAGCTTGTTTGTCTATATGCTTGGGTGGCCCAAGCTTCCAAACATCGCCCCCCCTGACAAATCCGCTAACTGCTGCGTAGTAGGGGGCAAGGCCCTCCAACCATCCCCACAATCTCCTCTACATGTTACACTGAAGGACTCACAGCCATCAACACCATGGAAGGTTCCAAAAGCCTCCTGGTTTCTTGTTACGGCGGTGTTAGATTTTCATGACTATTGGGGGCCTCAGTCGCACAAGGTCTCGGGCGCGCAACAGAACAGTTCAACATTCAATGATGTTGGAAGGGGAGTCGAGCAGTGTCAACATCCCCCGGATATGTAGACCAGACCGTGTTGATCAAGGACTGACGTCTTTCTCGAAACAAACCGATGGATCAAAAAGGAGTACAGGGAGCACCCAGCCAGTCACCACAGCTCACTGGGCAATAGACGGGGCCAGACGGTCACATTCAACACTCTTGTGCCATTTCTGATGCATTGCACCCCCTAACTACAAACGCCGTGATAGCATGCCTGTAGAGGTCAAATGAACCCGCCGAAGACCAGATTTTCATATCCCGTGCCATGCACGCCGTAACCCATCCCAAGATGAAAAGCACGTCATATCTACTCCTCATCCTCCTCCTCGGCATCATCACCCTTCTCCGCGGCCTTAGCCTTCTTTCTCCGGACACGGCCGGGGCGACCGCCACCAAAGGGCGAGGTCAAGGCGAAGTCAATGTGCTTCTGCGAGTCGAGACGAACGACGAACGAGGGAACGTTGACAATTTGCTTGCCGACACGGATGTGGCGCTGGCGGATAAGGACACGAGCGTGGTGGATGGACTTGGCAAGGCCAAGCTTGTAGACGCAGGTCTGGAGGCGGCGCTCCAAGAAATCCTCGGCCTTGAGGGCCAGCACGTAATCGAGCTTCATGCGCGACTCGTCGAGCACACCGACGCGGACAAGACGGCGAATGAGGGCATTGCCTTCGAAGAGACGCTTGGGGTCCTTCTCGTCAAGAGTAAGAAGCTCACTGCCACTAGTTAGCCTCTCAAACCGCTATTCGTGCTCGAGTGCGTAACTACGTACCGGGCAGCACGACGAATCTTGGAGAGGGTGAGCAGCACGCGCCACACCTCACGCTTGTTGCGTAGGCCGTATTCGCCGACCAGCTTGAGTTCGGAGTCCCTGGGAGTCCGGAGTTAGTCCAAGATCACAATCGACGTAAGCAGAGACAAGCTCATGCTCAGTGGCCGGTGATGCAAGCATGCGCGACGCTGCCATTGGAAAATGGCGTTGCCAGTGTGCAGAGGCCTTTGGGAGGACGTCGAGTTCAAACATACAATCGAGCGGCCTCGAAGGGGCGACGGGGGACCTTAGCGGTCTTGGAGTACGAACGAGGCGCCATCTTTGGGTGTGTCGGCGATTCTGAATTTCGTTCGTGGTGATAATTCCGTCAAGGAAAACTAAAGGTGTAGAAAATTCAAGAGGGTTTGTGGTGGTCCGTGCTGCAGGTCCCGTTCGCACACTGGAACTTGCCCTAACGATTTAGCGGGCGGGTGGGAGCCCCTCTCTGATTAGTCACCCACACGTCAATCCGCCCCAAGTTTTGCTCCCACACAAATTCCTAATTTGCGAAGGCCGCAAGCAACCATCGACGACCTCATTTTCCCGATTCACGACGCCAAACCTCAAAACCAGGCAAGATGGGTCACCCCGCGGGTCTTCGTGCTGGCACCAGATATGCCTTCTCTCGGAAGTTCCGGGAGAAGGGTATGATCAGACTTTCGACCTATCTCAAGCAGTACAAGTATGTTTGTTGTAGGATTCCGGCTGTTGCGATTGCGACCGTGGCTAACTCGATGAATAACAGGGTCGGAGATATCGTCGACATCAAGGTCAACGGTGCCGTTCAGAAGGGGTAAGCACATCCCGAAATTCAACACTTCACGATTGCCGACATGTCCTCGCTCCCGCCCCAAGATCTCGCACGGATTTGTAGCCTGCGTGACACGACAAGGAGATGGCACTGACATGGAAACAATAGTATGGCCCACAAGGTTTACCACGGCAAGACGGGCGTCATCTACAACGTCACCAAGTCGGCGGTCGGAATCATTATCTACAAGAAGGTCAAGCACCGCTACATTGAGAAGCGGATCAATGTCCGTATCGAGCACATCCAACCCTCGCGGTCACGAGAGGGTTTCCTGCGCCGTGTCAAGGAGAACGCCGAACTCAAGAAGCAGGCCAAGGCCGAGGGCAAGCCCGCCCAGCTCAAGAGATCCCCGGCCTTGCCCAGGGAAGCGCGGACAGTTTCGGTCTCTGGCGACCAGAAGCCCACGACGGTATCACCGATCGCCTATGAAACCACGATCTAGAGGGGCTATTGGTGTTGGACGGTAGAAGGCTGCTTGATTTCTCTTTGCATGGGGTTCATCGCGTTCGGGACGGAAAGATCTCCAGTATGGATTTGGTCTGGGATGCGGCAATGCTCATAGGGAAAGCAAAATACCAATGGAATGACCAAACATGCACCCTACTCTTGCTTTTGGGTGCATATCAGCGGCGGTTTTGGAATGACCAAAAGATCTAGGTCGGGAGGTCCAAGTACAATCAACAAACCAGGTGTTCTTGGGCAGTACAAAACATGCCCCCCATTCTGTCTTGCAAGCGTCATCTGCACAGTTTGTAGCGGACCTGAGTGAGAACGATGGCGTTATACTAAGGTCATGCCGACCATTGTGCACATCGTATTTCCATGAGCTAGCATTGCAGTCAACATGACTTTCAATCACCGCCATGAGGACCCGTGCAACACACCCCAAGATATGCTCGGCTCAATTGCATTTCTACGGTGTGTTGGATTGATGCAGCATGGCTTTGGGGCCCCTCTTCTCTCTCGGACACAGCTCAACAGACCAGGCTAGAGCACATTTATCATTCGTTTTGTAGGTATAACCTTTGACTGTTTACGGATTGGTAGCCCTTGCCGCAGTTAGTTATCGGTGCTCCCTTCGTGCGGAGACGGTATGCACCTACCGGGGTAACTCACAGGGGGTCGGCAACGTCGGTTCTGCCTGCCGCCACTGTTGGCCGTATGACCTCATTCCTAATTGGCGGGACACGTCGAGGCTTCCGCACATTCTAACGATTTGTTCCAACAACGCCGTGCGAGTGTCTCTCTCGCTGTGCGAATCGATGCGACAAGCAATTGTTGCCTGTATAAAAAGGTAGCAGGTGGGCAAGGGTCCTCTGCTACCCGACATACTCAGCAATCATGGGTTGGACTTTGTTCTTGTTCGCCTACCTTCTCGGCGGCCTTACTCTGCTCCCACTTCTTATCCTTGTCATCTTGGTGCACGCACATTTGACTTTCCCTTACCGCCGCGGCGATGGCAACTCCTCTGCCTCGGCTACGGACGATCTCATCCAACCGGGCGACGATCTCGAGCCCCTCAAAGCCGTACAGAAGGATGAAGCCAGAATCAAAGCTATCCATACCGAGTCTGATGTGGCTGCCGGGTACTTTGCCGTGTGTCGTGAGTACACGCCAATGGGTATAAATGCAAAGCCCATTGAACGTTCGACACCCGTTGGATCAGCCACGGTGGCTTCGCCTAGTCCCAGCGTTTACCAAACTATGTACCGGAGCATCTTCGACAGAAAACAGCCAGCAAGCCCTCTGGATAATCACAACAATGCAAGCCAGCGCCCTCGGAAGGCTGGGAATGTCTTTTACGTGGTATTGAGGTATACTGCGCGCCCTGATATCTTAGTTGTGTTGAACTAACCCTTGTATAGACACGGCTACCTGATGCTCTTCGACGATGATGAGCAACTCGAGGTCCGCCATGTTGTCTCCCTCGCTCACCACGATGTGTGCATATACTCGGGTGAAGAGACGATACCCGAGGGCGAACTATATATCAAGCGGAATGCCATCTGTCTCTCAAGAAAATCAGACGGGCTGGAATCGGGTCCCGACGCGCAGCTCTCCAAGCCCTTTTACCTGTTCTCGGAAAATTGCTCTGCCAAGGAAGACTTTTACTTTGCACTCCTACGAAATCAGGAGCAGAGTTACGTCGCCGAAAACAGGGCGCCGTCTCCCATACTGTTCGATATCAAGAACATCATATCGTTGGTTCAGAAGCTTCACTCATCCGAAGAACACATGCAGACGAGATGGCTCAATGCCATGATCGGCAGAATGTTCCTTGCCGTTCATAAAACCAAGGATACGGAAAATTTTATCCGGGAAAAGCTCATGAAAAAGATTGCCCGCGTCAAACGCCCAGCCTTCCTTTCTAATATCGTCATCAGGGGCATCGATACAGGAAACTCAGCTCCATACATTACAAACCCTCGCCTCAGAGACCTCACCGTCGAGGGTGAATGCGGGATCGAAGCCGACATGCGGTATACCGGTAACTTCCGTCTGGAAGTAGCAGCTACGGCACGGATAGATTTGGGTTCTCGCTTCAAGGTTCGTGAGGTCAACTTGGTTCTTGCGGTCGTCATCAGGAAGCTGGAGGGACACATGCTTTTCAAGATCAAGCCGCCACCAAGCAACCGAATTTGGCTGTGCTTTCAACAAACTCCCAAAATGGAAATGACGATCGAGCCTATAGTGAGCTCCCGCCAAATTACATATACTGTCATCCTACGACAGATCGAGAGCCGCATCAAGGAAGTCATAGCAGAAACCCTCGTCTACCCATTCTGGGATGATTTGCCGTTCTTCAACACTGAGCACAAGAAGTGGAGGGGCGGTATTTTCCACGACGATAGAATCGTTTCTTCCGTAGACTTGGAAGCGATACTTGCCCAGGAAGGTGAGACAGACGAAGGTGACCGCCTGGAGGATAGTCAAGCAATCCAAGAGAGCGAACTGTCCTCAATGGAAAAGAGCCACAGTGTCCCGAACCTGGAGGCGAAGCCCTCGATTGGCCTGTTTGGTAGACGAATGTCGGGCAGGGGCAAAACAGATTTGACACCATCACCTTCAACATCATCATCAAGTATCGAGATTAGAGGGGACAATAAGGTCGATATGAACCCTGACACAAGACCAGAGACAGCAACGCCACGATCGGCACAATCCGCCTCGTTCGTTCAGCCGCCCATACCACTCGTGAAGACAGACACCACGAACGCAGACGTCTTCACGGCCTCATCGCCGCCCAAGGATGGGCAGGTTTCGGCCACGGCGGCGCTATCGGCCAAATCACAAGCTTCGATACCTTCACAAACACCACTAACACCGGCTTTTAAACCCTATATCACGTCTAAGTCTGGTCAATCATCCAGCTCCTCTCAAGAAAACCTGGAACCTGAGCAGGATCTGGAGGCCACGCCTCAGGCACGGAGAAACACGGCTTCTTCTACTGGGAGCCACGACGACAGCGGGGCAAAATCCCCCTCGCTGTTGTCCACCCGTGGTTCTCTCAAAAGCCAGACAGGCTCAATTACAAGGGGGTTATTTGGCCGTCGTGAGATGACATCAACCCCTCCGATGCCAGGGTCGCCGGCCAACAGCGAAACTCAAAAGAAGACGGCTCTGGCGGCAGCATCGAATGCAGTGGCATCAGCCAAACAATGGGGGCTGAATGCCCTGCAGCGCCATGCCAAAGGGGCGCTTATGAAGGACAATCAGTCGACCGAGGGTGAATCGTCACTCGATTTGAACCAGCCCATGGGGCGAGGACGACCACTACCCCCGCCGGGCACGCCACTGCCAATGCCCGATAAGAAGAGCAAAACGGCTCCCATTCCAGCCCCGAAGCGCAAGCCAGTCCCCCCGCCAGACTTACCGCCGGCGGAAGTTGAGCACCAGCCAGAGCGACGTCGTCCTGTACCACCTCCTCAGCTACCGGCAAGACGGCAGATGCAGGGCCAGCAGCCGTTTCCAGATAACGTTCTCGTTGTGGCCGCCCCTGTGGACTCAGAGCCGACGACACCATTGAGCGAGTCACATAGTCCAGTATACATTCCCCCGACTCTCGAGGACGGCGAGGGTGGTGGGGAGACAGCTGCAGCACACCCCAACATGCGGATAGAGGGTGTCAACAGCCCCGGAGAAGACGCACGGGAAACAACAGACACGTCAGAACCCCCGGCTGGCGATGAGGACGATTATTCAGCCTGGATGGATAATGCAGATGCAGATGAGCCCGAGTTGAACAAGGATGCAGACCCGGTAAAGGGTTGAACCTGTTTATCAATACGCCGTGTTCAGCTGCCGATCCTTTCCAAGCAAGTTTGGGACACACCAGCAATCCTCTCGGACTTTTTGTCAGCCACATATCTTAGTCATTTTTTATTTGGGCGCCTGGTTTAGTCGGCTTAGAAAGACGGGTGTGTATGGACAGAGACGACTGTTATTGATCACGCAACGTTGTAGTTGCACCGTTTATTGCTACGACTGGGCTTGAGCGATGGAGTTGTACACAAGAGCGGAAGGCTGAATATATACCCGGGTTTAGCGTGTATAGAGGGTTCGGCCTATTCTTACCAAGAAGCTTGTTGTACCAGGGTGCATGCGCGGGCTTTGGTTAGCTCACTGGGCCGCTCCGTCTGCTTGTGAGCAATGACAATCCGAGAACGACTGAATGGGCACGAGGCACCGTCGCAAGATGCTGGGGCACCAGTGGCGAGGCCAAGTCCCTCTCGATGTTCAGGTCGCGATTTCCAGTTCAACAAGCCCACCCCGAGCACACGATCACCAGCTCCTGTCCGCCCATCCGGACTACAAACCCGCCGGTAACGTTGTGACACGGAATAATTTACAGGTCGGAAAGATCGAGCAATGGCTCTGCCGTAGATTTCCCAGCCTCTTGACGGACATGAGGTCGATCACGAAAATAGAAGCGGCTTGTCATGAACAAGGTACACGAACGACGCGGCACGGAACAGCTGGGGTTTAGATGGAATCTCAAGATTTTCCATCTGTCCCTCCCCCGCCTTATATAGGTGCCTTTATGATCAGGAAGGGCCTCGTCCACTGTTCGTCTCATGCTTCTGGCGGAAGGTCTGTTGAGTGAGAATGGTGGGCAGTGGGCTATATATCATGAATTGTGTTATAGGGGGCCATAGAACCAAGCGGGATAGGCTAAAGAAGGAGGCTGAAAGCCACCGCAGTTTTTGTTAATATTCGAGAGGACAAATGGGTCGCAGTCATCCTTCGTCATGCTTCGATGACCTATGATACCTTGGACAAATTACACCACAAAAAAAAAAACATGTGGCTTTGATGCAGGTCCGCCAACAAGGAAGGAAGCCAATATATCGAGACGATCAAGAAACGGTTTCTTCCGGCCTCATTGGAGGGGGGAAGAGGAAAATCTCGGGCTTGCGATTGGACGAGGAGCGGGCAATTCCTATTCGCCCGCGTGGATGATTTGCAGTTCCTGCTTCGCGACCTCGATTTGCAGCTTGGTACCGGTTTTCGTCTCGAGGTGCGGCCATGTCCATCGTGTCAACGGCGGTCAGCCACACGAGGTAATCAGGAGCGGCACAAGATCAAGGGAATGAATTGCTAGCATCGGTCGGGTCTTAGCAAGCAGAGTTATGGTCCAAAATGCGCGACCACCCGGTGGTGCAGTAACTAGTACATGTACCCTCCGGCCCTGCCAAGACGCGGTTCCTGAGCGGCATAGCATGTTAATATCGACAGCGTGAGGGCCCCTCCGCCGTTCTGGGTCGTTGTGGAAGGAGAGGCAAGTGACGAGAGGTTTAAAAGGACAGCCATACTGGACTCGACCAAAGCAGACCAGCCGCCGCTGGGAAAGTAAGGCATGTGCAAACCGTCGGCTGCACCAGCATTGCAGGCTCAGGGTCAGCGTTAGGAGGTCTAAATTCAGTCCTCGGTGGTGCATGCACGACATAGGTGATCAGGCACTGGGTGCGGGACTGGACTGGCACGGTAGCATCCCCTATCCGACAGCCGTCTCACCCCCTCCTCCTCCTCCTCCTCCTCCTCTTCCTCCTTCCTTCCCTCCACCTCCATCCCTCCCTCCGTACATTTGTGTATATGGCATTTTGTGTGACGTACATGGATGTAGCGAGGCGAGCATGACGAGGTGGGTCGAAGCGAAGGGAACGAGTCGGACGAAGCATCGACTTCTGGAAGATGACCTCCGTCTTTTTTCCATCTGCGCATATTGGCCTCGAGTCCAGCCTGGTGGGTTTCATGTCAACATCATAAATCGCGTCGATATCAAACGGCTTGGCCGTGATGCCTTTTTTTTTTGTGTTTCT
>Ga0247763_1001785_pt1 | contig 11861 bp, 9 predicted proteins | sample UWRJL141409B4_FD_179926 | JGI IMG/M metagenome (GOLD analysis project Ga0247763, IMG submission 179926) | Plant litter microbial communities from Arlington Agricultural Research Station in Wisconsin, United States - UWRJ-L141-409B-4 | ecosystem: Environmental > Terrestrial > Plant litter >...
CAATTTGATGCCTTCTCAACGAAGTTCCGGGCCCGCTGACGACGACGGCGGTGGCGGCGACGGCGACGATGCCTCACCCCCGGTCAAACCATCCACCCAGCAAACAGCCAGACTGAGCCAGTCACAGCTCGAGTGGGACAAAAGCAATGGCCCCTCGGGTCCGTGAGACACGAGGGCGATTCTAGATGGTGCGATTGGCTGTTTCTGACGTACCCTGGGGACACGAGGCACATGGTGGCCGTCCATTTGGACTCCCCGGCCTCGAACGCAGTGGTGGTTTGTTCCGGGTCTGTGACCGTCTCCCTGCTTTCTTTTTAGCTTTTACTTTTTCTCGGGTCTCCGTTCTCCGTTGGGCGCCGAAAGCTGAGGAAGTTCAGGTTGCCCCTCACCCCTAACTCATCCACGACGAGGGGTTCTGGGTGGATTTTCGCCACCTCAACATGGTACATAGACTGAACACAGGGATGCGTTGTGTGTGCAACCCTGCTTCTCAACAGTTTTCGCACCATCCAGCTGCAGGCAATTTGGAAGGGTCTTGGACATGCTGCAGACCGAGCGAAGCAGCGCGGTCCACGAATTTCACCAACCCGTCCGTAATACACTGGCCCGCTCGCCAATCTCTTGTGGTCGGGCATGTGAGTGTGCGTCGTTGACGGAGTGGACATGACGGGAGAGAGTAACCTGGGAGGGGGATAGGGACTGGAATGCTTGGCACGCCGTCTCAACCCAGATCCTACCCCCGCCCCGGTCTTATCTTCCCGGCTTGTAACTAAATGTCGAGAGGTCCACAAAGGCGCCTGGCGAACAGACGCAGGCTACTGCACGGCGAACGGAGGTCACCTGGAGTTGGGCGGGGTCAGTTCTGAGTGGTCCTGCCGGCTTCAAAGGTGCGTCTCGCCTGCATCTCGACTGCATCATGCCTGCATTCACTAGCTTACGCTGAAGCTGACCCAGCTCGACGTGGCATTCCGTCCGGGTAGCGGATTGAGGAGAGAGGGGAAACTTGTCGTGGTGTCCGGCTGGAGACCGGACCACTGCCGGTGCCCCCGCGTATATCCAGTTGGATTGTTCGAAATGGAGATAACACAACAAATCCGCCAGGAGCCGCGTTGTTCTCCCCCGTTTTCTTACGGACTCTTGGCTTTAGTCTCGCCAGCGAGATGCACGTGTACACGCATGGCATATAGCCTGGATCTCTTCGCTGACTGACGAGGATAGCTGCATTCACACCCAAAGAAACTGTCCACTCAGCGGCCGCAGCCCTTCTGCATTGCAGCACCGGTGAGGATAGCAGATTGTTGCAGACATATTAGAGCGAGGAGAGCATCAGGGTCCTTCGGCCGATCCATGGTGCCAGCATACCGATGTTCTTCAAGGTCGTGAAGGAGGGCGAGCCGCTTCGTTGATTTGCCCACCACATCTAGTGAAACGATGTGGGTAATCGTGGCGAATAGATACGACGCGGTTTGCTCACCACCATCTCCAAATCTCAACTTTGACTTGGTATGCGGCGGCACTGGCGATGCAGTCGTTCTTGCCTAATCCGGCTAAGACTCTCAGACCCAGCTGGCGGTGAGTGTACTCGAACGGGAGCTTGTTCTGTGGAACCTCTCATGTCTAGCTGCGATATAGCAGCCAGTGGACCGACCCCTTTCTGAGAAAATAAAACCATCTAGATTAGAAAGAGCGCTGGACGTGCTGTGATAATGGACGCCGTCAGTTACCCCGCAAGTCGGTCCATTAGGGGTCGAGGAAACTAGTGGATCCGTGACGTCGAGGGGCGGGAACTTGGCACTCGCCTTAAATTGTTAGTGCGTCCACGCCAGCGTTGTTTCCTCCCCCAGAGTTCTCTCGCTTCCTGCAACCCCCATTGGCTGGGTGACGCCTTGGTGACCCACCGTATGTGGACGGTAGCCAATCATGGACTGTGAATTCTGATTAGATCGCTGATAGTGCCTTCTGGGCCTGGTGGAGGCGTCGATCGCCGCTTGCGCTTGCACTCTCACAGCTGTGATGGGCGAGAGGACAGTTGACATGCCTCCCCCATCCTCTTTCCCTCTCTGGGCTTAAATTCATCTTGTTCTCTCTCCTCCGCTTCGCATGTTTTCCCCCTACTCTCTTGCCTGTTCTCCAAGATAAATTGTAGTCGAACCACCCGAGTCATTCTGTCGCACCAGATCAGAGCCCCGAACCCCGCATTATACTTGGCCGGTCCTGTCCCGCTCTTTGTGGACAAAGGAAGCTCAACCGACGCCTCCCCTCCCGGCATATACCAGCGACGCCCCAATTACCACGGACCTTGACGATAGAGCAATCGGCCCAGTCTTGCCGATCACTAGGCTTTCTCGAAGGCCCGAAGCACAAAGAGATAGGCGCTATTCAACCGTCACGTTTCTAGCGTTGCACCGTCATCATACCCACCCCGCCTCGGTCGGCTTTCCCTGTGTACGTTTCACCCTTGCTGCACCGATCGCACCAGCGCCTTTCGGCTCGACCCATTCCACTTTATAAACATACGAGACAACCGTCTCTGACAGTCTCCTTCCAGTAGAAGAACCCGCTCTCCCGAAGCCATTGCTGTCAGGTGTTTTCAACCGGCCATCCCTGCTTGATATTAAGTCCGTCTTTCGGGCTTGAATCAAAAATTCTTATAAACTCCGAATCATCTCTCACCTGTCCGAACCCCTTCTTCCGCCATGTCTTCAGACAACACGAGCACCACCTCCCCCAACGATATGGCACGTTCGCAGCGACGCGGGTCTGTCACCCCGGCGGCTATCACCAACCTGTTCCGAAGCAATTCCATTTCACAGACGCCTGTGGCGCCTTTCCCAGGTCCTCTGTCGAACGCCGCCTTGACTGAGCAGCAGCGCCGGAGACTCTCGATCAACACGCTTGGCCTATCAGGCACTTCTCCCACAGCGCAGTCTTCTTTTCTGCGCCGGGCAAGCCTGTCTACCAATGCCGACTCGATCGACGAGAGTGCCGTGGAGGAGGACGAAGTTGTGCGCACGGCACCTACCACACCCTTCACCCGCCGCATGAGCTTGGGAGCTGCCCAGGCCATGCGTGGCATGCGCGGTGGCACCAGCCCCGGCGCTAACGGTAGGCCTCCCCCGCCTGTCCGACGCAACAGCACAGCCCGCGGTGGTCCGCCAACGCCTCCGATCGGTACGGCTGGCGCCGGAAACTACACGTGGGGCAAGATTTCATCTCAGGCAAGCACTGCAAACCGAGCTGGACCTGGTTCTGACGTGTGCTCCCCTTCTGCTCGATTAGACCAAGGTTTCAACTGGTCCGATCAGCTTAGGTCTCGTGCCGAGAGCGTCACCTCGGGCTCTCGAGCTTCCTTCTCTTTTGGCTCCGGCTTCGGTGGCTCACCTCCTCGCGGCAGCATGAGTGTCCCATCTGCTATTCCCCACCATGATCGGGCCAAGTCGGTGTCAGACATGCCAGCCCCACCTGCTCAAACGCCACGAGCACGCGTGCCCCAGAAACCCGACCACTTTCAGGAGCGCATCTTGAAGGGAGACTTTTACATGGACTAAGGGACGCAATCTCTGGTCCACATTTCATCGGTATTCTTGATTGCACACCTGGCTGATGGGATGACAACGAAACACATCGCGGCGCCGCCAATTTGGCGGCCGGCTCATAGATTGATGATTGGTATGGCTGGGTCCATGATTCCATGATGATTGCAGTTATCTAGCACGTGGGGTTTCTGGCGTTTGGTTCGTCAGGGTTGGGGTCTTGTCTTTGTCAGAGGGGCAGTTTTAGTCTTGAAAGATGTAACTGTACTGGGGCCTCAAAATTGGGTGGACCCCCTCTTGAAGGAAAAGCAAGCAAACGGAGTTTCAGCGAAGAAATGCCGCCGGATGGCAGGGCATCACAAAGCGGACTTGTTTTCTTGGGGCAGGCGGGCAGAATGGAAATGGGTGGCAGAACCACGGCAAGATTGTCTTGACTTTGTTGAAACTTTTGTAAGACTAGTCTAGCTGGACGACTGGAGACCAGATTGCAGCTGGTGCGAAATGAATGAATGAACTGGCACGATGAGGCAGACAAATTGTCATATAGTATTGTCTAGGAAACAAGAGCTCGATGAAGGACGTGTCTCTGCTCGGGTGCTTGTGTACCAACCAGTCCAGGACCATCATGAGAGGTAGATACTCATCCCAGCAGAGTGGTAGAGGACGGGAAGGATAGTACCATTTCGAAGAACAAAACCTTCGGGTGGGGACAAAGGGGACCCGTCAGGTGATGGATTTCCGCCTTGGGACTTTGGGGTCTAGGATGTAGCACAAAGAGGTCATCAGTCTGCTGAGCAAGTATCTTCTGGGGGTCGCAAATTGGTGAGCAGCAAGGTATCGTGGCTGTAGGTTGGCTTGTCCGTCAAGGCCCAGCCAAGATGTAAAACTAATCTCTCAGTAGTGTTGAACAAGACACACCCAACCGCCAACGCAAGTCTAATGTGCCACCACTGGCGTGCACGCAGCTTTAACCTAGCTTAGAGAAGTAGTTCTTCCTGACAGCACACAAAACCCCAGGTCAATTGGCCTTGGCCTCTTCCCTTTTTCTGAAGAGATGCCTGTGAACTGGTGCCAAAGCCAGACTCGCTCTATTACCGCGTTTGTCTGATCACTGCCCTCGCCAAGATCTTGAGATGAAAAGAAGATATCAACGAGCTAGCAGGTTGTTGGTCAGAACCCGATTTCTCGTACCCTGCCTAATGAATTCTAGCAGAACTGGCCTCGTCAAGCCTAGTCACTTCTGGCCGCGCCCCGGGTTGTCACCGTCGGGTCCCGCTTGGAGCAATTCCTGTCTTCTCAGATGAAGAAACAAAGCAGCAAGGGAACCAATGTTGGCAGATGTTGTTGGTAAGCAAGAGGAACAATCCCTGGAGGAAACGGGGTCATGTCCATCTAGACTTGTCAAGTTGACGTTCCGGGAGAAGCAAGGTGAATAATCCTAAGGAAAGGTGAAATGTAAGCCTATTCGTTACACGGCTTGGTACCTACCTTGGGTAGGTAGACAAACAGATAAGCCGTGGAGAAACCCGTTCACTCACCAGACCTACCTCGGTGACTGAGCCTGAGCCGGAATCCCGAGTTTAAGCTTGAGCTTTGCCACCGGCTTCCCAATCTACAAGACCAGAAACCTGATCCAATAGTCAAGCATGTCTCCTTGCCTTTGACATTCCTTCTTCTTGCCTTCTAGAGATAAAATACCACCCTCTATTGCTTCCCCCCCTCCAAAAAAGGGGGGAACCAAAGTCTGGAAGGCGTCCATGTCCCGAGTGTGGGCTTCAAACTACTTGGGACCTGCCTGTTTAGACGTGGTTGGTAAGCAGGATACAAAGAAAAAAAACACTGGTGTGCTGCGGGCAGGTGAGTAATAGAAAAAAGCAAAAAAGTGCGAAGAAGAGCCCAGTCGGAGGTGATCCAAAGGCTTGCTTGGCCTGGTTATGCCTTTCTAACATTGAATTCCCTGCCTGCCCTGGAGAACAGTAACAAAGAGAGGAACGCGCGGGGGGGAGGGGAGGAGCCAAGACCGTGGGCTCGGGGAGTTGGGAAGAGTCCGTTGCGCGCGGGTGGGTTGTATTGTGCTTGATCTTGGTCATGCCACGAAAGAGCGGGAGGATGGACAGCACGTGGTGGGAGATGGGGGGACATGATGGTGATGGGAATGTACAATTCAGCCCCTGAAAGCTTTTCTCGCGCAGTTTTTTACAACTTGGCAGCGATTGGGACTCTCGAGCCCAACGGCTAACCCGCCCCGGGACGATACTGTTATTATCAAGGCTGGATGAAGAACATCATAAGGCCTCGGCCGGAATAAATTCAAGGGATGGGTATTTTCTCTTGACGGCGTAGGTGTTCAAATATTACACCAACCCTAACGTAAGTGCCATGTTTTAGGGGCTGTATTGTACGGGAGGAAGTGGAATAGCAGTAGATAGTGGAAGTTGTATTGCTCTCAATGCTCTCGGTGTCGAATCACTGCAGGTCCTGATAGATTAGGCCCATAAGGATGGATTACCATCCGCAAGGCACCAAAAACGTTCACTCTCACAAACCACCGAGCAGACTCGCAGAGGGTCATGACGAAAAGGCACACCCCCCACCAAAGGGGGGAGGGGGGCTGCGGAAAGGAAAGGCCAAAGGAAATAGCACTGCGACTTAGAAACTCAACGATGCCAACGACCATGGAAAACGGCGCAACTAGAAAAACTTGACAGAAAAGAATCACGTAAGACTGACGCTGCTATAGCTGCCTAGTATACAACACACACGAGACGCCGCGGCGCCGTGACACCGTCAAATGACACCGACAAAGTTCGCTCGCTAACGCCATCACCCCAGAGACACCAGATACCCAAAACATCCGTACCCGCCTTCTTAATTGCCTGCGTGCCTGTCGTCGCCAGTTCCTGGGGAATCATAATGATACACCTAGCCACCCAGCCACCCCGTACCCATGACGAACCCGTCCAATGTCATAAACCATCCAGCCCTAGGATCCTGAGAATACTTCTTAGAAATAAGCCCCACCGCATAGCTACGAATTCAATAAGACCAAGACAATCGAACGGGGGGCCATATCCAACCCATCCACCCATAACGCAAAATCAAAAAGGAAACATTCCTGGGCCTCCCTGGCCACTCTGGCCACCCCCAGCTCCCCCAGCGCTCCCACCCATCCCATCCATCCCACCCACCCCTCCCATCCCAACAATACCCATCTGCTGCATCTGGTGAAACCACGGCGGCTCTTGCATGATGTACCGCATCGTCCCATCTGCTAGGTCCTCAAGTGACCAATCCATGGCCTGGGCAAACTCATCGCCAAGGCTGGAGTAGTCAAAATCAGACGAAAAAGCACCATTTAGCCAGGGCATGACGATTGCAGGCTGCTGTGTATTCGGGCCTAGAGGGGCGGTAATAGACGCAGGTGGTAGATTGCATGTTGGCGGAGGAAGACCCGGGTCGGCCGTTGAGGCAGAACGGTTATCGTTGGTATCGTACATGTATGAGGGAGGCGGGCGGCTGACGGGTACGCTGTTACTGTACCAAGCGGCGTTGTTGGCTGAATTGGCCGACTGAAGGAGGTCGGGATTGCTCGGGCGGGGTGTGGCAACCGAGTCGTTGGTAGCAACTTCAGAAAGCAGCTGAAGTGGCGTGTTTGCTGTTGTTGAATAGTCGGGCGCCGGGGTACTGCTGCTCTTGTCGCCAGTATTTTGGCGGGTTTGGTACGGTGTTGGCAATGTGTCGGGGGCCGCCGTCGAGCTGAGCGAGGTGCTGGATCCCTTGCTGGAACCGGGTGGGCCAGGCGCACCGCTGGGGTTTTGCTTCTGCTTTTGGAACCAGGACCCGAGCATGACGAGGACCACCAAGAACTTAGCAGCTGGGCGACATCGGTCGTCTGCCGCTGTCGCACGAAACTTCTCGAGCAGCTTCTCAAGATGCTGCTCAACCTTCATGTTATCCTTGTTGATCACCTTGCCTAGCTCGCTCTTGGGCGACGCACATGCAAAGTACAGCTTGATCAACACCACGACGGCATACGCAACTCTCACAAAGTTGTAAACGGGCAGGCAGCGTATGTCGTCGGGGTCGAGGGAAGTAAACACGGTGAAAATGCCATCGATGGCCGTGAGACATGCCGAGATAGCATTGATATGGGAAGGTGTCAGCGGAGTATCCGACGGGAAGGCGTCACGAAAGGGGTCTGCCCCCGCCGGTGGTTGCTTCGAGTCCTCGGTAAAGTCGGTGTGCGTAGCAATCTCATGCATGTACAAGTTTAAGACATGGAAACTGAGTAGCAATGACGCTATTGTTCTCGTTAGCAGATCATGACTGCTGGTCAATACGACCAGAACTCACCTTGCTGCATCTCTTTTGGAATCGCGTTACTGTATCTCTCTAGCTCGCGCTCGAAGCCCCTCAGCGCATACTGTGTCCTCGAGTCTGAAATACTTGGTGTCGATGTCGGATCGTCCATCGACAACAACACACCCACTTCCTCAGCCACCTTGTGAGTCCATATCAAATGACAAAAGTATTTATCCGACGGCGCCGCCTCAGGTGAGCCCTCGAGCACGTCGACACACTCGGCCATGAAGGTAGTCCACCTGATCAGGTTCGGGCGATGCAGCGCCATTGACGTGTTGGTCGCCAGAAAATAGCACGACAGCCAAGTCCGCCTCGCCTCGAGCGTCGTGGGATCTGGCGGCGCGTTCTTCTTCAACGGGTGGTCACCCCAGGTTTGAGGAATGTGCTTCCGGAAGCCGCCCTTGGCCTGCTTCTTACGACCGAGGCCAATATCTATGGCCATGACAGCCGCCACATGAACAAGCTGGTAAAACTTGAGCTCCTCAAAGTGCTCGGGGGGCCAGTACCAGATGGCTGCCACGTGTAGTGCCTGGACGAGCTCGAGGCTCTTCTGGCCGATGATGATAATCTTCTCGGCGAAGATCTGCATCAACTCTTTTGTTAGCACCTTTTGAATGTGGGGCATCTCGGACGTGGCTGCCGCCATGATGGAAAGGAACAAAATGGGTTTGGTTTCGCGGAGTTCCGAGGCCGCCATGTCGGCCGGGAAGACGACACAAGGCAGGTGCGGTGACATCTGGTTTGTGTAGCGGGTGAAGAGCTCGTCGGCCTGGGCTAAGGTAATGATGTTACGATCCACTACGTCGGGTTGCTCCTCCGGCGTCTCGGGCCGAGGTGGACCCCCAAGTGTGGGCCGCGACTCGTCACGACCGTCGCCGAGCTTCCGCTTGTGCCCAGCAATGGGTGGGGAGTAACCCTTGGTGTTAGTGTTGATGTCGATGGTGCCATACGAAGAGAGCGTCTTGGACGCTGCAGCGGCGCGCTGAGACGTAGTATATGAAGTTGTCGAAGCGGACCTTTCCCTTGTGGTGTCGCGCACCTGTGAAGTCCAATCCCGTACAACGAGCGGCGAGCTCCCGTAGCCACTACCAGCGGATCCCGGCGCCGGCCCCTCATCGGGCTTCTGCCCCACACTACTAGCCGCACTCGTGGGTCCGGCAATGGCTCCCGGTGGTCCCGACCCCGGACCTGAGGCTGACGCTGGTTCTCCGGGGCTCATTGCTGTTGCAGGAGGCAAAGTAACGCCGGTCCTAGTCGCCTGAAGGCTGGCCGTCAGTGCGTCGATTTTCTTCTCCAGCTCGGCCACGCGGTTGTCCGTCTTCTTCTGGCGCTTTCGTGTGGGTTGCGTGACGACGCATGCTCGGCCAGCCTTGGCGCACCGCTTGCAAGGGCCATCAGGATTGGCGACATCGGGTTCGCAGCGGACCTTGAGACCGCGACAGCTCTCGCACGCACGTTGTTTCTTGGGGTCGTTTGGGTCGCCGGGAATGCCGCCTTCAGGCGTGGCGGGCCCGCTGGAGCCGGTGCGCTGGTGGCTTGGTGTTTGTTGCGAGTGCGACTGTTGCGATTGGTGTTGATGCTGCGGGGCGTGCGACGCACCCGTCGCAATCGGCGTCAGCGTCTTGTTCTGCGGCGTAAAAGACGACGAGACGTGTGAGTACGGTGGGGATGGCGATTGGGCGAGTGGGTGGCCATGGCCGTGAGAATGGGCGTGGACGTGAGCGTGCGAATGCGAGTGCGAGTGTGAGTGTGGATGCGCGTGTGAATACGGCGATTGCTGCTGCGCGGGCAGTGGCTGCAGCAATGGTAGCTGGTGCGGGAGCGTTCCCGATGACGCCGACAGTGCCTTTTGCTGCTGGGCAGGTGTTGTAGGCGGGCCTGGTCTCAGACCAGCGCCAGTTGAGTCGCGCAGCCGGGGATCCAGCGGCGCTGAGCCCGGATCCATGACGGACTCACTTTTGCGGGTTACAGCGCGATGTGGTGCTGGTGTCGGCGACAGTGAGAACGGGCGGCCTTCATGTGCCCGACTGCCGATGCGCCGTAAGAGTTAACATGTCGGATGTCGGGGGGAAAAGAATCGGGCGAGTACCCCCGAGGTTTCCGAACCTTCTAAAATGCACTGGGGAGGGGGGGTTCCCAGACGACCCCTTGGCGAGTGAGGGGCCACGGCTTCCCAACAACAGCCTCATTTGTCAAGCCTGTGTTTTAGCCTGTTGCCTCGAACCAACAAGCCCTTTTTAAAACCCGCGACGGACCGCGGAGTCCGACGCCTCCTACTCCGTGCCTCCCGCATCGACCTTTCCGCTGCAGTGATGCGCACGACTTCAGCAAATCCTCTTACCTACCTATTCAGTAGTTGTGTTAATTCTTCATACGCCAACCACCACATCACAGGTTTTTGGCACTGAAAATTGGTTCCAACCAAGAGTCGAATAAATGATAACACCCAAACACCATGCTGGTTGTGTTCCTGGCGCGTATTGCCCAGGCCCAAAACTGCTCCTCCCAAGACACGGTCCATGACAAGCCTAAATACAAAAGCAACCAACCAACCCCAAAAGTCCAAGAAGCTCCAAGAGAACACCCCTCAAACGCCACATCAACGGCCCTTGATAATGGTACAGATTAGCCTCCCCGAGTCCCTTCGGACTTCTTTCTACCAAAAGGGCATCACGCGAGCCCGGTTCATTACCGCTTCCCGCCTTGCTATCCTAGGGTATCTCCGTAACCTGAAAAGGCTTTCCGTGCCGCTCGGCTCCGGTCCGTAGCTGGGATCCTTCCCGACCTCATTGCATCTTCTCCTTTGTTGGTGTGCGTGGCCTTAAGTCGCGTATATCATCAGAGAAACAAAATAACAAGAGAAGAAACAAATGGCCAGAAACTAATAAAAACAAGGCGTAAACGATAGAAGTGGTATCTTTTGCCAACCAACACCAGCTGTAAAAAGATTGCGGTGTATATGTACAAGGTACAAGCTCGATGAAACCAAAGAAGAAGGATAACAATGGAGCAATGCCGACGGGGTTTCAAAATTGGCTCTCCTCTCTCAGCCGGCTCTTGGAGCTCTGTGTCGTGAGATTGCCCATGAACATGGCGCTCTCTCGTCGATTCTTCATATAAGGTTGCTCATAGGGCGCCGGCGTCAGCCCACTGTTGCCGTACAGCGGCTGGTCATAGCCGGGGTTTGTTTTAAAGCCTGTAGGCGTATGAAGCTGAGTTGGATCAAAGCCTGGCGGAACAACAAAACCGCTTTCATACGCCGGCCTCATCGACGTGTGGCTGCCAGCTTGCTGAAGATTTTGTTGCCCCAAGAACCCGGGTTCGTAGGTCGTCTGCCGTTGCGGCGGCGGCGTTGGGGTACTCCGCGAATGCAGTGTTGCCGCATTCATGGTGGCCATTTGCTGCATGCTCATCGGAGGTGGCGTCGGCGAGCTGCGGCTCGCTTGGCCCTCCATGACCGCCTCCATTAGCCGCTGGCGATGAGGCGAGTCACTGTGCGACGTCGATGGCCGACCATCTGAAGGTCTGCGCTCTTGAAAAGACGGTCGCTGCTCCTGGAATGATGGCCGTTCCGACGGCACCGAAGACGTTTGTCGCTCGTAGCCGTCCATTTCTAGAACAGGGAGCTCGTACTCGCTAGGGTCTATGCCAAAGATTGGTTCATAGTTCTGTAGGAACATGGCAAAGACCGGTGCCGGAATGTTAAGCGTCGGCGAGAAGACAATGCCCACGTTGCGCACCGTCATCTTGTTCACGTCCGAGTGGTTGATGATTCTGATCAAGAAAGAAATCAGGTATTTGAGCAGTGTGGCGTTCGCTTGCGGAAGTCGTTGAACTAGCTCGGCAAGAGCCGCGATCTTTTGATTCTTGTTCGTCATCTCGGTGACGCCAATGAACTCGAGGCGCAAGTCGCTCGTTAGAATCGTGTTCGGGAGCTCTCGCAAATACATTTTGAGAAGGGAGGCA
>Ga0247763_1001786_pt1 | contig 11850 bp, 8 predicted proteins | sample UWRJL141409B4_FD_179926 | JGI IMG/M metagenome (GOLD analysis project Ga0247763, IMG submission 179926) | Plant litter microbial communities from Arlington Agricultural Research Station in Wisconsin, United States - UWRJ-L141-409B-4 | ecosystem: Environmental > Terrestrial > Plant litter >...
AGCGTCACGGAGTCTCTCGCGAGTGTTCGTCGAAGTAGCCGGCACTACCAGGGTTGTGCTCCCGCGTCTTGCCCGCTCTAGCTCCTCCTCTACCTCACGGAGCCGCTCGCGGGTAAGCGTGGTGGTGGATGGGGTTGTGGTGTCTGTTGATGTGGTGGTCGATGCGGGAGGACTGAGCAACCCAAGAATCCCTCGTCGCACCTGCTCAATCCCATCTCTGGCATCCTGGAGCCTCCCGGGTGCTCCCGTCGTCGTCGTCGTCGTCGCGGTTTGCGGAACACTGCCTGTTGCAGGAGGTGTGTCTACACGACGCACCCCTTCGAGCTCTTGCTCCAGAATTCGAAGACGCTCGCGAGTGCGGGTGGACGCCATTGACGACGACGTCCCCGATGTTGTTGTTCTTGTGTCAGCGGCTGAGGGCGGGGATGTCATTGCGTGTGGTGTTTGGGCAAATGGAGCGCGACCGCTGTAGATTGTCTGCACATGTATGTTTGTCGCACAGCTACTTCAGAGACTCAGATTGCGTTGGGATGGGCCATCCTGGGGTCTTACGAGGTATTATCGACTTCTTTTCGCTGAGGCGGCCAGCGCTAAGGTGGGCGAAGCTCCCGGCAGCCCTGGCTGAAGGCCTCCAACCTTAGCACTCACCTTCGTGGCATTTCGCTATCCAATGCTACCCCCCTGCCATTCTATATTGAGTAGATAGAGGGCCAACCGAAACGAATTCGGGCCGGCTAGGCGGCGCATTGAGGCCAGGCTGCGCTGAGGCCTACAGCGCCTCCACTGGGGGGCCTTGGCCGGGCCTCTAATCTGGCGGACTGAGCAATTCTTGGCAGTGCAATGAAGACATACTTTGGCGGAGTGATATTCGGCCGGTTCGGACGCCGGTTGGACAAAGAACCAGATGGAATGGGGCGCCTGTTGTCCGTTGTGGCCGCGGCGAACCAGTTAACCCTGCCAAGGTTATCCTCCCGAGACCCTCAGCTCTAACAGCACAACACATCCTTGACATACTAGGGATATCACTTGCAAAGAACTCAAATTGTCTCTACTTCCGGTTCCATTGGTGTAGTATACATGATTTACATCAAGTATGCCAATTCTCCAGAGTCAATCCTCATCGGCGCCCTCTCAATCCAAGGCATGGTGGTGACCCAGTCCCCTTTCCCCGTGCCAAGCCTCAAATTCTTTGCTTTCAGCCATACCCAGCACGACTCCAGTCCTTCCGTCGTGATACACATTGTACCGCTCATCAAACATGCGAGGTATCTTTTCTACGTTGCCATATCGTCCGCGAGGTTTCTCGATGACAGGGAGCTCTAGGCTCATGTCGCTGCTGGGGACCAAGTCGCTGGCGATAGTCATCCCAACCCGCAAGGGTGACGGCGTTGTCGGCTCCGTAGGTCGCGGCCAGACGGAAGAGCGGTCTTTCCTGGCCGGGGCCGAGCTTGTTCCAACAAAAACACTAGAGGATGGAGCGCCAGCGGTAGCACCCTCCGCTGGCAAACGACGTCTCAGGTTTTGTAAGGCTTATACAACGTAGAACCTAATATATAAAAACTAACTACTACGGAAAGGAAACTATAACTTATTCCCACCTTACTCCTTTAACAAACTTCCCGGGAAATTTAACTTTTTATAATTACATCATAATTTTATACTATTCGTAGCAAAATAGCGGAATTATCATGACTTTCTAACAAAATACGTTACGTAAGAGACAAGGGGCCGTAGGTATACTTTTGAAAAGAAGCTTAAGATTGAATATTGCCCCTAATACTAACCATATCCATTTAATTAGAATTAGCGCCGATAAAGCTGGGGTTTAACCCCCCTTTCTACATCTACCACTTATACGCGCACTATATATATCACCTCAAAGTCCACTAAAACGGCCAATACCCTAAGTATTAACCGTCTTTTTTTTTTCTTTCTTTTTCTTTCTCTACAACCATTTTAGACCGTAGCAGCCATAACCGAGGTAGCCCAGAATAGTAACCCCCCTCACTTAATCTAACTCAATCCGACTCAGGCTAAGGCGCCAGCTGCTCAGTTACGAAGAAGGAAAAAGGGAAATTCGTAGTGTTTCACTTTAGGGTGGGTGAAATGGCTGTTTTATGAGACGAATCTAGGTAGGCACACGAAATTTCTATTTTCGTGCCTCCTCGCCTATGCGACATTGCTCAACCCCAGCTTCGGGTTTTTAGAATCGCTGTATATAGAACCTCCTATGCAATGTGCCTCCCCTGTAAATGAAACCTACAAGTCCATATCGAACTTGAACTTCAGCAAATTCTTCTCCACAATCTTGTCCTTTAGTCCCTCCAGCTCAACCATGTCCCAGTTTGCCGAGACATACCGGCCGTTGAGCCAAGGCCTTTTTTCCGCCGTCAACCACACCAGGGTATCACCAGCGAGCTCCGGCGTATCCACTAGTAGCTTTTTGAATGTGTCTGGTAGTCCCTGCGACAGATCCGTCGACACCCCGCCCGGGTGGTAATGGAAGCTAGACACCCCCCGATCCCCGTATTGCAGATTAAGAAACTGGCAGAATCTCGCCATCGCAAACTTGGTAATGGTGTATGCTCCGGCGCATGCCGCGCCCAGGGATGCCGCCGAGCCCATGATAGGCACCATCTTGAGACCACCACCCTCGAGCATCAGCGGCAGCAGCGCTTTAGTCACGCGGTACACCCCCGTGAGATTGACTTCAATGGTGTTGACGTATTCCTCGGTGGGTTGATCTAGGAGAGGAGCTTCCGGTCCCATAAAGCCGGCGTTGTTGACAAGTATGTCGAGCTTGCCAACTTTTCCGCGCACTTGGGCAGCCGCCGCGTCAACTGAGGCTTGCGATCTTACGTCAAGCGTGAGATGGACGACTGTGGGAACAGGTCGACCCACTGCGGCGGCAGCATCAAGCATGGCGGCCTCGGTTTCGGAGGCACCTGCTCGGGAGGTAATGATGATGGGGGAGGCACCAGCCTTTGTGTCTACATGTAGAGTACCTAAGCGAAGAGCTAGAGAGGGTCAGGGGTCGGTCGAGCTTACATGAGATGGCGGCTGCGCGCCCGATGCCTTTATTCGCAGCGGTGATTAGAACTGATTTACCAACCAGCGTGTTGATGTTGGCTGGGTTAATGGCGGGATAAGTGTCGCTGTGGGAAGTTGGGGTCAATGCCCAAACTAACAGCTTATAAGCAAGTGCCAGGTTTGAGTCGAGGAGATCAGAAGTTACCCCTGGGGTCTATACCATCATCCGCCATTATATATCAGTGATGAGAAGTCTGTTGGGTTAGGTTCCTTCAGATGCGGAGTTCGACACACTCGAGATGGGAGAATTATTGTCTGAAGGCACGGGTCCAGAATGCCAGGACATTGGGGTTCCCTTGTTAAAGACAGGGATCAAAGAGGTACTTATATCAGGTCCCTTGTCACCAATCCGAAGCGGATGAGACTATCCTCCCCTCGCATGCCCCTCTCTCCCTTCATGGCTCTTCACCGGCAGGTGGTGACGGAAGAACACCCTGTGCAACGGTGATTAAGAGCAAGCGCAGAAAGGTAGGGAACCACAGACGAAGTCTAACTGGAAATTAGAGCGGGGAAAAGATACGTGCCGCACACCTGCATGTAGTTTGGTGGGATGAAGGTGGGATGCGTCGGGATAGATGCGAGAGGGGAAAGAGATGGAGATGCGGTATCCAATCGGCATATCTGCAAGCTATGATCGGGACACCGGTATCATTGATATTCCCGCCCTCGGTCCGTCTTCGGCCGAGCGAGCTTGTCTTGGAAGTTGAGAAAGGTCGTTGGCCCCCATATTAGGGGCAAGTAAAAGATAGCTAAAACTTCACGCAAGAATCTCAAAGCTACAGCTCACAACATCAAAAACCTCAATATCAGTATGTGCAATCGGTCCACATCGTGACAGAAGAGCTGAATGGTTCCTGCGCTTGCCTGGAGATCTTTGTCATATCCTGGAGCGCACCGCCCAACCAGGGATGACTGGGAAGGCCCAAACCTCATACCAGGTTCTAAAGCCTCCTCACCCCCTATCCAACAGTATAGATCTACTCTCTGCAGCCGCAGCATAGTTTTCTTGTGGATCGATCTATGAGGAATTGGCAGATGTTAACGTCACCAGCCTTGCTGCCCTGACGAGGCTCTCCCAAGTCAAGGCCGTGATACAAGAGGCCTTGCGTCTACACCCAGCGTTAAATACCACGAGCGCACGAGAGACGACCCAAAGCAGATTTTATATCGTGGACACTTTCATCCTGCCTAGTACTACCATCATCGCTCCTCGTTTCCCCATTTCGCACCGACAAGACTGCTTCGAGCGAGTAACTGAGTTGTGTCGGAGTGGTGGATAACACGGCCGGAAATAGGGGGGTTTGATTTGGTAGGGAGATGGGGGTATCCATAAAGGCAGTTCGACCGAACACAAGGCTATCGGTACTATCAACGGGAGCATTCTTGATGACCCCGAGGAACTGCAAGACGCCATCAACAAGGCTTTCGACGGGTATTGCCGGCCTCGGTAGTCTCATCAAGGTCTCGAATGCGCTTTCACTCCTTTGCGACTGGGATATGATGTTCTCAATCCATGAGCGAAGAGGGCCTGCGTGACATCTGCGTGATGTCAGATATGCATTTTCTCCGTTTAGTTTGGGACACCATGGCTGCATAAGGACGGTTTTAGCCAGCGATACTGTACAGTACTTCGTTGCGAACCTAGTGAGAGACTCTACGTCCACGCTGGCGGGAGGAAGCCATCGGGGACATGCAGGATGGATTTAATTACTCCTTTAGTCTAGGGGAGCTGCGGCTTCGTTTTTAGAAGGAGGGATAATTCTGGGGTTACCAATACGAACGGCTCTTGAAGTCTAGGTTCAAAAACGAAATCGACCACACAATTAATGCTACGAGTTAGTAGAGAAGGTATGCGTAGACTTTTAGCTCTAAAGCACATTGAGAAGGTTACCAAGTCTCTTCTCAAAAATTAGTCCTACACCCCAAAGAACTTGACTCAATGCCCAGGTTCGAGGCGCGATCCAAGTAACTACCTAGTAGTGTGCTCGTCACACAGAAGAAGGATATTTTCCCACCCACCGCCGGAAGCGTCCTCCAAGCCAACGTATGATTAGTGGTTATTAGAAATCCCACTTGCTACTGTTGGACAGGCGAATGTCAAAGACCTAGTTTTCAAGTGTGATCGGTGGAATGAGGCCATGACAAATTTTACGGAGACGTCAAAAAGAAGGGGGTTCAACCCCTGGGTCTGATTGAACCCAGGGGCTCTGGTCAGCTTGCGTGGACTCCAGTCAGCTCCTGTGAGGATGCATGGCAACAGCCAACAATCCAACAGCTCAGCTAACGATCCAAAAGCTGAGCTACGCGGCCAAAGTAAGCTGGTTGTTCATGCAATAGATGTATAAAGGAGGGCTTTCTTGCTCTACTAGAAAACAAGAGACAATCAAGTTTCACGCCACAGCAATGGCAACTGGGCAGTCGCCCGGCCATGTCATTGCAGGCAGTCCTGCAACCGGATTAATGTCCATAATGTCCGGCCGCCAAGGTGTGATGTCCGTGGGACAGAGTGTCAACTCAAAGGGGCAAAATACATTCCCACTCCTCTCCCGTTTTACTCGAATTCCCAGGTCGTATTCAGGGGGGGTTCCCATCGCTCTAGAAGAGCTTAAAGGTCCCACATACGGCGCCTAGCCCTACGGCTTAACGGATAACGGCGGGGGTTAACCGTCCCACATGTGGATTTGGTTCTTGTACCTTACGCCAGACAAATTGTAATCCCGAAGATTTACTTTCACATGTATTATAGAGGCGTTGATGTCTCAGTTCTAGGCCTCTGCTCATAAAAGGGGGCCATTTTTGGGCTCTTCGGCAAAAACCGCACCTTCTTAGTAAGGCTGCGTTTGTGCTGCAGCTTTGGTACCTAAGTAGATATTAGCCGAAACTGAGCTGGGGTTAATCTAGACTGATCAAGGTGACGTGAGTATGAGAATGGGTGGCCATCGGTTTTGGGGTGGTATAACAGTTGAGTGACTACCCAGGTACCTAGATTAAAGGCCGACAGCACTACTCGAAGCTCTCCATCATAGTGAGAGTTCAATGAGACTATACATCTCACTCAACTGGTCACATCGTTTCTTGCCCTCTGATCAGAGACCGAAATCGTCGCCACCAGTCAGTCCTAGGGTTCGGGTTCACCGCTTCGGAGGCAGGCTTTGTTGGGCCAAGTGTTTCCACTGCTTGAACATAACTGCCTTGTTGCCGCAGTAGAGCTTCCCCTGGACTCTGAAGCGAGGTTTGTTTTCCTTGTCGTTATTGTCCCAGAGAGCATGGTGAGTTGTTGTACCATTGGCATTACCATCACCATCACCACCGCGGCAGAGACGACGCATAACGGGTCGCAAGTTGCGGTAGTAATTCCCACAATTCGGGTCCGAACACCATAGCATCCCCTTGGTGTCCAAATCATCCGTCAGTTGGTAAGAGTCTGGGTTTATGGCCTCGAACCAGGAATATTTCAATGTTCGTCCGGCACCGAAACTCCCTGTGCAGTTTAGTTGCCGCGAGTACGAGATTTTGAGACAGATCTGCTGTTTTTGTTCCTGCCGCTGCTGTTACTGCTGTTGCTGCTTCGTTGATACTGTTTTTGTGGCTGTTTTCGTTGTGGTCTTGTCACATTTTCCCACACTCATAGCATATCCTTCCAAGAAATCGCGTTGAAAACTCAGCACCGTGCCGGTGGTATGTACAGTTTGCTGTTCCTGCTTTTTTTCTCTACTGCTGCTGCTACTACTGCTGCTGCTGCTGCTACTGCTGCACCCTAGAGTCAGATGTGAGGTTGTTAGGTCCTGCCTCGAGTCAAGTCGACAACATGGCTTTCCCAACCCACCGCAATCCAAGCTTGTCCTCAATGCCCACTGCTGCTGCTGCTGGGGCGATGGCGACGATTCGCCAAAGTCTAGGCAAGAACAGTGATTCGGGTCCAAGCACCTCATTTCGAGAAAGGCGCCAGAACGCATTTGGGGAACAAGAAACTCGGCCGCTCCACGACGCAACTCGCCGAGACGCGCAACCACATCATTGGCCAGTATTTTGTTCTTGTTCTTGTCAGGAGCTATTGTTTGTTGGTATGCTGAGATAGCCCGCCCACATGACGCGAAGTACCACACTCTTGCGTGAGACGACTAACACGGCCCTGGGGCGTGCTTTTGGGCTCAATAAGTTGGACCTATCCTTAGGGTCATCATCATCATGGTCATGGTGGTGGTGATGAGCCGGCGCATGGCTGGGATGGTGACATTCCCTTCTTTTATCAACACCCCGGGACCAACATCACCACAATTAACAGCACGACAATTGCCAACACGACAATCTCTTGGATCCATGACTTCAGCGCCATGGCGCATGTGGCGGACATGGATCCATAACCATTTCCTATGCACTTTGGCCAACCTCTTCCTGGCCAACGAGACCTCGTGCCAAGTGATAGTCTCGTGCTGGCAAAGATGGATATGACCCTGGTGACCGATGCAGATGCGCTTCATGTTCTTTTTGGCGGTTTTATGATTTCCTTCTCGCTCCGTAGGAGAGAAGAAAGCCCTAGAATGGTCCACCAAACACGTTGAACAAAACAGGTACTCGTTGACCAAATCCCATGCCTTTTTCGGGTTTTGGTCCTCGGTTACGCGGCAAGCGTAGCAAATGTTTTTGCTCTGGTCCGCGGCGAGCAGATTTCGAAATGCTTCCGTGTATGACTCGGTCTCGAACTCAGGACTGCCTCGGGCCCAGAGTAATCGCGGATAACGGGGATGGATGGCAGAAGGGTCGCGGTGCCAATGGCTCAAGGATGGGTCTGAGAAGATGCTCAAAAAGACTCGGCTCGCGCGCCGTAGACACTGGATACTGTTCGGGTTCAAAAGGCGCATAATGGTGAAGAGGATCTGATCCGGGAGGTCGATGAACCGTCGTCGGCGTGTCGCTGGCGTTGTTGGTCGAAAACCCATGGACAAAGATTTTCTGGAGAAAAAAGGGGGCTGTGTTCGATGGGAAGAGAAACCGAAATGCATACCTACCTCACCTTATATAGATAGGTAAGGTACCTAGATAGGTATTTAGCTTGGACACAAATAGACAGGTGGCTTGGATGCAAAAAGTCCTGCCTGGTTCGGCCATAACGCAGATATAGGGTTCGAGCCAGACCGGATATAAAATTGCTTCGAGGGCACAAAGGTTGAAATACGCACGCAGGGATTCTGGGCTTGACTCTTGACCTGTACCAAGTCCGTCCTAAAGGTCGCCCATGTACACGCCGACCCAAACACCAGTCGGGTATACAGCCCAACCATTAGAAAAACCTTGTTTCGCCATTCGTGTCTGTTCTTGTTAACTGCATCACACTTGATGGCTCGGATTACGACGTAAGTGCGCAAACAAATCGTCTTTCGAGGCGAATCCCCTGACGCCGTTGATGCGCAGCTCGAGTTGTGGGTGCAGGGTGTTTGTGATGAATAATGTGACTCCGAAGGGGTTTCGATGCGCCTGAAATATTCGGAGGCGAGTGCATTTCAAGCTAATGCAATCCCTCCCAATCTGGCCGATCCTGTGCGTGGCAAGTAGTACGCTATTGCTGCCTTGCAGTTTCCGTCTGCGTGAAATCCCTCTCCTCTCTCCTCGGTTTCAACGAGCCGATGTCGCAGAACCCCTCATCACCATTCCCCTGGCGAGTCTAAAAACCCACGATAACAAGATGCGCTTGCTTCCAACAACACCAGAAATCCCCCTGGATCAAATGCTGGAATGTCTCAGCGATTCGGTCCCGAAATACGCCATTCTCTCCCACACGTGGGGAGATGACGAGATCACCATCGGCGAGCTGAGCGCTCCTTCCATCTTGACTGCAGCAAAAAAGGGCTTCGAGAAGATTCGCCGCACTTGCGACCTCGCCCGCGCTCGCGATAATCTCGAATATGCCTGGGTTGACACCTGCTGCATCGACAAGACTAGTAGTGCTGAGCTGACTGAAGCTATCAACTCTATGTTTGCGTGGTATGCTAATGCTGAGGTCTGCTACGCTTACCTGAGTGACCTCGAGCCTGGCACGCACAATGATATGAGTACTCAGCTCCCTAGATGCAAGTGGTTTACACGCGGATGGACCTTGCAGGAGCTGATCGCGCCGAAACATGTCATCTTCTTGGACCGGGAGTGGAACGAGCGGGGCACGAAACAGTCGCTGTGCCATCTCCTCCGTGCCATCACCGGCATTCCCGTTGACTTGTTGGAAAGAAGAACCACCCTTGAGCAGTATGCCGTCGCCAGACGCATGTCCTGGGCCGCCACTCGGCAGACAACGCGGATTGAGGACATGGCCTACTGCTTGCTGGGCATGTTTGGCGTTCACCTATCGCTAATCTATGGCGAAGGCTCCAAAGCATTTATCAGACTCCAGGAGGCCATTGTGTTGTCATCGGTTGACTTGAGCATATTCACCTGGGTAGAGAACCGTCCACATGCCGCTTCCCGAGTGCCGGCCCCGGTTCTCGCCGAGGAACCCATCCAGTTCAGGGATTGTGGCAGCATCGAAGTCACCTTGGAGGATTCCATCTACGGAAATATGGTCATCAATACGAGAGGTATTCTAGTCGAAGGGAGTTTGGTCAAGATCCCTAAGCCTGACAAAGAGGAAGGCGATGCTTACAAGTGCATCCTCGACCCCATTTGTTCCGATAACGGCATATCCATCGGTATTCCTCTGCGCAAGATTGGCGGTGGCCGTTACGTGAGGTACATGCCCGAGATGCGCATTCTTCTCGAAGAGAACAGGCTTAGGATCAGCTACTGGCGGGGAACTCGAATGCCAGTTGAATCTTTGACCCTGTCTGTCAAGATACCCGACCACTTCCCCTTTCCCGGGCCGAATGCCATTATTGGGAACCGGCATAGCGCTCTGCGGCTTGAGTGGCTAAACGAAGACCCCGAGTACACCCTCACTACTCGACATTTCCTTCTTCTCCCACGCAGCCACTGGGACGCCCATGACGATATCTTCATCTCGACAGTCAGCTTTAGCCACAGCTGGTGCGCTGGCTTTGTTCAAGGAGTGTTGACTCGGCGAAAAGATGGAGCTCTTATCCCAGTTCGGTTTTTCGTGTCTTGCCATGGTTGGAATCTCCGTCTGCACAAAGTTGTTGTTGCTAGCCTCCATGACATGGAGCCAGCAACAACCGTCCTGTTCGAATCGCAACTTGATCGGATACGCTTCGAAAGCAACAGTCAAGCCGAGAGACTCATTTTGAGCACCTTTTCTGGAAAGCTTCCCCCCGCCGTCTCTACCACAAAGACGCCCCTTAGGGAAGGGAAGGCATTGATCGAGACGACTGCAGCTGGGCCTGACAGCCCGTCTTCTGTACTTGCCGCCATGACAGTCAAGAATCACGCCAAAATAATACAGGGGCAGGAGAAAGTAACGGTCGAGGTTGTGGCTCGGGTTTGCGAGGAGCGGCGGCCAGACCTATGTTCGCTTCCCATGTGGCGACTGGAAATCGGGTGCAAGGTTTTGTCTCCATCGGAGCTCCAAGTCGTGGAAGAGCCTACGACGGGGATCCAGGCCCCATTTGCTATACATCAGTGTCCGATTTCATCTCCGTGTCATTCCTGTTCGAGCGGGGGATTAAAGATGCGAATGGTTCGCGGCTTCAATGTCATGACTTTGGAGACAAATGGGGGCGTCGAGCCAACGCAGGCCGAGCAAGAGTATGTGGATATCTTTCAAGTGTCAAGGCAAGCCAGACAACCGCCTGTCATACCATAGTCCATGCCCTTGTCACGTCGACGCACCAGACATAGCTCGAACTGTCATACCATAGGCAGTCTGTCTATCAGCCCATTGTGGACATATCATTCGTCCTCACGAGACCCTGGGTATACAGCACTTTCTATATTTATCCATGGTTTCTTCCAAGACTCGCCGCGCACCGGGTTCCCCAACATGCAAACACGTATCGGTCGCAAATCGCAGAACAGTATGGCATTTAGCCCTTAAGCGACAACACCCACACCAGCGTGGCGTGATAATACCCAAGCCAGTGACAGGCCGAAACAGCATGCCCGGCTAGGCCGATGGTTATTGGATGCGACGGCATCACCTTGGCGCGCACAGCAGGCCTCTCATGATGGTAATTGCGGTGGAGAGACCCGAGGAAGGAAGAATAAAAGGAGCTCATGCGCGGGTGGGAAATATCGTGGGACATTACACATCTATTCCTAAACAGAAGAAATAGCAAGACTTGCAAGCTTAGTCCATATCTACTGGGCGTCAGTTTCAACTACCTATATCTATATTAACACCAATATCATCGTCAACACAGCAAAAACACCAACACTCAAAATCATGAAGATCACCACCCTTTTCCTGTCTCTGATCACCGTCGTCTCCGGCGCACCTACATCATCGCCCCTCCCTCGCCAAGGGCCCGAAGGACTCTGCGGACCATCCTCCTTCAATGGCGAAACCGGCCCCGGCTCCGCCGACGTGCGCGACTGCGATCGTCTTTTATATTTCCTCGGCCAGGCTCTCTCCGTGCAGGGGGCATGGGATATTGACGGACAGACACGCAGCCTGATTGAGTTTCAGAGCTGTGCTTTTACAGCGCGAACAACGCGCGGCGGCTGGTCAGCTATGGGAAGCCAGGATGCGTATGATTTGATTAGAGATGCGGTGAGAGAAAAGCAGCGAGATGGAAGGATCGGAGCGTCGGGGATTCTAAATTGTAGAAATGGTGTCGAGGTGGAATGGCGGATCCAGCGCGCGGGAGAGAGTATCGT
>Ga0247763_1001787_pt1 | contig 11849 bp, 15 predicted proteins | sample UWRJL141409B4_FD_179926 | JGI IMG/M metagenome (GOLD analysis project Ga0247763, IMG submission 179926) | Plant litter microbial communities from Arlington Agricultural Research Station in Wisconsin, United States - UWRJ-L141-409B-4 | ecosystem: Environmental > Terrestrial > Plant litter >...
AACGGGGGGGGGGGGACACGGAAACGGGCGCGCAGCAGCAGCGCGGGACGAAGCGGGCGAGTTGGGCAGAAGCTAGCTTCGGATCGGGTGGTTTAGCGAAGTTCAAGCATCGGACGATGGGCGTGTTCGCATTCGGGAGCACTTACAGGCTGTTTGATCTGCTCCCCAGGGCTCTGGTTGGTGGTTTCTTGTACTGGGACGTGCGTTTCTGATGCAGACTTTGCGTGTACAGGCTTTGTATGTCCAAGGCAAAACGGAGGGAGTGGAGGCACGGAAGAAAAGCGAACGAGACCTCGGGGGTTTGTAATCACGGTATCGGCTCGTTACGGTTATGCTGTAGAAAAAGTGAGAATAATGATGAGTGCGGTCTCATCTCGGACTTTTGTTCCTCGCCTCCTTTGTGAGTTTTCATGAGGATCTATGCGGCTAGCTTCTGATTGGTTCTTTGACTGGTCGGTTGGTCATCCACGACCTGAACACCATTTTTACAGGTTACAGACAAGAGAGAGAGCAGGGCCGGCCTTGCTGATTCCCTTCCCAGATCGCGTGGGATGCCTGCAGCATGGGTTACGGGACGAGGACGATCGGACACGGGAACACCAGCGAGGCGGAAACCGAGGCTTCGAAAAGGGGCAGCACAAGACAATAAAAAGTTGAGTGACAAGTCGACTTTCTGACGAAGCGGTTAGAACCGAGTGGGGGTGGGAGATGATTGATACAGTGCATCTAGGTAACTCGGCACGTCAGGAGTGAATCAGCAATTGGCAATGGCGATCGCAAGAGATTGCACGCAATGCGTTCATGCATTAAGTGTGGGATTTGCAGAGAAAAGAAGGCGCCAGGTCTCGCCGAGGCTGAGAGAGCTGAAGCAACACCCCTGATTGGGTGTCGAAACGGAAAGCCCTGAGTAGTTACACAAGCGCCTGGTGTGAAGGGGAGGGAGGAAGCGAGAGGCAACGGCGAATAAGCTGTGGGCTCTCATTCGACGCCCCCTTCCGAATTCCCGGGCCGGGGAAAGTTGACGATCAGAACGTTTCTTGCAAAGCAGACCCACACATGTCGTTGCGGCATGCCCGCTGCGGGAGTATAACTGCCTTATGTACGGCGGTGGTCAGTCAGTCACTCGCCTCGCGGCAGCAAACGTCGCCGCCGCGGTGGCGCTGCCGTGGGATCGGTGCCGTCCAAAGGTGTTCAAACGCCTTGCTACGCGCGTACCCAGCCGCAGACCGACATTTGACAACCCGACCGGAGAATTTGGGAATCCTGATGATTGTGTTCCCAGGCGCAAGGTCGGCGGCAGGTCCGTGTTCCTGAGCGTTGGCCCCTTGGGTAGCTGAGGGAGGTGTGGTGGGGGGAGGGTAAGACAGGGCTGGCCTGTCTTGCCTTGCCTTGCTCCACGACGGCAAGGCGAGTCTGGGGGAGGGGTGTCCGCCCGCCCTCGTTCGACCTCCCTGTCCTGGGCCTTATTCGTAACTTAAAACGCAGATCAGGAGCCTCGGAAGCTGGGCCGATCTTCAAAGTGTTGCATCTGAACGAGGTTGTGCTGGAAGATCGAAAGAAAAATAAGAGTCGCTGTGCAGGGAGGAGAAAGTAAGAGGGAGGGGGGGGAAGATGAAAAAAGATGCACGCGCCAACTTTCGGTCGCACCTAGGCAATGGGATGGTATGGGCGGTCCTGGGCAAATTTGACGACATTCGCATTGATGTTTGTCGATGCTCTTCATCTTGTGCGCCCTCACCCTCGCCCTCGCCGAAAGGAGCCGCCTGTCCTTGAGTCCCTGCGTGCGTTAGGTCTTGTTTAGATAGCCGTGGCACGGTCAGCCACAAGACCTCAACATCGTCGACTCATCTAGATTGGCGCCGTTTTGAACTGCCAATGCTTCATCTCCAATACCCACCTTGCCCAGCACACCCAAGCTGCTTTGTCCGCTGTGGGCCGCCGTCAGAATCCTTCAGACAGCGGCGAGCGGCCAAGATAGCGAGAGTTGGGGAAAGCAAATTGCGCAGGCTCTGGCAATGCATGCAGTCGTCCTTGGTGGGTTTTCATTTGTATTTCTATAATTTTTTTGGCCGCTGTTGCAGTTGTGTGGAGGAGAGCTGATGAAGAGGGAGGCGGGTTGATGCAGCTTGAATTTGACGTGCCAGCCAATTCACCCCTCAATGACGGGCATTGCTCCCGTACAAGGCAGGTGGAGTGGGAGAGGAGAATGTGACGTGCCTCGATCCGTTCCTTCCCGCTGGTCGGAAGACCCCATCGTCCATGAAGCGCAATTTCGTCGCCTCAGCTCAAGCTCCCCTCCCTCATCATCCCAGCGGGCTGGTTGGTCTGCCCTGTGCTGCAGGTCAGCGCGCGGTCAGGCCATTCAGACCGGGTTTCCTCAGCATCCAGCTCCTGGGGCTTTCAGCTCGAGCCTCGCCGACGTTCAGACGCTGAGCTAGAAGCCGTCTGGGGTTTTCTAGAAGGCGAAATCACGTCAATTTTTCTTTTGGCGGGAGCATAACACGACCTTTAATTGCAAGGTTCGATTGAAACACGTTTCCTTCATGCGCACGCCTTGGTCAGAGCCTCCTACCCTCGAGGGCCGCCGAGCCACCCCCCTCTGTTTGAATCGCCTCAAAGCGCTTTGCCGCCAAGCCTCGACCGCGCCGTAGCCCTCGTGGCCACTCGGACGTCCAAGTCTGTGTTCCGTCGTCTCATGATGGTCCCCGGGCCCACCTCGAGGTCGTGGAGCTTTGGAGGCTGCCAGGCCTGGGTACGGCATCGCCGGCCGCTGTCTTGTCAGTCTGTGCCTGGTCCGCCATCTCTGCCTCCCGCGACTCCTGCGGGTCTCCGCAGCATTGAACAACGCAATCTTGGGGTCAGCGAGATGAGAGCCCACCCCATATCCCCATTGCACGCCACGCTACCACGATCAGCCCCTCGTCTTTTTGGTACAATACCACAGTGGATGATCTCTTCGCTCGGGTTTACAGCCCAGAGCTTCCCGCAGGCGCCCTGCAGTGGTTCGTCCATGCCGCTGTTCCTTCACCCGAGCTAGCTGATCAGATTGAAAATTGATGCACGTTAGCTCGATGGGGAAAGGCCGCCAGAACTCAACCATGATCCGTTCGAGCACAGCTGTCCGAGCTACGGTCCCAACCGCCAGATGAACGAGATCTCCGTCCAGTCCCCATCACTATCACAAAAGAACTCGGGCAAGGATGAGCCCGGGGTAGCTCGGCTCCTGTACCAAGCGCCGCTCATCATATCAGTCCGCAGTGCTCTTGCCGCACACTTCGTTACAGTCCGGGCAAGCAAAGTCCACGTTACCCTCCATTTTGCGGCTTCCTCCACACAGCGCCACCTCCATCTGCCTCGCGATGCGTCGAGGTCGTTGTCGGCGGGGCACTGGCAGTTGGCCCGAGACTTGGCTGCAGTTGGCCGATCAAGGGGGCGAGGAGCAAGTCGGCTTGCCTCCCTTGTTGTAACCTCCCACTTACCCTGGCTTTGGCCGTTATTTTCCCTTTTCGGTCATCTGGCAGCTAATCACGGCAGCGGCTTCTAGCTCTCTTTCTCCGACGCCCTATGGCGTGCCAGGGCACTCGATCGCTTTTGTTCGTCTGATATACACCCCCTTGTCGATATCAGGCCTCTTTTCAGACAAACTGGAGCACACACAGCAGCTTCTCCGCTTGCCACCCACGGCATTCCAGTTTCTTGATGTAACCCAACAGGGCTTCAGTACCGCGTTCCTTCCTTCGTACCTCGCGAGTACCTGTCTGGCGTCCAGCCGGGCCCCAGGTACCTCGACTGTCACGTCTTTCTGCAAGCACTTACACTTTCCTCCTCCCTGTCATTCTGGATTAGGTGGAGGGGGTCTGCGGCAAGTGCCAACAGGCCAGTTCGGTGGCTTTCAGGCTCCCATCTGAGATTCCCAACCCCCTCTTCTTCCCGTCCTTGCTCGCGGGCGCTGGCCTTTTATTTTTCGGCTTTCTCCTGTCAGGGTGAACTGGCCTGGCTGCCGACGGCGAGGGCCTTAGCATCCGCACCACCCCATAATTCGCTTGCTGTCATGCTGCTATCCAGCTGCATGGTAGGGCTTGTTTCACATTTTATTCTCCATCCGGCTTTGATGTTTTGCATCCTTCCATGCGTTTTCCAGGCCGTACCCTCTCTGGATTATCTGCCTTGTCCAGACTCCCCTTTGGGTTAATCCGTCCGGGGTTCTCGAATTTGACAATCTGTTCTACCAGCAACCCTGGCCTTCAATCTAGCTGGCTGGTGGTCATACCCCCTCGATGCATCATTACCTGACGCCGGGGTCCTGTTTCTATATCCGGCAGCCAGACCATGGCATAAGATCCCCAAATTATGCTACCGTCATCGTTGGACAAGGTTACTTGAGCTCCACACCTCTCAGGAACAATCTTCGTCTCGCACATGGCAAATCGCTTATGTGCTTTAACTTGGATTGAGAAGTGGCACAAGAGCAATAAACCTACTCCCTCCCCATTCTTCTAGAGCCTCCCCCTCCCTTCTCTCGAGCCCTTGTTCTTGTACGCTATAGCGAAGATCAGACGATATAATGCGTCACTTGCCCACATACACTTCTTCCAAGTCTTGATTCTCGCCCGCATTCATGTAGACGCTCTGGACCAAGGGGGAAAATCGCGACAAAAAAACGAGACGAATCAACTGCCCATCCAATCGTGGACGACGGAAGAGCTCCATCTTCGTATCCGAGACAGCCAACATCCTAGCAGGGCTCATCGACGTTCTGGAAAGCGATGAGCTGCTGAGGGGGATCCACTAGGGTTGCCATCATTGCCCGCCCAGCCTTTTAGGAGCCAGCTCTCTGCCTTCTGCCTGCGGTCCGGTAGCACTCCCCAACACCATTCATCCCATCTCAGCTTCGCCGCAGAGAGACACGTTGTCGATATCACATGTGCTCCGCTTGCCTGCAAGCACCAGCGCATCCCAAAACCGACTCTAGCAGAGTTATTAGCATCGACGAGAGGCACCTAAGAGCGCCTCGGTCCTGGCGATTACACCGCAATCCCATCCGACGTAGCCCCGCGGGGCTCAGTTCCAACCAATTCTTTCCATTCAGAGCCCGGCGACCAGCCAGAGCGGTTCGCTCTGGCGGAACCCATGCATCGGAGGCACACTGGCGGGCAACTACCGTGTAGGACCGGACTACAATGTCGACTACTCACCACAGGAGCCGCATACGGCCGAGCAGAGCCAGGCTCCGCACGCCTATGATGCCCATCACCACCGAGCCTCACTCCAGCATGGGGGGCCGTCGCCCCTGCATGAGCCACCACCCCATCAGTCCCATCATGGCCTGCCGCAGCACTACACCACCGCTCACCACCCGCATCCGATACTCACGGACCCGGCTCACATGGGCGGCCACCCCGGAGCCCGGCACATGCATCCCGGTCCGCCGCATTTCGGCGGCGCCGGCCCATCCCCCCACGCTGTGGTCGCCCCGCTCTATCCATCTCTAACACAGTCGCATGGGCCTACCACTGGCATTAAGCGCCCGCGGCCCGATGATCTCGATCTGTCGGTCCAGGGCATGCCTGAGCTCGAGCAAAGCGACATGGACCCCATGCAGCAGACGCCCATGGGGGCTGCCTACGCACAAGCAGCCGCGGCTCCGACACATCACCATCATCGACTTCCGGACACAGGCCCGCCGTCCAAGATGATGCGACGCGAGGGAGAGGGCGGGGGTGGCGGGGGTGGAGCCCCAAGTGTTGTTGGGCAAGCTGGCATGCCACCGCCAGCCCCGAGACCAAGGGGACCCAAGTTGAAGTTCACGACCGAGGACGACCAGTTGCTCATTGATCTTAAGGAGAACAAGAGCTTGACGTGGAAGCAAATTGCCGATTTCTTCCCTGGACGGACAAGTGGGACTCTGCAAGTGAGATACTGTACGAAGCTGAAAGCAAAAACGACGCAGTGGACAGATGAAACAGTCAGTAAAATCAGGGAGGGCGACAGAGGCCCGTTGTTGTGCATTACTGACTTCTGTTGTGGCTTGTAGGACCAAAAACTTCGGACAGCACTGCAGGACTACGAGAACGAAAAGTGGCGCATTATCTCTAACAAGGTCGGAACGGGCTTCACCCCGGCGGCGTGTCGTGAGAGGGCTGCACAGCTGCTGGGCGAGAACTTATAGCAATCGCTGTCTCCTCCAGGAGCTTCGGCTCCTGGTGGGGACACCACCGTTTACACATCACAGCTCCAGTAATGGACGAGACTGCGATACTCCATATCCATCACATGGCTACGATTAGCAGCAACAACCCTAAAAGCTGCCACAACTCGACTTCTTACCCCTGATGTGATGGGCCAGTTTGCTAAATTCGACCGGGCCGGGCGCAAACCCCTTCAAACTTCCTCGGTATTTCCTCAGATAATCCTGTGTTTATCATCACCGATCTTGTTCAACCAGCGAGGCGTACGATTGATGGCGACATATTACGTCGGAATTTGTGGCTTCTGTCCGACTACCGCACTGCCGCGGCTCCTACTACTACGGCCACTCTCTTATTCCATCTCCCCTCATAACCTTTTTTCGGCTTCCTACGCTTTTCTTCTCGTCTTTTTCACCAGCCGGCCACGCCCACCCAGCCTTTTTTTCTCTTTGCTTCGGAGGAATGCTTTTCAGACATGGCGGTATAATTACTAGAGATACCCCAAATACTGCCCCGTCAAACGATTGGATTGGATTTTCCTTAGTAATTTGGTACGCACGCATACGCAAGACAACGCAACACATTATCAGGTTGGGATTTACAGCTACACATATTGGTCGCAATGGGTGGATGTATGGATGGATGAATGGATGGATTGTTTGGCTGCGTGGGATAGATGTGGGACACCTTTTTTTTTTGCTCTTTTTGTCTTGCCCACCCTGTCTTTCTCTTGTTTTCCTTCGTTTTGTTCAGCTGGTGGGAGGAAGACACGATGATATACTTGAATACGGGCTCTTCTTAAGAAACTAGAACCCAACAGTCGGTGGAAGTGATGATGACGATTTTCTCCCCTTCGCCTCTTTCTTTGCGCTTTCTCTCCTCTTCTTTTGCCAAGGGTGTGCCGGACGCAGCCGGATTGGACTTGGTGGGTTGGTAGTCAGTAGTGCTCCGAGGGCGGCAGGGGATTTTTCTGGGAGGTGGGGAGTTAATATGATTTGATATGCCAGGAGCTTGTTCTGTTGTTGGGTGTTGTGATTTGAGGGGTCGTGTTATATATCAACTGGTAATTGGCTATCTAGAGTCAGGTCTGGCGTTGGATGGGGAAGCACCTAGATTGGTGGGGTAAGGAGAGAACCGGAAAAGAGAAAGAAGGAAGGAGGAGGAAAAGCAGCCGGCCTTCCCACGCAGTCGAACGAACAGATGAACGAATACTCTCCCTTTCCCAACATACCTACACAATCGTACACGCGCGTGCACACCTAAACACATGCATACGCAGGTGAGGTTTTCGGCATAGACATTGATAATACCGCTCCCTCGCATCCCCTACCTGTCATCCCCCACGTGTACCACTTGAGGGAGAAGGGCAAGGGCGAGAGCAAGGAAAGCGAGAGGTTCTTTTCTCTTGTGCAATTTTTTTAATCAGTTTCTTTTTTTACTTAATTTTTTTACCCGATATGTAGTATCTTCGGTTTTAGATTCGTTAATGTCTGAGCGAGAAAGGATCCTATGGCTGACCGTACTGCTGCGATGTTCAAAATTATTTTAACCATGTGTGTAACAGGCTTGTGTTTTTTGTGACATTGCTATCCTGATAGAGGAGATTTCACACGCCATGGCCTGTTTTGCAGTGATACTTTCCTCTCCAGAATCTCCACCCAAACCCTTGCTCGATGTTCCATCAATTTGACAGAAATGTCGCAAGGGAAGGACCGGAGGGTAAGGTGAGGTCGGGAAGGTAGTATACATCCATAGGTAAGAGCATAACAAAATGCGAGACGCCGTAAGGTACCAACCGCAGTAACACTGGGAAGGTACCGTAGTCTTTCGAGTTTACCTAAGGTACTTTAGGTAGCTTCTGCATGTCATCTGATGTTGTGCCGTCATTTTTTTTTTTTCTCACTGTTCGTTTGCCGAAGCTCGGGCCATGCCGTACCGTTCCTGCGTTTCTCATGTATGATATATCTATCTCATCCGGCAAAGGCGAGATCGTCACGAGATTGCCGGAGTGGGCTGCGAGCTGGGTTAAGTCGGAGACTTCATCTGTTGTTCTTCCCCAAGGGGGGACCCACGTCTCCTCTGCCTCCACCCTTGACCTACCTTACCTGACGTCTCGTGTATTTTTCTAAAACGGTTGCCAAGACCTCACATGACGCCCTGTGTTTCTCTTCCAGAATGAGGAAAAGCAAGGGCAAGGGCAGGACGTCACACTAGCTCTTGCGATCGGATCAGCGGCGAGATTTGACAGGCCGCGCTAACACTATCTAGCGTCGCCAAGTCGGAGAATGACCTGCTGAATGCCGCCTGCGCTGCTGCGACATGCTGCGCATTTGACTTACCCCCAGTCTCCATCCTCAGCAATCTCACAGTGGTGCAATGGCATGTTCGAGTGGATGAAACCATACAAGATGAACGAAACTTCCTTTCCGCTGTTCCGTCCTAACTGGCCTGATTCGGCCTTGTTTCCAAAGTTGTTTTTGATCGCACAGTGCAAAGGCGCCCTGATCGTGATCGTGTCACTCAGCATTGACATCAGACAGATGCAAGGCTGGGATGGAACCCAGCAGGGGAGCGGGTGGAAACGAGCAAGAGGGGGGAGGGGGGAGTGGGGAACCGAAGACCTGACGAGAAGAATCGGCGAGGCAAGACCGAACAAGGCAGAGAACAGCAGGTTACAGGTAATTAGTTAGTGCATTCGCAGGCAGCAGGAACGACTAGGGTCGTACGAAGTAGAGCTTTTTGCCTTTGCCCAGCACTCGATGTCGAAACGCACTTCACCTTGCATCCCCCATCCTTCTCACGATGACGGGTTACGACGCTCGGAGAGGCCCTTCTTCCGCCATTATCAGATCGAATCATTCCGAAATTTTCCACTTATTCAAATTTGCCTGAGTCCAAAAGCAGTTGCGAGTTTCGAGTTTTGCCGAACTCTCGACAGCTATTTACCTCGGTGTGGATGGACCAACCACAGCCGCCAAAACGTCAAAACCGCGGCCCTCGCCGGGACAGTCGCGATTCGGGCTTGAAAACAATGCAATGAGATCGGTGACCCGCGAATTGCACGCCTTTCACGGCCCAACCGTCCAATCCACCCGCCACCAAAATGCTCACTCCGGCGATGTCCTCGGTGCTGACACTGAGAAAAACTCACCTCCAGTGCTACGTCGGGCGGGTCAGCAGCCCAATCGGAGATTAAGTCCCAATATACGGCCTCATGCTGGCTTTGGTCTATGAAGGAACTTTTCGTCTGATTTTTTGTCCTCCCTTGCGAGTCGCCCCGCGCTTTGCGATGGATTTTGGCCAGCCATCTGGTGTGGTGTGAGCGAGTGGGCTGTGGAAGCAAGTCTCATTATTTTCAATCCGAGCCACACGACTGCAGAACTCGGCCTTTCCAGCGTGTGCGGAGAACTTCAGTGTCTCGAGTTAATTGTTGTCCTGATTGGATCAGGCCCTCCCTCCGCCTCACGTTGTTCAGATCAAATGCTGCTTCTGGGACTTGGTTCCTGGACCATTGCAACTGGATAGATCCAAGTTGAGGAGAACCTTTCGATCTACCCGCATAGACCCCCTCTTTTTCCCTACTCCAGCCGTACCTGCCTCTCCCCTCTCACCAATGCCAGCGTGTTTCCAGCCTATTCCTAAGTCTGCAGTGGTTTGCAGCCTCGTCGTGGCTTGTCCCAGGTTCGCCGATTCGCGGCAAAAGCTTCGTGTTGAAACACCACGGCTGGACTGGCCTATGACGTGCATTTTTTCGGTTTTCTACACCACGGGCGAAGAGAAGAAAGAAAAAGAGTCTGGTTGGTTTGGCCAAGGGTTCGGGGATCGCTGCCTCCACAACAATAGTGGGATACGTTATGCCTAAGACCATGGCTATATTCACCGCTATATACCAGAGGCGTGTAGTATATCGGAAGCTGCTATGCGTCATCCCCATCCGAAACAAGGCCAAGTTCCCTCAAGCGAGGGCCAAGGTTCGCCCGATCTGGGGCTGGACATGACATGCCCTTGGATGAGAAAGGCATCCCGCTTTGATGGCCGGCTGGCTGGCTTTACCGCTGGCTTCGTTATCAATCACCACCCGCTCTAGTGGGATGGGATGGCATGGGATGTTCCGGCCGCGGCACAACGGGCGTGCGTTCCTGCAGTTTTTAAAAGGCCCTGCAGAAGCCAGACCTTTCCCGCTGAAACGGTTATCCGGCAGCCAGTCAGTCGGCGGGATACGGCAAGCTGCGGATGGTCTTTTCGAGAGGCGGTGAACGTCCGAAGGAGATGAAAGGAGGACGGCGAGAGGGGGAGGTAAAAAGGAAGGGTCAGGAGGAAAGGGCCTCATGTCGGCGAGGTCTCGCGTGGCCGGCCCTAATTGGACGAAGCTGGCAACCATCGCTTTAACGCCGTGATGAAGGGGGGGCCTCTGGGTCACTCAACGATGACTTATCGCTGGGTGGTGGCTTGCTAGCGGCATGCGTTGTCTTCTGCCGTTCCAGCTTCTAATGTTCGGGGTAAACACGGGCGCCGACTTCTTTCTTTTTTCCCTTTGTTCTTTGACCCAATAGAATAGTTTGAGGTTGATGAGCCTGCTCCATTGTATCCAGCCGTTGTTGGTTCCGTCCCTTTTTTCTGTGCCTGGTCTCGACCAAGTCCGGTAACGAGGATCCCTACAACCAGCTTCCGCTCTTGCCCCCCTCACTCTCCTCCCGCCATGTCGCTGTCATGTTCCTGGTCAAATTCCAGACAACCGGCCGCGCCGCCGCACGTCCCTACACGTAGACTGCATCCCAGCCTCTATCTTCACTGGTTGGGGAGGGGAAACAAAACAGCCAGGGGCGCACGCACGACCCTCAGGTTCTTCCGACCATCCATGCCTATTCCATGCCTGTGTTTATTCCACCCAGACGGATATGTGTACAACGTTGCAGCGGGTCGCCTAGTGACTGCCCAGCATGCTCGGGCCACAGAGGGAACGGACAAGGCAGGCGATCAGCTGCCGGGAAGTTTGCGCAAGGTGAACAGTTTTCTACTCCACTACCGATGTTGGTTCCCGTTCTTCCGAGATGACATGTCTTGCAAAGCAGGCAATAGGTTATTCACTAGATACCCTATCTCCATCTGCCGAGCTTTCCAGATGTTCGAGCTAGAGGCTTGGGAGGGTTTGGGGGAGAGGGGAGCTGCCAGTGCAGTGTAATGTAGCTTTTTGGTTGAGCGTGGTTGCGAGAATACTGGACATTGAGCCTTCTGGGGTATCTGTGCTCACTTACAACTGTACGTCTTCAAATCTACGACCAGCAATGTGGCTTCATGTATTACAGAAAATTCTCTGCACCCGCTCCGCTTTCACTGTACCGGATAACTAGGTTTGTCAAAGCTGGACTTGCCAGTCCAAATGGGTCAAACTTGCAAATGGGTCGCGGCATGCTTTTTCAAAGCAATATGACACGGTGTAACCTGAATCATGGTAGACGTTCATGACTCCATTTCGTTGATAGATAGGAGGCGGACTAGATCTGGACGGCAGAACAGTTGATCCGCAAATCCCCTCAAGGCCCCCCCCCCCAGCAGCCTGTCGGACCTTGTGTATGCTTTGGATTTAGCCCAGACGGGGCAGGAAAGGAAGGACGCTTCCCGGTGAGATGTAGACTTGGTTCTTGGTCAACGGAAGGGTGT
>Ga0247763_1001788_pt1 | contig 11846 bp, 9 predicted proteins | sample UWRJL141409B4_FD_179926 | JGI IMG/M metagenome (GOLD analysis project Ga0247763, IMG submission 179926) | Plant litter microbial communities from Arlington Agricultural Research Station in Wisconsin, United States - UWRJ-L141-409B-4 | ecosystem: Environmental > Terrestrial > Plant litter >...
GTTATATTTTTTTTTTTTTTTGACCTGCATCTCACCACCCTGCAATTGATGGTATTTTTTTTCCCCCTTCGTCTGAATTCCTTCCCACCGCCTCAACTCAACCCCAGTCTGCTGTTCCGCCGCATCATCCCTCTATAACAACAGACCGCTCTATTAGCTGGCGCGCGGACAGCTGCAGCACCTTGTGGGGCCGGAAGCTTCTGGTTTGGCCCGGTTGGCGGCGTGGCACCCGTTTGCTGTTTGCTGTCTCTGTGTGATGTGTTGGCCTTGCGCGATTCGGGACTGAGAAGCGCGCCATGTCTGAGGAACAAAACTTCCCGTTCCGTGGTTCGCACAAGGGGAGGTCAACAATGTGTGTCGGACCGTAACTATTCCGTCATGTCGCTGCTTGTCAGCTCTTCCGTGGGACTGGGCATCGGACAGTTTTACTCCGTCTCCGGACGCACGACACTACCTAGTGTAACTACCCTTGAAGCGAGGATGACCTAATCAACCAACTTTCATGGGCTTTACTAGCTCACTTTGGTGATGTTCCTGTGTGATTGATGGCTGCGACGAATTAGGAAGGTGGTGCTTACGATACCGGCTTCGTGCCGCGCAATGGGCTACTAATTTGCATGAACAGATGACGAAGTTGATTCGCAGACTTGTCCGCGTAGCCTCGTCTGCCAGATTGACCTTTGGGGCGGGCTGTAAGTACCTAATGAGCTGCTGCACAAGTGGGCGCCATCCTCAGTTGGACCGGGCTTCAATTGTGCCGTCCTGATGAGTGAGTCTTACACTACTAATGTTGGGGCAGGACATGAAACGGATGAGACGACTGGATCCTGCTGGTACCGTCCAAGGCCAAGTCGGTTAATAGCCTTGACTTGCCCAATGTGGGGTGAGTTTCTGTCCTCCATCTCCAAGATTCAACAACCTCTCACTTGGCTTCCAACCTCAACAAGATTTGCACGCACCCAGTCTCACATAGAACAGAGTGTGCTGTTGCACGCGCTGGGGATAGCTGTGTGTGGTTTTGGTAGTGCCACCACTCGCAACGCTTGTCATCCGTGCACGTCGTCATGGTCCCGGTGCACGCAGATGACCGACCCGGCGAGGACGGCGAGGACGGCGAGGCTGGCCACTCCGGTGTCCGTGTCGATGAACAGGTCGACGAACGGGCCCCACTCCTCGGACCCCATGGCCCGGAGGCTAGACTCGACTCGCGGCGTGAGCAGCTCCGACTGAGGGTTACCATTCTCGCTTTCGTCGTCATCTTCCTGCTGGAACTGGGCATCGGTATGTCGGTACCACCAAGCAGCTCCATCATGGAAGGCATCATTTGCGAACAAATGCATCCCAGGGTGGAACATAAGAACAACACCACCTGGGGACAAGGAGGCCCGGACGACCCATGCAAGAACCCTGATGTTCAGAGTTACCTGGCCATGCTGCGTGGCTGGGCGGCCACTTTTGATGCCATTCCCGGGTTTTTGTGCGCTGTTCCCTACGGCATCCTGTCTGATCGGTGGGGACGTAGACCAGTACTCGTCCTCGGCATCCTGGGGCTGACGTTGAATGTTTGCTTCACCATTCTTGTGTGTACGTGTCCCCCACTGCGACGTGTGAAGCAGGAGAGCGCCAAGGGCTGACAGGTAGTCTCGGCAGTTTTGTTTTCCGATATCATGCCTCTCTGGTGGACATTGTTCGCCGCTGTATTCAGCTTGTGGGTGCCTAACTTGCCGAGGCCTGTCTGTTCTGTCATCGTTAACATGTCTCAGCCTCGGTGGCGGCGGTCAAATAGTAGTGGCCATGCTATACACATTCCTAGCCGACGTGGTACCTGTGGCCGATCGAGCAACCGCCTTCTTCCAAGTAGCCGCCGCATACCTGGTCTCAGCCACAGTGGCAGCGCCCTTGGCGGGTGCTATCATGACCGTGAGCGACTGGATAACTCTGATTATCTCTTTAGTTATGCTCATCTTTGGGCTCCTCGTCAGCATTATCATGCCCGAGACAGTGTCGCTACATGGCCAACGGGAGAGGAATCCGCGACGGCGAGCCCGAGAGTCAGAGGATGTCGATGACGGGAATGATGGCGACGACGAGGCCGACCACGACAGCGAAGAGTCGCCAACCGCCAAACGCTCCTTTGCCCAAATTCTCAAGCACAAGATAGATGAGGCACTCGGCGACGTCAAAGACTTTGTCCTTGGCAACAAACGGCTGGCCTTCCTGTTGTTACCTGTCATGTTCGTGGTCCTTGGCAAGTTCGTCCAAGAGATGCTGTTACAATATGCAACCAAGCGCTACGGCTGGAGTTGGTCTAGAGCTACGTTGCTCTTGACGATTCGGGGTGCCACCAGTCTTGTTACTCTGCTAGTGTTGCTCCCCTTCGCCAGTTGGTTCTGCCTGTCTCGGCTGGCCATGTCTGGTGTCTCCAAAGATATTCAGCTGGCAAGACTCTCGGCAGCGATTTCGGTAGCAGGCTGCTTGATCATCGCTGTGGCGGCGAATGGTTACGTTGTCGCTGGCGGCATCATCGTCCTATCACTTGGTGCTGGGGTAAGCGGTCTGATCCGGTCTCTGCTGAACTCGCTTGTTGAAGAGCACCACATGGGCATTGTCAATTCACTGGTGGGTTTCATGGAGATGCTAGGCATAATGGTAGCCGGTCCGCTTCTTGCCCAGAGTCTGAGCACGGGGATGCGGCTCGGCGGTGCTTGGATTGGGCTCCCCTTTTTGGTGTCTGCCGTTTTCATGGCGTTTGTAACAATAATTCTTTGCATTTTTAGGCCGCCACCAGGCCGCTCGTAGGCTGTGATTGAGCATGGTGGGGTATCAGGGCGAAAAAGTGGGCGTCTAGAGGATTGATGGAAGGTCCTATTTCCAGAACATGTTCTCGATAGCGGGGTGACGGAGTTGCGGAGTGTGAGTTTGAACAATATTTCTTTTAGAACGTGCGTCTCCTCGAGATTAGCATTGGTGTGATGCAAGCGTGGTAGGCGCGTCATGCGTCGCGACTGCCGCTCTTTTCCCAACGCGTCTGCTAAAAATCCTGCAAAACCTGAGATATGCCGTTTCGAAACACTATCACATCCTTGTTTTCCTGCTCATCGCCGCACACAATCAGCGCAGTCCATCGTGGTCGACAAACACACACCTGATCAGTGTGGTTCTGACATCATCTTCCTCCGATCGCAATGAGCGGGAAGCAACGTGCAGTTTCATGTTTGCGTGGCAACGCTGCGACATCATCCCTTCCCAGGAAATGCACAGGGCAGATCGTTCCCCCTCGGCCCGCTGCAAGGGACCGTGACTTGGGCGCGTCCCTCCATCCCGATTCGGACCTCAGCTCAACCTTACCCCCTGAGTGAACCACCCGCGCTGAGGACGCTTGGCGCCTCGCCAACCCAGCAGGGGAGCGCAGAGATAGCGTCTTTGCTGTGTTCAAAGCCATGATGCTCCTTTTACAGCGCACGAGGGCACTCATTTCCCGTCAAATCATTCGCTGTGGGACATGGGATGTGATGGGACTTTTGGGGCCGCCATCGGAACCGGAATGGCACCACTGGTTTTCTTGTGTAGACGGCAACCCAGTGGCAAGTGTGCCTTTGTGTTGGGATATCGGACCCCTGTCCACCCCTCCCAAGACGCTAACTTATCCAGGATTCTCGCGAATCTCCACAACTGGGCTCCCAAATTCTCCTTTCCTTCTCTCGGTTTTGCGCTTGTCATTTCTCCCACTGTTGTCCTGTTGCCTTCTGCTTCTGCTCTGCGCGTTTGTCTGTCGCTGTTGTCGCCGGCGTGGCCGAAGTGTCGTTCCTTACCCTACGTTCGCTTTCCAGTTGCTCTTATTCCTTCTGTATATCCTGTTGTTTTTTTCAAAGTAATTGATAGCCATCAGGCAGTTGCACTGACTGATCCACGGCCTCAACCCCACCACCCCTTTTCTTCGCTTAAGCCGGCATCACGGCCCTTGAAGACTGCTGAATCCCTGGGCTTGGTCGCTGCCGTCCCATTTGTTGGATTCCCTTCCTCCGATATGATTTTGTAGCTGTGCTGGAGGGTTAGGATCTCATTCCGCACGGCCCACGCCATTCTCGAACTCAAGTTGGCAGCGTGTAACTCTTGAGGTTGGTGAAGCGTGAAAGAGAAGTCACGGGGCCAGCTGACCATACCGACTTGCAGTAGTCGTGTGCGTTCGGCAAACATCTTGTCATCATGGTGTCGTTTTTTGGCCTGAAGTTTGGAGACAAGAAGAGGTGAGCATGTCGGTGCTCTGTGTTGTAGGAGCGCCACCAACCACTGATGATCCAGGAAACCGGATGTCAAAAGTCCTGGCGTCGAGCAGCAGCAATGGAAGAGAATCGACCAGAACGAGTTGGGGGAGGGCCAGTTCTTTGGACCGCACAAGAAAGCGGCCGATGCCGGCAGCATTCGATCTGTCACGCCCCTGAGTGTTGAGCGCCCGATCCGCAATAAATCCCCCTACGCACAGGATACGCACAATCTGGCCGCGGCGAGCATGTTCAACCTCTCGAATCCTCCTTCAGGGCCCAGCCTACGACCTCACGCTTCCGAAGCCAACATGCGCGGGCGATTTGGGGCTAATAACGGGTCGTCTCTCAGCCTTGCCGCTCCCGCGCCAGCGTTCAGCTCCAACTACCGCAAAGGCAACAGTTCTTCGAGCAGTTTAGCTCTCCCGGGGCCCGGGTTCTCTTCCAGGTTTGGGACTCAAAATAGCTCCTCGGTGAGCCTCGCTCTGCCTGGTCCCGTAGGTGGATCGCGACCCGGAACGCCTAGTGGAAGGACCAAGGATTGGGTAAACCCGCTTGACGTACACTTTGCGAGGAAGACACCCTCTCCTTTGCCTCTTGTGAGGTCACCCACGGGCGCGCCCGAACTCCAATTGCCGCCAACGCCGAGGGAGGAATCTGAAAATGGGTCCATTTTCGGCGCCGAGGCAGACGATGTTGTCGATTCAATCATCCAGGCCGTCAAGATGGGGGAAAAGATGGCTGATGAACAGGAGAAGGAATCGCGGAAAAAGCAAGAGATGGGACGGCTCGAGAAGGAAAAACTCGAACGTCAGCGAGTAGCAGAAGCCAGAGTCGTAGCTAACCCGCCTCCGCAGCAAGAGGCTCGACCACGCCCGCAACTGAGGGCACAGATCGACACGCGATCCCCAGGACAAGACCCGCCCGCTATGAGCCCCAGCGTGGAAAGCCCCGTATTCAGGGGAAACATTGATGAGAGGCCGGGCAGTAGGAACGGCATGGTGTTCGGTGACGAAGAAGGCCCTGTGAGCCGCAGCGGTATTTCCGGGAATGGCTCGAGGCCACAAGGCCGGCCTAATGGATCGCTGCCATCAGCCCCCGTAGACCGAGGGCACAACCGCCAGGCGCCGCGGGGCGGAGGCTCCGATGACAGCACAGGAAGCCAATCACGCGGCATGTCGCCTCATCAAGGCAACAAAGGTTTTCAAGGTCCGCAAGCCCCTTACCGACACGGGCCGCCGGCTCATGGTCCACCTACACAAGACTTGCCTCGGATTCCACCTGAAAACCGCCGGGGGCATCCGGGTGGTCCGGGTGGTCCACGGGGACCACCCGACAGTCGCGGGCCACCGCGGCCCAGAGGCCCAGAGCAACATAGTAATGGCCGTCCCATGGGGCCGGGAACGGGACCTGGAGCAGGACCTGGGCCGAATGGGCCGCGTCAAAGAGGTCAGCCCAACCCTCGGCAGCACGGCGTCAGCCCCGCTGGGCCCCCTTCTGGCTTAGGCCTTCGAGGTCCTCCGCCGAGACCGAATATGCAAAGATCAGAAAGTCCTGCCCCACCAAGAGCACCTGGTCTCCGAATTAACCCGCATCTGGGATCCCGAAACCAGAGCCCCGCTCCAAACCACCGTCGTGGCCGGGATCAACTGATTGGGCAGCGCTCCGAGAGCCCCGCTCCCATAAGCCCCGACCCGGAGCCGGACAAGGCACGGACGTATAGCCCTGCCTTTGGCTCAGGACCATATAGTCCAGCGTTTGGTCCCAGTCCTTACAGCCCAGGCGATGGGGATAGTCGACCCCAAAGCCCTGCGCCTAGCAACCTCGGGATCAGTGGACCGCGACGTCAAGAGTCCGGGTCAACCGCTAAGACCTCCTTCGGTGATGAGCCTAGCTTGCGTGATCTCATGGCACTGAGTCCAGAACCTGTGATATCGCCAGGGACGACATCGAGGTCATCAGACGATGGCAGCAGCGTCATTGAACAGTTTGCTAGGCCCATCATCCAGAGCGTCCAGGCGAGACGGGACACTCTGACGCTGAACACGCCTCGTCGCCACAGTTTGTCCATGGAGATTGAGATGCTTGAAAAATCCCTGGTGAAAGCTCAACAAACACAAGCCCAAGAACTGCGAGCCAGCATGAGCAGCAGCCACTACAGTAATGAGACATACGACACGGAAGATACGGCGGCTGCTCTTGACCTTGAACCGGCTCCTCTACGGGGGGCGTCGCCTCTACCCCCCACATCCTCAAACCCACGCGACCCAAGCCCTATGCGTGGCGCTCTTGCCCTTCGTCGCGGCCCTCGTCGTCCCACTCTCGACGAGTATGGCGTCCCTGGCAAACAGCTCGCCACGAGCGCCTACCGCCGCGATCCTATCAATGCCCCTAGTGGCCCCCCCAGCGGACCCAGCGGGAGCACTTCGCCGCCCTCGCGGTCGACGACGCCTCAGTTCCACCAGCCCAGCCGTCCCCTGGTCACAACTCCGACCCTCGACCCACCTCCCCCGTTCCGGGCGTTGCGCCAAATACCTAGCACCGTCATCGAGCCGGGATTCAAATTCGACTTTGGCACTCCCGCCGCCCCACCCACCCCTGATTCCACTACTTGGCCGCTTGCCTCGCCACTGTCTACGTCACCACCCGATGTCGACACAGTCCACTCCCCGAAACCACAGAAAGAACCGGAGATCAACTCTGCCTCGCCCGGCCGCGCGGAACCCCCACCGCCACTCAGTTTCAATTTTTCTCCTGAAGCGTACTCACGTGATCCTGCGCTGTGGACGCCACCCCTGCGGTCTTCTAGCAAAGGTGCCATGGCCAACGAGAATGATGGACGCCCCTCCACCTCGCAGGGAATACACCTCGCCGCCGGGACAGGCTCAGCATTCCGTCCATCTGGCCGCTCACGAATAGCTGCTGACAGCGCCGGCTCAGATGACGCTGCTGCCACGGGGGCGGCTCTCGGAATCGGCATGGCGAGAGGACCGAGCGTGCGGGACACGAGGAGGAGGCCCCCACCGCCACCAGACATGGTGGATGCGTTCGGGACGGGTTTTATCTAGTTTGTCTAGGTATATATACCCAAGTAGTTAGGAGGAAGAGCGCGAGGATAATAGGTAATGCTTAATGAGAATGACAAGACCAATGCACTCACTTAGTTGCTTTGGCGGGCTGAAGAAAAATCAAACTAGGCTTCCTGGACCGTGGTGGAGGAGTGGCAGAGGCTAGGGAGGGATAAAGCGTGAGGGGAGACGTTTTCTTTGCATCCTCGACATATACCCATTATCGTGTACATAATTAAGGGGAAAAGCATGGAAATGGAAACGGGACGGGGGATCTTGATTTCTGTCTTACTCGAACGTCCATTCCTCGCTATTTGAACGAACCATGACCCATGTGTGACAACAGCCATTGCAACGCGCCTGCATAACGCAATATCGCAAGCAGAGTCCGGTATACCAAGTATTGATTCTACAAGAAAATGCCTATACTCGACCCAAACGCCTACCGCAGAAAGTTATTGACCGCTCCCCCAACATTCTTCACATCGAGCAAAAACGTATCATGTCCGAACAGACTCTGTTCCTCACTCAGCTCATAGTGCGCCACATTCCTGTTCCCTGCATGGCGCAGCGCCTCGGCCACCTCCCGTTGCTGCCACGCAGGGAACAGAATATCGCTGGCAACTCCCATGACTAAGACCGGGTGATCCCACAAGGGTGCCAAGCCCGCGATAAGGTCATCTGGGGGTTGTGAACCCGTAGCGACAACATCGGCCTGACTTGGGGATGTCTGCAACGTATCGGGCTGTTCCTCGTAGGGTTTATCTGGTAGTGTCAAGCTGCAAGCGGCCTCGGCGGTGGGCTCATATATACCGTCGCGGAGTGAAAGTTGACGCTCCGCGCGGCGAGCTGCTGTTGCACGCCGAGCTTCACGGCCGAGGTCAAACAGATCCATGGCCTTGCTCACATAAAGCAAGCTGTTGGGGTCGTATGTAAGGCAAAATTTCTCGCCAGCATGATCGAGATAAGTTTCGATGAGGAAGTCAGGACATAAAGCAGGGGGCTTGCTAGGATCGGCTCGCCTTCGGGCAAATCGCTGCTCCCACTCCGGTCCGGAACGGTAGGTTACAGTTGCGATCTCGCGGGCCAGCTTCATGCCAGCGTGAGGAGGCACACGGCCGTAATAGAAACCACGGTTCCAGTTGGGGTCCATCATCAGGACCTGGCGCTGCGTGTGGCGCATAGCAATACTGTAGGGATGGCTGCGGGCGCAACCGCTGATCGAGACGATGCGGCCAACCCGTTCAGGGAAAAGTACGCCAGCAGCGAGCGACTGCATGCCGCCCATGCTTGAGCCGACACTTGCGTAGAGTCGATTCACGCCCAAGCTGTCAAGAAGACAAAACTGTGCGCGAACCATGTCTTCTAGAGTTAGGATGGGGAAGCGGGTGGCATACCGCTGGCCATCTGCTGGGTCGATACTGCTTGGCCCTGTTGAGCCATAGCAGCCACCAAGAACGTTGGTACAGATAACGTAGTACTTGTCCGTGTCCAACGCTAAACCCGGCCCAATGAATTTCTCCCACCATCCTGGTTGTGGGTTCTCGGGCGTAGAGTGGGCGTGTGACGACGCAGACAAACCTGTGTGCAAGAGGATGACATTGGAGCGGTCCGAGTTCATCTTGCCCCACGATTCATACGCGATGTCGAACTCGTGTAGCACCCCGCCCCAATCAAGCAGCAAGGGTTCATCACAATGATATATTTGTGTCGCGCCCGCTGTGTATGACGGCTCCGGCCCACTCTCGTCGGACCGTGAGCGAACTTCGTTCTTCAACGTGGCTGAACGGGTCTCGAGAGCGTCGAGGCAGGGAAAGGCCATGGCCGGGTTCGATGAGACGCCACTCCATTTTGGGGGGATTGAATGCAGACGCCGAGGACCTGTCGACGGTCCAGGGACCAGAGGTTGCCTCTGCGCGACGGCCAGCCTCGCTGGCAGAGCCGGCGTGACTGCGACATTGCTGTATAGGGAGCGTGTGGGGCGGGCGACTGAAGCCAAACTGGAGGCTATTCGCACTGGTGCTTTCATGACGTTCTGTGTTACTCGGTAAACGCAATAACTCGAGGCGACCAGATTTAGCGGATGACTTCGGAATGGAGGATTAATGCCACGCGCAGAGGCGTTATCGAAGAAAAGATGCGTCCTGCCATCGTCGCCGGGGGGTTCGGGTTCAGTCTCAAGAGCAATTGCGAGCTGCGATTGGTGCAAGCCCAGTTCCCACCCATTCAACAATGCATTTTGAGATTTCGTCATTTCACGTGCTCTGGCGGTGTGTTTTCCACATCGTACCCCGTGGGGTGGATTTTTAGCGCAGCGGGACTGTGGGGTGATGTCACCCAATGACGCTGCATCTGCACACCTGAGCAAGCCTCTGGTTGTCATCTCAGTGCATTGTTGCCGCCTTCTTGAACCTCAAAGCCCGCGACTCCCTCACCAAGCCTTCCCAACAAAGGAAAAATCAAAATCCTTAAATTCCAAGAGTGAACAGATATCTAACTGCAAATTTTCGACCTCTCAAACAAGCAAATTTCGCTTCTCCAAACCACACAAATGTGGAGCATCATCCGTAAGGCCATCGGCAGCCAGTTTGGATGGGTGCCAGAAGAAGAGGATGAACGGATGTCTATGAGCCATTCCTCAGAGGACGTCGCCGAAGATTACGAGCCTACCATCAAAGATGTTCTCGTCGTCAAGGCGATGCTCAAAACGGCCCTGCGTCTGCCACTCGAGATCGTCGACTCCATTGTCGACCATGCTGAATACTGGCCCCACACCTCCTCCTACATTCGCTATGAGCCGAACTTGAAAGTATCCGGTCGTGACTTTGAGGGGCATGATGTCTCTGAAGACCAATTTCTTGTAAGTCCTTCCCCCTCCGCCCTCGCCTGTCCTGTCCCACTTCGCCTAACCCTTGTCAGATCCGCACTCCACCGCTCGGTTTCCCAGGGTGGCCCCCTCAGATGCAAGCTCCCGAGACCGCGCCGGCGCCATCAATTCCCGACAACCCACCAGACAGCCCCGCCATCGGAGACGTGCCCCGTCACGTCAGCCAAAGTCCCGCAGCGCCTCGGCCGCCACGACAACCTCTAGCCCCCGACGTTTTCGCACCCTCTATCGGCGCCCCAGATTCTTTGCTCGCCCGTCCCTGCCGCAAGATTGTCTTTACAATACGTAGTCGCGATCAAGGCTGGGGCGGTGATTACTCTGACCACGGAACCTACCACGGCTCATGGACATGGTTTGAGGCTGGGCTAGAGCGGTGGTGCCAGCCAGAAGCAAAGAAAAATGGAACCAAGGAAACCGCCCAGTCACCATCCTTTGATATTAGAGACCTTTGCGTTGTCTACCCCGAAGTAATCACCGGTCGCGGCGACGACCGGGATTTTGACCACCCTCTCCTCCCCGTCGAGAGCCTCAAGATTCAGTGCAACGAGCTGGCGGCGCTGCGGATCAGGGAGCACCACGTTGTATGGAAGCACACGGACGATATTGACCCCAAGGACGAGGAGGCTACCAAGACGCTGGCTGAATGCGGCCGGGGTAAAGAAACAGGGAATGGCAAGTTTATTAACGAAATGCAAATAGGAGACATGGTCACGATATGGGCCAAGGCGAGGTTTCCGGGATGGTGGAACCAGATTGAGAGCGTGAACGTTGATGTTTATTGGGTGGTGTAGGTTAACAGCTGGTGTTATAACTCGGTGATGTATATCAGTGAAAGTATTCTCCCGTCCACGTAACGCTGCAGGGCTCGAGAAAACTGCCATGTTCACTGTAAAATCTTATATCGCGGGCGCCAAGGACCCGATAGTTACCCCTCCTCCTGCCGAGCTGCAAAGATCCACAACAAGGGTTCCGATCCATCTGCTTCGGCACGTGCCGCTTACTTACTGCGACAAAAGCTCCAGATCAACGGTACGACCATCTCTAGAGCCGATCTAGCGTCTGCGATCGAGCCACTCTCTAAATGAAAAGCACAAGCTACCCACGCATAGTCATGATTCCCAAAGCTGGCTTTTTAAGATTTTCAACATTTTTTTGTCATTGCTTTTGTTTATATTCTGGTTTCCCCTTATTTCCCCCCTTTTGTTTGCTTTGCTCTCTCTTGACCTGTTTCCTTATTTCTACCCAGTCCATGTTCACCACCCCATTCCATCTGTCCGTTCCACTCAGCCCTTTTCGTACATGACATGCACACATGCCGTTCCCCCTCTCCCTCATCCGACCTGTTTTCCTTCTCTCCTTCTCCAAAGCGCAAGCCATGCTCCCACCTTCTCATAAATGATGTATCCCTGTGCGGAGAAGAACCCATCCCGATCAATGCCTTTGCATACCGTAAGGTACCCATCCTATCCCCTCCCCGTATAAACAGAAGGAAAGGACTTCTATAAAAAAAAAAAAGAAAACAAAAAAGGTGCTCTTTGGTATCGAAAAAACATCCTACCATGAATAAACTCCATTCTCGGAGGGAAGAAAAATATGAGAACTGGCTGAGCCAAACCAAAGAAAACAAAT
>Ga0247763_1001790_pt1 | contig 11824 bp, 5 predicted proteins | sample UWRJL141409B4_FD_179926 | JGI IMG/M metagenome (GOLD analysis project Ga0247763, IMG submission 179926) | Plant litter microbial communities from Arlington Agricultural Research Station in Wisconsin, United States - UWRJ-L141-409B-4 | ecosystem: Environmental > Terrestrial > Plant litter >...
TTCGAGGCGGCCGTCGGCGTGGCGTGCGAAGCGCCCGTCGCCCCGGGGGTGAACGGGGCCGTCGCTCGACCAGGGCCAGCCGCCGAACTGCGTGCGCTGGTAATCCGTGAAGGCCTGCTGGAGCTCGGCGCGCGTGTTCATCACGAACGGGCCATGGTGCGCCACGGGCTCGGCGATGGGCCGCCCCTGGAGCAGCAGCGCATCGACGGCGCCGGTCGCCTCGAGCCGCACCGGACGGTCGCAGCGCAACACCAGCGCCCGCCCCACGTCGACGCTCTCGCCGTCGACGCGCAGCTTCGTTCCCAGGAAGAAATAGAGGGTGCGGACGCTGGTGGGGTTCTGCGCAGGCGGCAACACCAGTGACGAGCCCGGCTGCATCTGCAGCGTCCAGATCGCGACGTCGGCGTCGGGCCGCGCCGCCCAGGAGTCTGGAGGGGGGCTCGGCGCGCGCTGGCCGTCGACCTCGCCGGCGATGACCGTGAGCTCCGCCTGCTGCCCCGGCGCGCCCGAGCGCACGCGCGGGATGTTCTCGCTCCAGAACATCGAGAAGTAAGGCGCCACCAGCTTGGAGGCCCGCGGCAGATTCATCCAGATCTGGAACAGCTCGAGCGGGTTCTTCTCCGTCTCGGACAGGAGGGGGAACATCTCCGAGTGGACGATGCCGCTCCCTGCCGTCATCCACTGGACGTCGCCTGCGCCGAAGCGGGCCGTGGCGCCGAGCGAGTCGGAGTGATCGATGAAGCCGCGGCGGACGATCGTGATCGTCTCGAAGCCGCGGTGCGGGTGCTGGGGAAACCCGGGCACGCGATCGCCGTGATACATGCGCCAGCCGTCCTTGCCGGCGAAGTCCATCCCGATGTTGCGCCCCGCGAGCGACGCCGCAGGCCCGAGCTCCGCGTTGCCTCGGGGGTAGGCGTCGTCGTGGTGAACACAGAACAGGAAGGGATCGACCGTCACCCACGGTGGGGAGCCGAGCGCCGTCTCTTCGAGGATCGCGGGCTCCCCGCCAGCTGCAGCGTCGGTTGGGAGAGCGGAGGCCTGACCGGTGGGCACGGGCGGCGTGAGCGGACTCGAGGTCGTCATCCAGGCAATATAGCCAGCGCGGGCGGTTTGGGAATGGGCTGCGGGGTCGGCAGCGGGTATCCTCGGGCGCCCGAACGGGCGCTGGAACGTCGAGCGCCGACGCGGTCGGCTCCGGGAGAGGTAGACAATGATGAGACTCATCCGGGGCGACTGCCGAACAGAGCTTCCGGCCCTCGATGCGGGAGGCGTTCGGCTCGCGTACCTCGATCCGCCGTTCTTCACGCAGAAGGTGCACCGCCAGGCACCGCGCGATCGGCGCCGGGAGTTCAGCTTCGCCGATCTCTGGTCGGGACACGAGCAGTACGCGCAGTTCCTGCACGACTGCCTGAGCGGCGTGTGGCGCGCGCTGAGCGACGACGGGTCGGTCGTGTTGCACTGCGATAGGCGCTCCGCGCACATCGCGCGCGCGGTGCTCGATCGCGTGTTCGGCGCGGAGTTCTTTCGCTCCGAGATCATCTGGAGCTATCGGCGCTGGTCGAACGCGACTCGCGCGCTCTTGCCCTCGCACCAGACGCTCTATCTGTATGGCAAGAGCGCGCGCTTCGTCTTCAACCCCAGCTATGGTGACTATTCGCCCGCCACCAACGTCGACCAGTTGCTCCAGCGCCGGGCCCGCGACGCGCACGGCAAATCGATCTACGCGCGCAACGCCGACGGCGAGGTCATCGCCGCCGATCCGAAGCGCGGAGTACCGCTCGGCGATGTCTGGGACATCCCGTATCTGAACCCCAAGGCGCGCGAGCGCGTGGGCTATCCCACGCAGAAGCCGGTGGTGCTGCTCGAGCGCATCATCGCGCTCGCGACAGACCCGGGCGACCTCGTGCTCGATCCTTGCTGCGGCAGCGGCACGACGCTGGTCGCAGCGCAGCTGCTCGCGCGCCGCGGCATCGGCATCGATCGGTCCGAAGAGGCGATCGGCATCAGCCGCGAGCGCCTGCGCGCCCCGTTCAAGACCGAGTCGCCGGTGCTGGAGCGCGGGCGCGACAGCTATCGGCAGGTGGACGAATCGGCGCTGCTCGAGCTGGGCGAGCTCGACCTCATCCCGGTGCAACGCAACCGCGGCATGGATGCCATCCTGCGTCGTCAGTATCGCGACCGCCCCGTCGCGGTACGCGTGCAGCGCCCGCATGAAACAGCGCTGGAGGCCGCTCAGTTGCTGGCGCGAGCTGGCGCGAGCAAAGGCTGCGAGCTGATGATCCTGATCGTCACCGCCGAAACGGAGCAGACGGCAGACCTCGATGCGTGGCCAGCGCGGGTCATGGCGGTCGACAGCACTCGACGACAGATTGCAAGGCTGCTCGAGCCGGCGCCCTCGTCAGGCGCTCGCGCCCGCGCGGACGTGGCAGATCAAATCAACCTGCGTTGAATGAATCGACGCTGGATGTACATTGCCACACCGGGCTGAAATGACTCTCGGGGTGAGGCCGAGCGAGCGAACGGCCCGAAACGCGTCTCGAGAGTTTCGGGCCGGTTGCCGCGATGGCTGCGAACGGCACGACTGGCTGAGCCAGATGGCGCCAGATGAGAGAAAATCGTTTCGCTCCGGCACAGCCATGCCCTCCATTGACACTGCTTATCGATGTCAATACAAAGCGGGTCAAACACCAGCTCCTGGCAGTCCTCAAACAATTCTCTCATGGTAACCACTGCTTAGCGTATGGAGCGGGGCGTGGTTACGAACCTTCGATCGAGTGTTCACTCACCCGTGAACACGGATCGGTGGTCGTGTCGAACGAGCGCGAGATGAGCCCTCTGGGCACGCGTCGACGCAGCGCCTGGTGCGATCAAGATGAGGACGGTCCTTCATCAACAGCGAAATCGGAAGTAAGGACGGCAGGCGCAGATCACGCGCGATGAGGCAGCTGAATGGCAAACAGCAATAACGATGTGCGGGAGCTCGAAGATCTACTGACCGAGCTCGAGGGACAAGGCGCCCTCCCGGTCGGTCCCTATTCTGACGAGGACGACGCCGTCACGCAGTTGATGGACACGCCGCTCGGCGAGCACGAGTGGATGGTTCAGATCACTCCGCTCGACCGTCGGATGATGTCGACCGAGCAACTGCTCGCGGAGCTCGCCACGGGCAACCTGGTGAAGCGCGACATGCTCGTTTGGCGTACCGGAATGAGCGACTGGGCGCCCATCAACCGCGTCGAAGAGCTCGCGGGCTCCGGCGTGATGGACGTGCCGGTGTTCCCCGAGCGCCGCCCGGTGGCGCCGCTGCCGCCGCCGCCCACGCCGGTGCCCCCAGCGCGCATCGGCTCGAGCACGCTGGCGTCGCCCGGTGCGCTGCCACCGCCCCCCGCCATCCCGTCCGCGCGTGCGGCCGTGTCTGTCGCGCCGAGCACCCCGTTCGGCGCGCCGCGGCCGCTCACGCCGGTGCCCGACGTGCCGCCGACCGGGCCGCTGCCGCTCCTGAACTCGGCGTTTGGCTCTCCCGGCGCACCGCCGCCTCCCCCGGCGGGCTCGCTGCCCGACCTGGGGTCGGCGTTCAACGTTCCGCCGCCTGCTGCGGCGCCGCAACCGCCGCCGGTGCCGGCCTCGATGCGAACCAACACGCAGCGTCCAGTCGCGGTCGACTTCAGCGAGATGGAGCCCACCCGCCCGGCGCCGACGCGAATACTGGTCGGATCGGGCGTCGCGGCGGTGGTGATGATGATCGGCACCGTCTGGGCGCTCTCCGCGGGTGGCGTGTTCGACTCGGGCGCACCCGCGAATCACGTGAACGCAGAGCCCGCTTCGGAGGGCTCGTCCGCGCCGTCGGTGGCGAAGGCGGTCGAAGCCAAGGCTGTCGAAGCCAAGGCGGAGAAGGCCGCTGCGCCTTCCGAGCCGAGCCATGCGAGCGACGAGCCGCAGACTCAGCCCGCGTCGGCCAAGGAAGAGCTGGTGGCTGCGCCCGAGCCCAAAGAGGCGCCCAAGGAAGCGAAGGAAGAAGACGAGAAGCCTGCCGCAGAGGCCGAGGCCTCGAGCGACGAGCAGGAAGAGGCGAGCACTCCGGCGCGCACGCGCGCCGAGCGACGGCTCGCGCGCCGCCAGCAGAAGCGCGCCAGCGCGGAAGAAGAGCGCCCGGCGGCTCCTCGCCGCACGAAGGCACGAGCCGCGGCCCCGGCAGCAGCAGCAGCAGCGCCTGCCGCTGAGGAGGCCGAGGAGTCCTCACCCAAGGCCACCACCACCGATCCGCCGGGCAGCACGTTCAATCGTCAGGCGGCGAAGACCGCGCTCGACGACGCGGCGGCCCAGGCTCGCAACTGCCGTCCGCAGGGCGGCCCGAGCGGCTCGGGTCGAGTGCAGGTGCGCTACGAGCCCAACGGCAAGGTCGGCGCCGTGTCGATCCTCACTCCGCAGTTCGACAACACCACGACGGGCAGCTGCCTGGTGATGGTGTTCCGCCGCGCCAGCATCCCGGCGTTCACCGGCTCTCCCGCGGTGGTGATGAACAAGAACTTCGAGATCCCCTGAGCGATCGGCGGGTGAGCGCACCCGCTGCCTCAGACCACGGCCGAGCATCGACCTCCTCGATGCTCGGCCGCTCGCTTTTTGGGCCCGACCGCCGCCGCTCCAGCGTCGTGCGAGCGCCGCTCGCGCGCGCCGAGCTCGCTGACGCGCGCCTCACGGGCGAGCGACGAGCCCGAGCCCGGGCCGGTCCGGCAAGATCAGGCGCCCCTCGCGGTGCAGCACGCCCTCGAACGGGTCGTTGTCGATGAGCAGCGGCCCGTCGAGGTCCACGTGCTGACAGAGCGGAGCGAGGTGCGCCGCCGCCGTCACCGCCACCGACGACTCGATCATGCAGCTCAGCAGCACGTCGAGCCCGAGCGCGCGAGCCAGCGTGATGTCTCGCAGCGCCCCGCGCAGGCCGCCGCTCTTGGCGAGCTTGATCACCACACCCTCGACCAACCCGGCGTGCGCGACGATGTCGGCGCTCGTGCGGATGCCCTCGTCGGCGAACAGCGCCGGGCGCTTCGGCAGCCGCGACAGGGCGCGCAGGCCCTCCAGGTCACCCGCGGGCAGCGGCTGCTCGCACAGCTCGACGCCGCGCTCGGCGAGCCGCGGCAAGAGGCGTTCGGCGCTCTCTCTCGACCAGCCCGCGTTGGCGTCGACGCGGATCGGCAGCGCGCTCGCGGCGCGCACGGCGTCCACGCGAGCCAGATCCACCGCTTCGCCGTCAGCCCCGAGCTTGAGCTTCAGCACCGGGAGCGGCGCCGTGCGCGCGGCGCGGGCCATCTCCTCCGGTGCGCCGATCGCGATCGTGAACGAGCTCGGGGGGACGCGCCCGGCAGCGAGCCCGAACAGGCGATACAGCGGCGCTCCGAGCACCTTGCCGAACGCATCGTGCAGCGCCATGTCGACGGCCGCGCGCGCCGCGGCGGAGCCCGGGGGGAGCGCGTCGATGACGTGTGCGAACGTCAGCGGATCGAGCTCGGGCAGAGCGCGCTCGAGCCCCTCGAGGTAGGCCACGATGCCCGCGCGCGATTCGCCGAGGTAGGGCACCGCCGCCGCCTCGCCGAGGCCCTCGAGCGCTCCGCCGCGGCCCCTGCTGGCGCCGACATCACCCTCACCGATCAAGCGCACGAGCACGTTCTCTCGTGTGGTGCTCGCCCCGTGCGCGATCACGAACGGCTGCCGCAGCCGCAGGCTGAGCGGCTCGATCAGGAGGCGCACGGCACCGCCCCCTTCGGCAAGAGCTGGCACTCGGGGCAGTAGTAGCTGCTGCGCGCGAGCGGGTTCTGACGCTGCATCTGGATGCGCGCGCCGCAGCGCATGCAGGGCTCGCCGCTGCGCCCGTACACCCAGTAGTCAGAGGCGATGCGCCCGCGCGGCGTGGTCCGCCGACGCCCGCCCACGTTGCGGCGCATCAGGTCGCGCGCCGTGGTCACGAGCGCGAGCAGCCGTCCGTCGTCGAGGTCGGCCACGCGCGCGAAGGGAGACGTCTCGGTGATGAACAGCACCTCCGACTTGTACACGTTGCCGATGCCAGCGAGCATCTCCTGATCCATCAGCGCCGAGCCGATCGCGCGTTCTGGCTCGCGCCGCAGCCGCGCGAGGATCTCCGACGTGTCGACCTCGGCCCCCAGCAGATCCGGCCCGAGCCGAGACAGCACCGGGTGGCGCTCGAGCTCGCTCGCGTGGATCAGCTCGATCGTGGGCGCGTCGATGCAGAGCGCCGTGTGGCTCGCGCTAGCGAGCAGCCAGCGCACGTGCGGATTGACGATCGGCCCTTCGTGGCTTCCTTCGCGCACGCGGATCACGCCGTGCATGCGCAGGTGGGTGCGCAGCACGTGGCCCGTGTCGAACTCCACGAGCAGGTGCTTGCCCTGCGCGCGCGCCCCGCGCACCGCGTGCCCCTCGAAGCGCGCCAGCGTGACGCGCGACGAGAAGGCGCGCACGAGCGACTTCCCCGCGAGCGCCGCGTCGACCTTCCGCGCGAAGCCGTGCAGCGTGTCACCTTCCGGCACGGCTGCCCTCGCGAGTGCCTCGCCCGAAGCGCAGCACGTAGCCGTCGCCGACCGGCGTGAAGGCCACGCGCTCCAGAGCGGGCCCGATCGCATGCCCGCGCGCCTTGCCGCCGTCGATGCTGGAGAGCACGAGCGCGCGCCGCCCCAGGCCATCCACCAGCTCGCTCAGGGTGTCGGCGAGCACCTCCGCCGCCCGCGTGCGCTCGGGCTCCTCGGCGGGCAAGAACGTCGCGAGCGACTTCTCGCCGCGGGCGAGATAACCGATGAGTGAGCCTTGGTACAGGATGACGAGCGCGCCCGCCGCGCGCTGCGGCCGCTCGGGCCCGTCCGGCCAGGGCAGGGCGGCGCCATACGGGTTGGCAGGATCGGTCGCGGCCAGCACCAGCCCGAGCGCGCGGTCGTCGGGGCGGCGCAGAGCGCGCAGGCGATCGTCGGCGCCCGCGCGCGCGAACTGCGCGGCGCCGAGCCCTGCCACGAAATAGCCGCGCCGGATGCGACCCGACTCCTCTAGCGCCTTGAGCACCGGATATAGATCCGAGAAGGTACCGAGAGCATCGTTCGAGATGGCCTCGCGCGGCAGCACGCCGTACCGCTCGAGCAGCACCTCGACGCGCGCCGCGGCGATCTCCGTCGGCGTGGGCGGCGTCGCCGGCAGCCAGCGCTCGAGCAGCGACCAGCGCCCCTCGCTGCCGGGCGGCAGCTGCGCGCGGGGGCGCGCCGCTCGCATGCGCTGCGGCCGCTCCTTCGTGGCCTTGGCCTGGCCCACGCGCGAGCGCAACGGCGCGATCGTGTCGTTGGTGAGCTCGCCCGCGAACACCATGTTCCAGAGCGTCTCCAGCAGGTCGGGCGGGAACGCGCGTGTCCTCGCCACCAGCTCTGCGAAGAACGAGGCGCCGTGCTGGCGCAGGTGCGCTCGAACCGACTCTGCCAGCGCGCCCTCGACAGGGGTCGCTGCCGGCGCGAGCAGCGCGTAGCGATCGGCGCGGTAGATCGCGATGCGCCCATCGCTCGCGCCGATGGTCTCGATCCCACGCCACAAGAACTCGCCGCTCGACGTCAAGGTGTCGAGCTCGAAGCTCGAGTAGTTGCGCACGCGCACATCGAGGATCGGGCGCTCCAGCGCGGAGGCCACCAGCGGATAACCCTCGAGCTGCTCCAGCACGGTCGGCAGCGCGTCGGGGCCGCCTCGCGGAGACGATACGCCCTGCCACTCGACCGCGAGCCGCGCGTACACCGCGGGCTCCACCGGCTCCACCTCGCGCCGCAGCTTGACGAGGCTCTTTTGCTTGATGCGCCGCAGCACCTCGGCGTCACACCACTCGACGTCGTGCCCGCCCGCGAGGAACGCGCCGCGAGCGAGGCGCCCGCTGTCCGTCAGCCGATCGAGCACCGGCCGCAGCCGCTCCGGCGAGAGCCCGTAGCGCGCCTGGAGCGCGCTCAGCGGAAACGGCCCGTGACATCGCGCGTGCCGCGACACCAGATCACCGAGCGGATCGCCCACCGACTCCAGCAGCGCCTGCGGCAGCCCGCGCGGCACCACGACGCCGAGCGCGTCGCGCAGGCGCCCCGCGTCTTCCACGGCGGCGTAGCGCGTCTCCCCCGCGATCGGCACGCGCATCACGCGCCGCGCGCGCTCGAGCGCGTCGAGCCAGCCCTGGAGGGCGGCAGGGTCTTCGGCCCGAGCGCGGAGCTCCGCGTGGGACAGATCGCCGATGGCGATCAACAGGTCGTGCAGCATGTCGGCGTGCTCGATAGGGCGCTGCCGGCGTTGCACGTCGTGCTCCACCTCGGCGATGGCTTCCGGGTCGAGCAGGCTGCGCAGCTCGGCCTCGCCCAGCAGGGCGCGCAGCTGCGCGGGATCGATCGTCAAGGCCTGCGCGCGGCGCTCGGCGAGCGGCGCGTCGCCCTCGTACATGAAGTTGCCCACGTACGAGAACAGGAGCGAGCTCGCGAACGGCGACGCCGAGCGCGTCTCCACGCGCGATAGCCGGATCTCGCGCCGCTGGATCTGCTCCAGCACTTGCCGCAGGCCCGGCACGTCGAACACGTCGCGCAAGCACTCGCGGAAGCTCTCGAGCAGGATCGGAAACTCCGGATACTTGGAGGCGGCCCGCAGCAGATCCGCCGAGCGCCGCCGCTGCGCCCAGAGCGGGGCGCGCTGACCCGGCCGCCGCCGCGGCAAGAGCAGCGCGCGCGCCGCGTTCTCCCGGAAGCGGGCCGCGAGCAGCGAGCTCGCCGACAGGCTCTGGTTCAAGAGCTCGTCGAGCCCGTCGAGCGGCGGCACGATCAGGTCGAGGCCGATCGCGCCCGTGCTCTCCGGGAAGCGGAACACGATGCCGTCGTCTGACCACACCGCCTCCGTCTCCACGCCGAGCAGCTGGCGTTGCAGCTGCATCGCGGCGAGACCCCAGGGCGCGTGCACGCGCGCGCCGAGCGGCGAGAGCAGGCACACCCGCCAGTCGCCGAGCTCGTCCTTGAACTGCTCCACCACGAGCTGCTGATCCGAGGGCACCTCGCCCGCGGCCGTGCGCTGCTCGCCGAGGTAGTCGAGCAGGTTGTTCGCGGCTCGCTCGTCGAGACCCTGCGCCATCAGCCGCTCGCGCGCGCTCACGCTGGGCAACGCCAACAGCTCGCGGCTCGATCGCCCGATCGCGCGCCCGAGCTCGAGCGGCCTGCCCGGACGATCGCCGCGCCAGAACGGCATCTTTCCAGGCTCGCCCGGCGCCGGCGTCACCAGCACCCGATCGAACGTGATGTCTTCGATGCGCCACGAGCTCGCGCCGAGCAAGAACACGTCGCCCGCGCGCGACTCGAACACCATCTCCTCGTCGAGCTCACCGACGCGGATGCTCTTGCCGCCCTCGCCAGTCGCCAGGAACACGCCGAACAGCCCGCGATCGGGGATGGTGCCGCCGTTGATGACCGCCACGCTGCGCGCGCCCTGGCGCGCCGTCAGCTTGTGCCCGATGCGATCCCACACGAGCCGCGGCTTCAGCTCGGCGAACTCGTCCGAAGGATAGCGCCCCGACAGCAGGTCGAGCACCGACTCGAACGCCGCGCGCGGCAGCCCGCGAAACGGCGCCGCAGAGCGCACCAGCGAGAACAGCTCCTCTTCGCCGATCTCGCCGTCGGACACGCACGCCACGATCTGCTGCGCCAGCACGTCGAGGGGGTTGCGCGGGAACGCGATCGACTCCACGGCGCCCTCCCGCATGCGCTCTGCCGTGGCGGCGGCGGCCAGGAGATCGCCCCGGTACTTCGGGAAGATGATGCCCTGCGACACCCCACCCACCGTGTGACCCGCGCGCCCCACGCGCTGCAGCCCGGCCGACACGCTAGGCGGCGCCTCGATCTGCACCACCAGATCGATGGCCCCCATGTCGATGCCGAGCTCCAGCGAGCTCGTGGCCACCAGCGCGCGCAGCCTCCCCATCTTCAGCGCGTCCTCGATCTCCATGCGCCGGTCCTTCGCGACCGAGCCATGGTGCGCGAACACCAGCGGCTCGCCCGCCACCTCGTTCAGCGACGCGCTCAGCCGCTCGGCGAGGCGCCGGCTGTTCACGAACAGCAGCGTCGAGCGATGCGCCCGGATCAGCTCCACCAGCGGGCCGTGCAGCGCCGGCCAGATCGAGCGATCCGGGCTGTCTTTTGCCGTCTGCGGCATGTCTTCGACGGGCACCGCCACGCGCAGCTCGAGGCGAGGCCGAGCCGACGTGTCGACGATCGTGAGCGGCCGCGCCGTCACCGCGCCGTCCGCGTCCACTTGCCCGCCCGCGAGGAACGCCGCCGCCTCCTCGACGGGCCGCACCGTCGCGGAGAGCCCGATGCGCTGCAGCGGAGGGACGCTCGCTCTCGCCGCAGTGTCCGAGGCGGCTGTGTTCGTGGCAGACGTGCGCAGCCGCTCCAGCCGCTCCAGGCTCAGCGCCAGGTGCGCGCCGCGCTTCGTGCCGAGCAGCGCGTGGATCTCGTCCACGATCACCGTCTCGACGGTGCGCAGGTGCTCCGCCGCCAGCGACGTCAAGAGCAGGTACAGCGACTCGGGCGTGGTGATGAGCACGTCGCTCGGCGTCTTGCGAAACTGCGCCCGCTCGCGCGCCGGTGTATCACCCGATCGTTGCACCACAGAGGGCAAGGTGACCCTCGTGCCCGAGCGCTCGGCGGCCGCCCGGATGCCCGCGATCGGCGCCCGCAGGTTGCGCTCGACGTCCACCCCGAGCGCCTTCAGCGGCGACACATACAAGAGCCGCACCCCACGCTGGTCGATCGGCTCGAACATCAACCGGTTCAGCGCCGCCAGGAAGGCGGCCAGCGTCTTCCCCGAGCCCGTCGGCGCCAGCAACAACGCCGAACGCCCGCCCGCCAGCGCCTCCCACCCGCGAGCCTGCACCGGCGTCGGCGCCCCGAGCGCGCTCTGAAACCACTCACCGACGGGGGCGGCGAATCGAGCGAGCGGGTCTGTTGCCACTACCACCAGATTAGGGCGTCTACCGGCGACACGGAAGCTCTGGGCCCGCCACCCGAGCCACCTTCACCTGGCTTCCCGGCTCTCGGTCTCCGCCCGGACTTGGCGCCCCCCATCCGGCTCGCTGCGCCTGCGCGGGAGTTTGTGAGGCCGAAGTCAGAGCGAGGAATTTCTAGAGCGGCTGCCCCCACCCGTCTCGCTGCGCTCGCCGACTTCTCCCCCCGAGGTCCGTGCTCGGCGCGCAAAACGCGCCTCTTTGCGATTCAGAGGAGAAGGAGCCGGAGCGGTTGCCCCCACCCGTCTCGCTGCGCTCGCCGACCTCCCCCAAAGGTCCGTGCTCGGCGCAGCGCCTCCGCGCGGCCCCGGGGGAGGTGCGGATCTGCCACGCGGCGGGACTGTGCCGGATCGGTCAGATCCAGCCGCAGGCGCCGAATCGCCGAGGCGGGGGGGCGCGCACCCCCTCCGGAGCGCGCGGAGGCCGCCGCGGCCGAGCACGCGACTTGGAGGGGGCACGCGCGCTTCGCGCGTGGGGGGAGGCAGCCGATAGTGATTCGGCTCGCGTGAGCTCAGCTCGCGTGGCGGCGGATGAAGGCCACGATGGCGTCCGCTGCGTCGCCGCTGGTGGGGACGATGTGGCGGCCGGGCCAGGTGACGACTTCGCGTTCAGCGGGGTCGAAGCGGTCGACGAGGCGTGGTGCGTGCTTGGCCATGCCGTCGCCGAGGCCCCAGACGTGCAGCGAGGGGATGCGGACGGGAGGGTCGAACAGCGGCGCGATGTCGTGCGCTCGCGGGAGGAACCCGGCGATGGCGATCACGAAGCGGAGCG
>Ga0247763_1001791_pt1 | contig 11823 bp, 9 predicted proteins | sample UWRJL141409B4_FD_179926 | JGI IMG/M metagenome (GOLD analysis project Ga0247763, IMG submission 179926) | Plant litter microbial communities from Arlington Agricultural Research Station in Wisconsin, United States - UWRJ-L141-409B-4 | ecosystem: Environmental > Terrestrial > Plant litter >...
GACCATGTCCGCTCATCACGTTGTGCAAGCTGGCGCCTCCAGGGACGAAACCGCCCTGACCTCCTTTCTTGGCATCATATCCACCGCAGATCAGGCCCATGAACTCGCTCATAGTGTTGCGGTGGTACCACGGTGGGCGAAACGTGTCCTCGCCGACAAGCCAACGTGGCGGGAAGATGACGAAGTCCGCTACAGCAGTTCCTACCTGGCCAGAAGGCGCCGAGAGCACCGTGAAGATGGACGGGTCCGGGTGGTCGTAGCTGATAGTGCCGATCGTGTTGAAGCGATTGAGGTCGTACTTGTACGGGTAGTAGTTCCCGTGCCACGCCACGACGTCAAATGGAGTATGCGGTTGGCTTGTCTCAAAGAGTGTGTTGTTGAACTTGGCCGTAACCACATATGTATTTGGACCGTCAAATGCTGTTGTTCCGCAGTCGGCATGGAAACACGCCACAGGTATCTGGAAGTCGCGAGCGTTGGCCAAGCCGTTGGATCCAATGGGGCCCAGCTCTGGAAGCATGAAATGGCCTTGGTATAACTCAAGCGCGTAACCACGGGCAGGCTTGCCTTCAGCAAGGTGAACTTGGTAGCGCACGCCTCGGGGGATGACACATATCTCCATTGGTCGTACGAGAAGCCACCCAAACTCGGTCCGGATGTCCAGAGCCCCCTCTTGTGGGACGATAAGAAGGTCTCCATCAGCCGAATAGAACGCGGAACGCTCATCCATCGACCTAGCCGCCGCGTATATGAAGATGCCGATACCTTGCTTCAGAGTCGGGTCCCCAGCCCCAGCAACGAGATGTAATCCTGATACAAAATCGGTGGCCTGGGAAGAGGCGTGATCAAAGGGATCCCACCGAATTTGATTGGGTATATAGTGTAGCTTGCCACCCGTCATGCTCTCGGGAGCGGAATCGGGTGGGACTTGCGTGAACGGCGGGTGCGAGCATGATGGCAAGATACGGTATAGCCAGGTTTGCTTATTTTCGTGACGCGGAGCTGTGAAAGCAGTGCCGGAAAGCTTCTCTGCGTAGAGGCCGAGCGGTGGCTTTTGTGGGGAGTTCCGGCCGATGGGGAGCGCGCTAGAGACGGCCTCGGATCTGCAAATTCTGGTCAGCTTAGTTGATCGCCGTGATTATAGGGTCTCAGACGTACTCAATGTACGAATCGAAGCCGGTGTAGTATCGGTACTTCTCCTTAACTTCGAATTGTATGGCAGACATGGTCACGATGGATGTATTGAGGTGAAATCGAGGACGAGGAGAGGACAAAGATAAGACCGAAGAAGGGCGAACGAAGCTCGGAATAACGCTTGAGGAACCATCTTAATAACAACGAAAACGCTCCACTGCCCACCCAATCAAGCTATGGCCCAACACTCGAGTTCGGGTTTCGTAGGATACACAAGTGACAACGGTGCCGTCATCTCCTTGGCCATTCTGCACCGGACGAGGTGTAGTCGCATTCTCCAACCACAAATTCCGCGATTCCTTAGTCTGGAAGCCGACATTAGCCGAGCCTATGCGGCCTGACCCGCCAGGAGCAGAGGTTCCACCCCGACAGCCGACCTCACAACATCATTGCCATGAGACTCAAAACTCTCCATGGACTGGACCGTCCTGAGAGATATCAAATTGCTAAGCTAGTTTCCGGACAAGAGTGAGCGGAACATCCATATGCAGGTACACAGCAAACCATTGTTCACGCCAAATACCAACTTCAACCCCGCATCCACCCCGCACACCACCAATTGAGCAATTTGACACACCTCTCAGAAATCACATCACAGTGAAAAACATGTCTGGCTGGGAAATGTTATTTTGGTTGACCACCCAGTAGCCATCCCACTTCAAAATGTTGCCAGCCACGGCCATTTTACCGGTCCGCTGAGGCATTGCCCCAGCGGCCAAGAAAAGAAAGCGACGCTCAGTCCGTCCATTCTTAGTCCCGATGTGCCTACATCTATCGCAATATCCCATTCTACCGAATTCGACTGGCGGCCGAACACCGAAGTAAAACAAATGATCCAAGATATTGAGACAAGGGACAATAGGTAGCGTGTGCTTCATTACTCGTCACCGCCCTTCTTCTTCTTCTTGCCGCCGCCGCCGCCGCCGGTTTGCCCAGCATCCTTCGAGAGGTGGACAACCAGCCGCGTCCATGACTCCTCCTTGTCCCACTCAAAGCCAGCAAGGTAAGGCTTGTCTAGTTCGTCATCCGCCTTGGAGACACGTCAGTCTAGTCCACAGCTAATGTCAGATGATAGGCATACCCTCTTCTTGAATTGCTTGTGGATCGCATCCAGTGCATCCTTAATTGTGACTCCCTTGAGGTTCCGTGCTGTTACCTCAAGCCCCAGGGGGAAGTGCAGGTCAATCTTCTTGACTGGCGGTGTTGTGAGTATCTTCTTGAGATATTCTTTGTCGTCTATCGACGTAGGCGACGTGTTGATCTTCCTGCACGGGATACGTCAGCAGTGGACAAGCATGAAGGGGACAGGACGTACCATCCCAGCCTCTGGGTCTCTTTAGCGATTTGAAGCTCAATGCCTTGAGCCTCTGTGGTGGTTGTTAGTCAAGGGCCGGAAGGCTCGGGACTGCGGGGTAGGCATACCGAGATCATTGATGTTCATCACGCCATTGGCGCTGGAGCTCGCGCGCCTATGCTTGGTCTCCTTCGCGTCCTTGGGTGGGGATGAGGACAGGCCTTGAACGGCAGAGTCGACCTTGGAGAGGGGTTCCGACATTTTCACAGTTTGTGTGTGGAGGTACTGGGGAAGGGGCGATGGGTGAGCAGACAGCCAAGGAGGAGAGACTGCCGCGCAAAGCAGAGATGTGGAGGACTTGGGTTACCTTATGAAGGAGAGCTGACGTGGATGCCAGGTGTCTTGTGTTTCTATTGTACGTTGGTTGGTGATGGTTGAGGATGTGCGACTTGGACAAAGAGAGGGGGTTGGAGAGAGAGGAGAAGAAGAGCTGAGGTCGAGAGGGGGAAAGGGGTAGATAGCCATGGCAGCTGGTGCAGCGTTCCTGCCTCGAGCTGTTTCGTCACACCGGGCGGGGTAATGCCTCAGAGAGATCACGTTGACGGTTCGGGAGGGACCGCGTGACGAGTACATCATCATGGCACGACGCAACTGGGAGCCCACAGCCATGACCTCACGGTGGCCAAGTACCCTGTACATGGCTCGAGCGCCTTGCATAACACCAACCAGGGGTGGATTCTGGGGAAATCCGGGGTAGCTCGACCAACGGCCCACCGCTGACAAGCCGCTGTTCTGTCTAAGAACCTATGAAAACAGCCATTGATGTATTCATGGCGCCACGGTGAGTATCTCAATGTGGTGCATCGATTTTTTATCTGGTGTAGGGTTTGCAGTGTTGCTGCTTTCATCCATTCGCGACTTCCAATGACCGACCTGGGAAGCGAGCCTCCAGCTGGCATCGTCCCGCCGAGCCAGAGACGGGCTGGGGCGGGGTGGTGGGGTTGCCGCTCTGTGACAGCAACGGAAAGCGCTAGCGGAACGACCTCGCCTCCTGTTCACTGCAGCTGTTCAGGCCCCAGATCGGGAGGCAGCTTGGTAGGTATTCCAATGGCTCTGATGCAATGCTGCGTTCGCCCGTGATCCAAGAACTTAAACAATCCGGGCAGGTTCAGGCGCTCCGTAGCGGAGGAGTATTTCCGTATCGGCCGAGACCCCCTTTCAGGCGTTGCACTGCGCTAATTGCATCTCTCTCCCCGGCCTGCAGGCCGTGGCAGCCTAGGTTTGTCAGGAAAAGGTGGGGCCTCGTGTGTCCGGAACTTATACTGCACAAAGTGCTTCAACGTTGGACTTAGCTGCAGTGGAAGACATGGACCTCGACTTTGCGACTTTGGTGTCGGGTATCCAACCATTTCCAGCCGGTTCCAGGCAGGTCCTTGTCGCGTCTGCTGCGAACGGCGCTGATGGCCCACTGAAAATCGAGTTCATCCGGCGTTCCCGGCGCATGGCGTCTGGCCCTGTGAGCAATTGCAGAGCATCCAATTGGCTTGCAATTGGACTTGTGGAAGCTTGGAAATGTCCCCCGCTGGCAGTCTCGGAAGCCAATTTGAACTATTAGGTGGCCAATGACTTTGTGTTCAACTGTGACCCTGGGAATACTGGGGTGTAGGTGTTCGCAGAACTCCCAGTGTTCATGTTTTCGACCGATGTCCCGAAAAGAACCATTCCTCACACCCCGGTGCCCTCTTTTTGCCCCGCCACCCAACCACTGCCAACCAACCTTCCAAGACATGGGACCTCACCGTCGTCAACACAGCCGGCCCACCCTGAGAGTTCACGTGCCGTTCAGCACAATTGGCAAAGTCCCCACGTGGTCCTGTAGGATCTATGCAGTTGCTTTCGCCCAGGGTTTGCCGAAGTAGTGCAGTTCTGAACCTTCGACCGCAGGGCAGAACCCCTTCTTTTTACATTGAGCAGGTAGGTATATATTCTGACATGTGCACACGGAGCCACTTCATGAAACTACATACCTACCTTCTCACGATTCCCACTTTGCACGATTTACCCAAACGCGTATTCCCTTTCCTATATCTTGCCTGCAAGCCATGCAATACCCTCCCCGTATCCCAGCCTTTTAACTACTGAGCTCATTTATACCCTCATTGGTCAGTGTTTAATTTCGTGTACCCGAAGTTGACCCCGGATGACCTCCGACAACCTGACTACCTACCTGTCAGTTTTGATGATGACATTAGGTCAGCAACATAACATGAACACATGTAGTATATAAAAACGGCAGTGGTTCCAACAGAGTTGGTAACTTTGGGGGAATTAACTATCATTACTTACACCAGGTTAGTCGATTTTATCACCTACATGTAGTACCACGAACGGCACGCCCTCGAGCTTCCTACCAGCGAAGAGGGCGCGAAGCCTGGCACATTTTCCCACAATGTTAGAGTATGCTTGACTTCCCGGCATTGTCTATGTAGCCCGGCTAGACGAAGGTGAGCTTCCCTGGCTTGGCCCGCTAGAGTCCGAGGTACGAGAGGGAATGGTAAAACCAGTCAGATACAATCATCTTGATTGCCTTGTGCTTTTTATTTTCTTCTTTGAATTGCTGGATTGAGGGATTGATCGGCTGGATTGCTGGTGGGTGGGTAGTACTATATGGCTCTTCTAGATACATGTCAAGTACTTGGCTTCTTTTCTAAGGGTTTTATTGATGTGTACCGACATTGCTGCCGTCTGTGGTGGATTGCTGGCCGCCTCCGTCCGTGGGTTTACTTGCCGTGGGAAGCCAAACTTCAGTCTACGGAGCCCATTGGATGAGGATTTTGCCCAAAACTTTGTTATTTGACCAACACGTCCTCTTCGGTACCTAACTGAGAGATGGCTTCGCCGATGTCTGTCGGCACATCTTGAAAAGCCCAACACCTTGGTGACTCATGTTGGGTTTCGGCCATCCACGTTCTAACACATATTTGTATACTTCAATGACTCAATCATTGATCCATTGGTTTGGGGCACGGAATCGTCTGGAAATCCTGACGAGGAACTCGGCTCCCTATGTGCTCGTAGACTGGAGTTTTCAAAACGTGACTATTATGTTGAAACACAACGCTGGGGGGCTGCACCTGGACCCTCGAGTCGTGTCAGCACCTCCCGTCAACAAATCCCGTCTCCAGCGACACCCTCCCGAGGGGGAGAAAAAAACAAGACTCCCCGCACCTGTCAACTGTATTGAAAAGACTGAATTTCCGTTGTGCTGAGTTTATAAGGGTATATATCAGTTATTTGTGAGCGGGTGAGGAAATTCTAAGGCTTCAACAAAAAGTTCTGTGCCTTGCAGTTTGAAAACGGAGATTTTGATATTTCGGCTTGATTTCTACTAAACGACTTGCGAGCCGCTTGAATGGTGTATACGCCGCTGATAAATCCTCATATGTATGTACCAGTCCAAATAGGGATGGGGGGATACTGAAGCTTTAAGGGAGCTATCCTACATTCGATGTGAGTGAACTTGAACGCTGGTTGAACGAAGCCACAGCTGAAGAACGACCACGGCCTGGCCGCTTGATGTAGGGCGAACAAAGCATACATTCACTTAACAGCTTCCATGGGACAGCCTTCTGTAATCTGGTGTGATGAGGCAGTAGAGACAAAGGCACAGCAGCCGTCCGAATGTATCGAGAATAAATGGTTTTGGTCAGCTGTCAGGAAGGGACACACCGGTCCAACATTGTCAACATCCCCAGCACCGCCGGTTCCCACTGGCTGACAACTACCATAGACCCAAGGTTGACTATAGTTTTGCTGTGTACAAGGCCTTGTCGGCTTGGAATGGGAGGAGGCAAGTGTCGTGCGCGGCAGCACGGCGAGAGAGCAACTGTCCCGAGGAGACGCGAGCTTAATTGAACACGCCATTCATTCTTACACAGAAATCTACCTACCTAGTTAGGTTGCTTGCCGCATCTTGTCGGTCATCACGTTTCCTGTGCACCAGGACCATGTACAAACAATCCGACGACAACAGTCAAGTCAAAATCGTAATGCAGCCTCTCCATGTGACTTGTTACTTGTCGAACAGTCTATCCATGCTTGGTGATGCAAGTATGAGCTCAGCATGATGCTGGGAACATATTCTAATGCTTGCGTCGTTCATCTCGAACAGCACATTTAAGGGGCTGGGAAGCATGAAGTTCACATCGAGACTCTCTGCCTGAGGCAAAAACAGCGAGGGGGAGAGAGCATTGGAAGTTTCGTCGGGAGCGGTATGAGCAGCACTGAACTTTCGTTGCGAACAGTGTGAGAGGAGCGAGGCGTCTGACAGTGCAGTCACTTCTGACAGTGCAGTCACTTCTAGAAGATCGAAGCAATTATGAGAGGTCACCGCCCTGGTGGTATTTTGTGAGTGGGGCGGGCTCAAGATAACCCCAGGAGATCAGTTTCCAGCACGCGGTGCGGCACGTGACAAATCTAGCCCTCTCCAATCGCAGTTGGGTGAAGGCCCCACCACGCAAACCCACAAACTGTCGGGTGTGAAATTCTGAGGTCCTAACTTCCCCTCAGCGGAAATTTCAATCCATCGACAACCACGAGATACTAACCATCAAGCAGCAACTCGTTCAAGATGTGAGTGCACCCAAATTATACCCCGTTGATATTCCAGTTGCGATGGATTTCCGGGATTCGAATCGCCCTCCGACTCGCCGTACAGCGCTTGGAAATTGCCCAGCATTCCCAATCGCTTTCCCGCGGCACTGGATCACCACACTCGATCCGACGCGACTGAGGTAATGGTTTGGGCACAGCCGCTGACTTTCCTCTCCCTCCAGGGTTAATCTACGGACCCAGAAGCGGCTTGCGGCCTCTGTCCTGGGCGTCGGCGAGCGCAAGATCTGGCTCGACCCCAGCGAGGTTAGCGAAATCAGCAACGCGAATTCCCGTCAGACGATCCGCAAGCTCGTTGCCGATGGCCTCATTATCAAGAAGCCCGTCACCATGCACTCGCGCTCGCGCGCCCGTGCCCTCAACCTCGCTCGCCGGGATGGCCGCCACCGTGGCTTCGGTAAGCGGAAGGGTACCGCCGATGCCCGTATGCCCGAGTACGTTCTACCCACCAAAACCCGACTGCAACCGACTAGGGACTAGGAGAGATGTTTGGAAGTTGGTTGCTGACACGTGGGAAATAGGCAGGTCCTCTGGATGCGTCGCCAACGGGTCCTCCGTCGCCTTCTCGTGAAGTACCGTGCCAGCGGCAAGATCGACAAGCACCTGTATCACGAGCTTTACCACCTCGCAAAGGGTAACACCTTCAAGCACAAGAGAGCGCTCGTTGAGCACGTAGGTGTCTCCGGACTCATTGGGGCAAGATAGGTGCTGACAGATCGCAGATTCACCGGGCCAAGGCTGAGAAGGCCCGCGAGAGGCAGATCAAGGAGGAGATGGACGCCAAGCGTGCCCGCACCAAGGCTGCTCGCGAGCGCAAGCAAGAGAGACAGGCGGCGAAGCGGAATGCTCTGATGGGCGAGGGCGAGGAGGAATCCAAGTAGACTTGGGTGGTCTGGTGACTGAAAGACGGACTTTTAGGCGGCCTTGCATTCGGAGTAATCGGTTGGGCTCTTTTCTGGTCACTTTCACTCTCGCAATCCACACGTTGACAGCAGCCCCGGGAAGTCTGGTGCTATATTGATGCGACGTGTGGGGGACTGCCACAACGCCTGACGAGGTTCTGGGCTTGCATGTATGGCATGAAAAAGGGAATCCATGGTTTTGGCCGGTTTTGCGAATGAACAAATGGTCTTCGAGTGATTGACTTTTTCTCCACTGCCTTTCCAAGTCCCACAGAAGAAAGTTGGGATCTATCTATTCTTGCCTGTTCATCGACCGGACCGTTAGCAGACATGGAGTTGGCAATTTCTAATTGGAGTGGAGTATTGTGATGCATGTAGTAGCAAGCAGGGACTACCGTGCAAGGCCTACTAGTATCCGCACTATCTAGAAGAGAATAGAGAAGCGACTGCTACGAGCCGGGGATCAACCAAGATGCTTGGGTCAGATTGCTTCAAATTGTCCCACTTTGAGTGGTGATGGTTGTGCCAGGACATGTCAGCATGTCTCCCACGACCCTTCTCTCGTTAGAGACAAAGGGCGGGAAGACCGTGAATACTGCCGTTTGGAAGCGGGCTCATCATACCCATTTTAGTTGATGAAGAAGAAAGGGAAGCCCAAGGCAAAGCAGGCGACCTCGGGCAGGTTTTTGAATGGTCCTGGCTTGTGGTGGCACGTGCGGCCTTGGCCTGTGCTCCGAGTGGCTCCTCGGCCAAACTGGTTCGCGGGGAGCTTCCACCCCACTGGCCGGAAGCGTGATGGTGTCGGATGTTCAACTTTGTCATCGAGTATTCGGCATTTCGCAACTCCCACCTAGGTCTCTGGATCAAACGTCCTCGCTGGCGTAGAGACATAGAGGTTTATGAGGGCATTCCAATTGGCAGGTATTTTTGATACTCTTGCCCGTCTTCGCTGGGAATCATGCAGTTGCTGTTACTGACTGCAAGTGATTGCAGGTTCCAGGTTCCGGTTCCAAGATGTCTTCAATCCTCACTCGGACCCCGATGCGGGCTTGCCTTCGGGCGGCGACCCCGTCGGTATCAGCATCCGTGTCAATCGTGGCGCCGGTTTCAACAGTATCGAGCAGGTCGATTGGGAGGCACAGACTTGGACAATGGCAGGGACCAGCCCAGCAGAGGATGGTGTCCTCTTCGGCTAACGAGAGCCAACAAAAGGTGCGGAAGCTTCGGATTCGAAAGGACTAAATGCTGAAGCCATATCTATAGCTGCTCGCGTCACATTTGCAACAAGCCGATCCCATCATGTACGACATCATCGAGAACGTTCGTCCCCCTTCACCCCGACATCAAGCACGACTTCGCTGACAAAGGGGTTACAGGAGAAAAAGAGACAAAAACACTTCATTAACCTTATTCCATCGGAGAACTTTACGTCTCAGGCGGTGCTCGACGCTCTGGGAAGCCCCATGCAGAGTACGTCAGACTCCATACTTAGGGTTGGCGGTCTGGAAAGTGGAGGTAGCTAACATTGGGCAGATAAGTATTCGGAGGGGTATCCCGGCGCTCGGTATTATGGAGGAAACGAGTTCATTGACGCATCGGAGAGGCTATGCCAACAAAGAGCCCTAGAGACATTTGGGTTGGATGCCAAGGAGTGGGGAGTGAACGTTCAAGGTAAACACTACCACTCGCTATCACCGCTGGCAGTTACTCACAAGCATAGCTCTCTCGGGTGCCCCTGCGAATCTTTACGTCTACTCCGCCTTGATGGACGTTAAGGATCGTCTGATGGGTCTCGACCTCCCTCACGGCGGCCACCTGTCTCATGGATACCAAACACCGACAAAGAAGATCTCATTTATCTCCAAGTACTTTGAGACCCTGCCCTACCGCCTCGACGAAGCAACTGGCCACATCAACTATGATAAGCTTGAGGAGCTTGCCCTTGCCTACCGACCAAAGATCATTGTGGCAGGCGCCTCAGCATACAGCAGGCTTATTGACTATGCCCGCATGCGTAGCATCTGCGACAAGATCGATGCCTACTTGCTCGCTGATATGGCCCACATCTCCGGGATGGTCGCGGCCAAGGTGATGCCAGGCCCCTTTGGTTATGCCGACATCGTCACCACAACGAGCCACAAGTCCCTCCGTGGGCCACGAGGTTCCCTCATCTTTTTCCGCCGCGGTGTGCGTCGGACCAACCCCAAGACGGGCGTAGAGGAGCCGTACAACCTGGAGGGTCCTATCAACCAGTCCGTTTTCCCCGGCCATCAAGGAGGGCCGCACAACCATACCATTGCAGCGCTAGCCGTTGCACTCAAACAAGCGCAGACCCCCGAGTTCCGGGCGTATCAATCGCAAGTCCTCACCAACGCCCAGGCACTGGCACGTCGCCTTGGTGAGCCCAAGGAAAAGGGCGGTCTTGGCTACACGGTGGTTAGTGGTGGCACCGATAATCACCTCGTCCTCGCGGACCTCAAGCCGCAGGGTGTTGACGGTGCCCGCGTTGAGCGTGTGCTGGAACTAGTTGGTGTCGCAGCCAACAAGAACACAGTACCAGGTGACAAGTCTGCACTGACACCAGGTGGACTCCGCATGGGCACACCGGCAATGACAACGCGCGGCTTCGGCGAGGAGGACTTCAAGAGGGTGGCTGATATCGTTGACCGCGCTGTGACTATCGCTGTGCGTGTGGACAAGGCGGCAAAGAAGGCGGCCGAGGATAAGGGAGAAGGCAAGAGCAAGAACCGTTTTAGGACATTCCTAGACTACCTTGGCAACGGTGAGCATGAGCCCGAGATTGTGCAGCTGCGGAGTGAGGTTGAGGATTGGGTTGGCACCTATCCTCTTCCTTGGGATGCGAAACCATAGGACTGGTTATCGAGGAGGAAAAGCAGGGGAGGCGACGGAAGGGGGTTATGGAAGGGGGACGGCACTCCTTGGAAAAAGGTTGGCCGAGATATCTACTGAGGAAGTTTGACTGGAATTAACGGGACACGACTTTAACATGAACATGTCCGTGGATGAGGATGGTACTCTGTACGCGAGCGAGCTTCTACACTTTGCTCTGGCCTATCATTCTCGGCGTTACTGGTTTCAACTTGGTTAGTCAATATGAATTTCGATACTGTCTTGATTCGATCCGAGACACCAATACCATAGCATTTTCGCGATGGCCGAGGACTTGACGAGAGAACTGAAGGACTCGAAGAGAAATTGAAGGCCTCGATATTTGAACCCACGGCCTAGGTGCCTGCGCTTGACATTCCTTCAAACAACCCCACGGTTGTCTAAGCCCAATGTCGTTTGCCAGCATCACACGCTAAGAATCATGAGCTTCAAAGTCAGGAAATTTTTACGCCATATGCACAGCCAGCCACAACGCATGAAAGGTCCATACACCGTCCGCCAATGTCTTCACCTAGCAGTTCTGAACACCGCCCTCCCCGGCCCTTTTCCCGCCAACCCGCCGGTGACTCACACCGTTCAAGTCCAGCTGTATCAAGAAAACGAAAGCCATCCATCTACCCGTCTGTCGTAGCTCTGCGCTCTAGGGTACCTACCAGATACATGTATTATACGTAGTTCAAAACACAATCTTACACTGCCTATCCGTATGTACTTACGTTTACCTATTCTACTCATTTCTCACCTCACTACCTTACTCATTCCGCATTTCTATAAAATAAACATAAGAATATGAGCAAAGAACAAGAACAAGAACAAGAACAAGAACAAGAACAAGAATAAGAAAGAAAAGGG
>Ga0247763_1001792_pt1 | contig 11823 bp, 12 predicted proteins | sample UWRJL141409B4_FD_179926 | JGI IMG/M metagenome (GOLD analysis project Ga0247763, IMG submission 179926) | Plant litter microbial communities from Arlington Agricultural Research Station in Wisconsin, United States - UWRJ-L141-409B-4 | ecosystem: Environmental > Terrestrial > Plant litter >...
CTCGGCGATAGACTCGACGCATGGGCGTTGTTTTGCGGACGCGCCAGTCAGAAAAAGGCCTGGAAGGAACCGGGTACCGTCTCCAGTGAGACGGGCACAGGGAGGATGAGGGAAGGGGGGGGGGGTTGCTTGACAGCTCAGAAAGTCCCAGGCGTCCCAACCGCGGGATGTCGATCCGTAAATGTCTGAACGTATGCCGCTGACCCAAAAGCTGACCCAGCGTACCGGCGAGCTGACGGCACGGCAATCCTCTAACCCACCGGACAGATTCGCTTCGTTGCCGGAAACGAAGAGGATTGGGGGAGTTCTGACCGCCACCTCGCATTCTTCATGCCTCGCAGCGCGAAGCTCGCGCGAAAAGAAGGCAGCTGAATTGGGAGCCTGTGGTTTCCTGCGGTGGTCGGTTCTGTTCTGCTGCCTCCATCACCGAGACTGAGGTGCTGGGATTTTTAGCGCCGGCCCTCTCAAGCTTGACGTTATCTTGCGCAAGCTTGCGCGCGCTCAACAGCCGCCCGCACAGGTCTTGGGTGGCTTAATTCATCCTTGATCGGGCCGTCCCTGGAATCCTCGTCGTACCTTTACTAATTTCTCGTGGGCCTGCAAAGCAGCAAAATCCCCAAGAATACCCGCGCAGTAATAAGTGGTCGTCTGAGGTGCGCGCAAAAAATGGTATCATGGTTCCAGAGTCCAAGCTAAGCCACCTGAGTGCTGGGTGCTGGGTGCTGATCTCCAAGCCCCTAACCATAGCTCGTTCTGTGGCACCGTCACGGTCCAGGGTCTCTGTGCTTTCGTACCGACCTTGCCGGGATGTCAATCCGCTTGGACCTAAAGGGTAGTGTAACACAGCATTCTCGTTTGCCTTTCAGCGCTTGGATGTGAATGCGCTCCCTGTTCCCTTTATGTTGCTCTCCCGCAGTGTCGGGTATATGTATGTTGGCACATCCTCGATCGCCATGCATCTAGGGTTGGGTTGACTGCCAGCTAGGCAACCCCAGATTTGGTCTTCGCCAAGCTCCGATTTCTCTTTTAGCCGGGCCATCCACCCGTCAAGATGGCAATGAGCTTGTCACGACCTCCCACCTCCATTCCCTCGACCCACGCCTGTCGCAAGCAAGCTCGTACCTGGCATATCATGGCGCCCTCTCCGCCTGAAGCTGAAATCCGGTTTGTGCTCGCCCACATCCAGGAGCTCTCCGCGAAGACAGCACCGGATGCTGAGTACGTCACATCGACTAAACAAGCCACATGGTGCCCTGTCCCTGAGGCTAGAGCCGACGTCCACGGGATACCCTCCTCAGCTACTGGCGACAACTTGGTGGCCATGTGGCGAGCCATTCTTCGGCAGCCGGGCCAGCAACCAACAGTCATCGCCCCGCAGGTGTCAACACCTTTGATACACATACCCAGCTGCCGTCTCGATGTGGATGAGTTACGCGCCTTTGAACATGTCAAACTAGAACGAGTGGCACTCCCCAGAACAATCATTCAGACCCTGTTATCGCATATGGTCTTGCCGCGTGATGCGCAAGTAATTGGGCAGCCTCATTTCGACGACAGCGACGAGTGGGTGTATTCTCGATGTCTTCTTGCCGACTTCTCTGGCATGGCCGAGGATGAGGCCACGCTCTTGTCTAACGAGGGACGCCTGTGTTGCTGGGTGAGCGTGGTGCTGACCCGGAGCGATCATGGAGAGCAAACATGGGATCTGTGTTTCGTTGTGCATAAGATTCTCGCGCGTCGGGACCCCCAAACTGGGAGGTGTTGTTGTTCTTGACCTGGAAGTCTTCTCCGGGTTTCATTTGGCTTTTCTTCTATCCTGGGAGGCTGCAATACGCTGGACCAGAGGCGTTATTGACTAGACGGCATTAGAGGGATTGGTTTTGGATCTGGATATGCACTTGATCAGTCAGTGTTGTTGTCAGCTGCAACAACGAGGATGACGACGGAAGCCACGAGTCACGACCTGGTGTCAGGATTGGGATTTCCTTTGCGTGTTTGGGCTTGGGATCAGGTTGCATACGTATAATACCACATCTGTTCATCGTTTAGCACAATTCAGCTTGTCGTGATGTGTACATCTGTTCCAGCAGACTTCATGGCTGAGACGGTGCGCCAAGCATGTTGGCAAACGCCTCTTCCAAGGTCTCGGTCGGGGCGCATTTCACATCGGTTTCGAGCGGTCCACTTTCAGTTTGGACAAATGACAACAGCATGCTGAGGGGCTCTGGAGCTGCCAAGGCGAACAAGTTGCTCATCGAATCAGCAAGCTTGCGGCGAAGTGAATGCGAAACTTCCAGATTTGCCTTTAAGACGGTCGTAGAATCATCGAGACGCGGAAAGCGGTGTTCCAGCTCGGCCACGTCTCTTCTATTACCCCTGCGGAGCTGAGAAGGTGTGGTACATCGTACGAGAACGTGCAGGACGGCTCTGCAATTCGTCGGAAGATTCTCCGCGACACTTCTGGATCTGTCGGCCTGCTGACTCTGGCCAATGCCGTGGTGAAACGCTCAGATCTGCCGAAGTCGGGGAGAGAAAATGGCACCATGATCCGTTCCTTTGGGCAGGAGTCACCCGGACTGCGATTACCGAAGATTCGAATTGTTTCTCCACGATACGTCCTAATTAGGCAAGTGCTACCCACTATCAACATCAACCTACGGTTTCTTCCCCCTCCTCTCTGCTATCCGTGGACAAAGTTGCCACGGACAAGTCATTTTGCAAATTCTGCCCCCAAAACAAGAAAAACAATCAAAGCACTGCAACGTGGTCATTTGCTATCCGCTCCTTTCTCAGCTTTCTCCTGCAGTTCCGAAATCTCCCGCTTCCACTTCACGACGTCATGGTGCAGGGACAAGATATGTTGGCTTGCCTTTTGCAACACCTCGACTTTGCTCACCCTCTTTGACCTGCTCGACCAAGATCGCGAACCCGACCTCCTGGTTACACTGTTCCCAGTCGCCATCTCCCCAGGCAAAGTCTCAAGCAGCCTAGCGTAACACCCATGAAGCCGGTCCCGGTAGTGCTTCTCAGCACGATTATGGCTGGTCCGAGCCAGACGCTGCTCCGATGTCTCGCCAACCTTGACCCTGTTGCCCGGTAAGGCTTCGCTGCTCTTCCTTGGTGCTGTTCGGAGGATTTGGCTGGGTCCTAGCACCTCTTCTGGTCCGTCATTGCTGGTTGTCGTCTTCTTGCTTGGCTTCTTCCGCCTGGTCAACGGTCCGTCCTCGCTCTTCTTGCGTTCAGTCCGTTTGTTTGCGACGATCGGCATAAGCGGTTTCATTGCCGGTTTGGTTTGGACACGCCGTTTCGGATTCTCCATGGTTTCTATTGCCATCACGTTCAGAGAATTGGCCTGATGTGGTACACCCAAAGGCAACATCGGCATCAGTGTAGTGTTTATACACGAGCTGTTGAATGCGCCTGGTGCTACTGGTTGTTCGTATCCTGAGGCGTCAAAGGTGCTCATCCAACCAGTTTCGGAGAGGGGATTGATCGACGACAGCGGCGGAGACCCTTTTGGAGGAGAGTAGAAGGTCCCAGGAGTATCTGGGTAGCTCCCTACTATCCGCTCGCTGGTACTTGGAGTTGCTGGTGTGATCGGCGACCATGATCCGGCCGACGATGTATCATATCCGGAGACGCCAAGCGGTTGCATCACCGGCCCAAAGAAACCGATTCCGTTCATATCGAGCGACTGGAGCGACATCCCGGTTTGCAGTGAATCGTCGATGCCCGAGATGAACGACGTGAGATACGGGCGCGGGCTCGGGGACCGGGTTTCTACGGGTGATGGGAGAAAGGACGGAAGACTACAGACCGGTGGCACCGGGTACGCTGAGAAGCTCCGAGGTGACTGCTGCTATTAGCTCCCAGCTCTCGATCGCCAAGACAAAAAGGAATGGTATCGACATCCAGCTCCTTCCACGGCTTTGGAACGAAGCCCCCAGTTGCATAATAGGGGTGCCTAGAGCTTTGTATGGAAGAAACAAGAACACTGCGGCATACCTGTGATGAGTCGCGATCAAAATGGTAACTTGACTGCTGCTCCATCTTGTTTTGTCTTTTCACACTGTATGGCAGCTGACTCGTGATATCTCTGGGCTAGGTTGCAAAGCTGGGAGGGCAGCGTTGGCAGGTTGGACCGTCTGGGGTTCTATTCTTGACCCAATTTCAAGCCTGTCCGAACACTCAAACGCCTCAGTCTAGGGATACCTGGCATTGGTCAAGCCCTCCGAGTGCCCCTCTGCACTACATCCCCCTCAAAAAGGCAGGGTCCTGATAGTGGGCGATTGCAGTACCCGTTCTGGCCAGAGGGCTCAGAAGTGCAAGCACTGTTAGTTACAGTCCATCAGTGCATTTGCATGGACTGCGTCATAGGGCGGAAATGGTTGCAGCTGCGCCCGACACGGGATGGGGCACTTCTCTGGAAAATCCACCGGAGACCTAGGAGATCACGCGCTGGTACCATCTCTCATGCACACATCAGGAGATTGCAAAGTTGGCGCTCCATGGGCCGGCCGAGAACAACTTCCTTCATGCACGCACATGTATGTGCAGGACATATCCAGTGGACTCTGAACCCGGATCAACGAGAGCCCACACGCCCGAAGATCAAGTCGGCGTCAGTCCCGTAAGCGCCGGAACCGCTGCCTGCCGGGGCCCGCAGTCGAGTTTTGCCTGGCTACTAAATGGTAGCAAAGCAACCCCGACTATCGAGCAAAGGAGGAGCGCCAGCTCGGGCATTCACCAAAGCTGCGATTGTCAGTGACCATCTGCAGGCTCTGCAAACGAGGAGGTGCGCTTTCTGCACCAGTCCGTTTCCGTATGTTCGCCGCGAAAACTGCCTAACCTTGCTGAGGAGCACACCTGCAGTCTCATCGGCGCCAAAACTCAGCTTGTAGCTGGCCGGACCAGAGTTGCTGGCACTGTTGTGTGATGACACTTTCTGTTTTCCGCCACTTCTAGTCACAGATCGGCGACTGGTACCCTGGGCACTGAGCTCGGCATCTACAACGAATTCGCGAGCACAGTGACGTGCAAGCAAGGTGCCGCAATGCGGTGAGACGAGAAATGTTCTTTTCGCGAGAGCTTGAAAAGCTAGCTTTGAAGCTGCAAGATTACGACAGGGAGGGGAGGCGGTGACCACTCTGTGTGGCCGGAAACCTTTCCACCAATCCCATCCCTGTTCTAAGCTTGGGACACGGCTTGGGTCCCTGCCCTCCCCCTCCATCTTTCCGGTCACGGATAGGGGAGCACTAGGGAGACAGCAACAGTGTCCGGGCCCCCTCCTCTTGTCGATTAGAAAAAGTCAGAACTTGTTCCACCGAGCCATCCTTACAGGCTCAGAGGATTGCGTACTCGACACTCCGGTCTCGTGTTTTGGCACCCAAAAAACTTGTCTTTTGGCAAGTGGGGGACACGAGAAAGCCTGAAACAGGGTCCAACCGCCCACCCCATCCTTGCCCTTCCAGCTCTCCGTTCCCTGGAGCTTGCCGCCTTCGTCTAGGGCTTCTTTGTTGGGCTTCGCTTGTTGTCGGGCCGGGGGAGGGTGGCATTTTCTCAGGCCATTTGGAAAGCCGGATAGATGCCAAGAAGCCCTCTTGAGATTCAAGTTCCCCAAAAACCAGCACTTTTCCAAGTGATCGACAACACGCCAAGCTGCAACGCAAGGCACGCATTCCCAACCTTGGCTGCTGTCGAATGGGCGGGCAGTAGGACGCAACACTTCGGCATATGCCCCACTCGAGAGGCGTTCGCGATGTGATAGCTCAACAAGACAACGTTCAGAAGGGGGCCCACGATTGGCCGGATTTCGATGGCCTCTTAGCTGACTGGGAGGCAAGCTTAATACCCAGGCGTGCTTGCTGTTGCAGTGCTGCTGGATTCTTTCGTGTCAGACGCTCAATGGCCGCGAGGCTAAAGCGAAGCCAACCCTCTGAAGGAAGAAAAGCGCCGGCTGAGTCTACGGGAATTGTACCCATTGCCGTGCACAAAACCGAGGTTGGAGACCAGGTTAGCTACCCGGTGAGCCTGGGAAGCTGCCCAACACAGCTACCTCGGCTCCGGGATGGAAGGATGCGGCTCCGACCTGCACTGCACAGATGTAGTGTAGGGAGTTTAGGCCCCCGCAGTGACGCCTACCAAGTCTCCGATGTCTCTCCAGATGCTGCAGCGTCGTCCGCGGAAATCTCAAACTAGTGTGTGCTGGAGGGGAACACAGCCAACGACCCGACAGAGCGGTACGCCATCTTTGCCAAGGGCCGCGATACCTGTTGAAGTTTGAGTCGGTTCCGCCTGACCTCGGTCAATGCCTATCACTCAAGACTGGCACCTGCACACCCAATGGGGCATGCAGCGATGCAAGTGCTTCGTTTCCTTTCAAGCACGCTGCATATACCACCCTTGTCGGTGGCCCAGGCCAAAAGTAGAACCAGCTGCCGAGGAAGAAAAACCGGAGCCAACGGCCAGAAAAGAGAAGACTTGTGATGGAACCAATTTCGGTTTGTAAGAGAATATGCGCCGCCTACAAGCAAGACACGAAAAGTTGTCACACCGAGTGGGAGAGGACAGAGAGAAGCAAACAGGCTAACACATCCTGGCTGTTCAGGGAGCGAGATGCACCTGTGATGCAGCTTGCATGCAACTGCTACCGTAACGGGGAGTGTTCCTCGGGGAAGTGTCGGACCACAGGCTCCGGTGCAGCCAATGACGCGGTCCAATCGTATGCCGCGGAGTCCGCAGTACCCCCCTCAGTTGATTGCGGCGCTTCGCAGGATGAAGGGGAAGAAAAGTCGCTCATCCTCGCTCCTCCCACAGTCGAGTATCCAGCTGCCGCACTGTTCGCTGCTGTTAGCCTGGTGCGACGAAAGAAGGGGTAATAATAGGCATTGACAAGGCTTCGGTGTTACACGACCAGCAACAAGGATTCCGAGGACAGGCCAACCAAAGGCGGCGTCATGGCCCTCTGGGTCGATAGCACGGCTCCGGGTGGGGTCACTTGGTTGCTGGTGGCGGGACCGATTGCAGGACTGATGGTGTGGTACGCCACGACAGCACTCCTGTCATGGTGGCGGTTGAGACACATTCCCGGACCTTGGCTCGCGTCCTTTTCGTACCTGTGGCTCGCCAGCGTACAGCGGAGTGGGAGGATGGGCTTGATTTACCGCGGCTTGCCGGCCCAGTACTCGTCCCCCGTCGTGCGCATTGGGCCTAGAGAGGTGATGACGGACGACGCCGACACAATTCGCCGCATCAACTCGGCGCGGACCCGCTATGTGCGAGATGGTTGGTATCTCGGCGGTCGGTGGAATCCATACGACAGGCATTTTTTCAATGAGCTGGACTCGCAGGTGCACGATGTCCGCAAATCCCGCGTCCTCAACGCCTATACGGGCAAGGGTATCGACTCCCTCGAGGGCACAGTCACAGAGCAGGTTGTCGCACTCGTCGACCTGCTCCGCCGGGACTATCTCTCATCCGGCGACACCCTGCGCAAAGCCGACTTTGCCCAGCTGGTTTCGTATTTCACCATGGATGTGGTCACTAAGATCGGTACGGGCGAGTCCTTTGGCTATTTGCGCACCAACTCGGATGTTTTTGGATACTTAGCCGAGGTAAGGTCTGTCTGGTGGTTCATAGGCCTGACGCTCGACATCCCTTGGATCCGCAACCTCGCCTACTCGAACACGTTCTTGAAGCTCTTTGGCCCCAAGAAAACGGACAAGTCAGGACTCGGCCGTTTGATGGGGTAAGTTTTTCTGTTTTCTTCTGCATTTGGCCGCTTGCATCCATCGTCCTGCACACGAGGTAAACTTAGAAACTGATCGTGGAGCTCACAGCCTGGCCTCGGAGATAGTCGGCAAGCGCTTCGATTCAGACGCGGAGCACCCTAAAGACGCTCTGGTAATTATGAATTGCTCTGATTAAGCATGTCATGTCCTAGACTGATATGTGTCGTCTGACATGGCTAGGACACATTTATTCGCGCTGGCCTGACGCGAGACCAAGTCGAACAAGAATGGTGCGTGAAAAGCGACAGTCTGTGTGACGTGGACGGGTGGCAGGCTGACTTGAAATTCTATCCAGCATCTTCATGATCAATGCAGGCTCGGACACGGTCGCCACAGTTATACGTGTTTCGCTCCTCAACATCATGAGCAATCCGCCGGTCTACGTCAGGCTCAAGCGCGAGATATTCAGTGCCATTCGCGAGGGCAGGGCGTCCAACCCCATCACGCTCGCTGAGGCCAAAGCCATTCCCTACCTGCAAGCCCTTATCTACGAGAGTCTTCGAATGCGATCGCCGACGCCGGGTCTTTTCGCTAAGGCCGTCCCCCCCGAGGGGGATTACATTGGTGACATGTTTATTCCGGGCGGGACCGGCGTTGGTGTCAACAGTTCGGCGATTCTGGCTTCGGAAACCGTATTCGGCCAGGATGCTGACCTATTCCGACCTGAGCGTTTCCTAGAGGCCGACGCTGTTCGTCGTGAGCTCATGGAACGTCAAGTCGAGCTCATCTTTGGTTTCGGTCGTTGGATGTGTATTGGCAAGAATGTTGCCTGGATGGAGTTGAATAAGGTATTGTTCGAGGTGCGTAGTCCAGCGCCCTTGACCCTTTTCTTCTTTTACTAACGTCGTGGGAATAGCTCTTCCGGCATTTCGACATGCAAGTTGTTGATGCCAGGACTCCTTGGGAATCCTTTTCATGGCAGGTCTGGGTGGAGGACAAGTTTTATGTTACTGTGAGGGAGACAATGACTGACTACTGAGAGTATCTTTTCTTTTTCCAGTCTTTGGTCTGATGCAAGTGCATCATGCTCATTTCAGCCGCATGATTAAATTGCAATGGCGTTGCCCTGGACACGATACACTAGGTTTAGATACAAACGACCATGGCGTGCGCGATGCTTATTGCCCATGTCTCTCTTGTCCTGCACTCAGCAATGGACCGACACGCTGTGCGTGTTGTAAACAAAAAGGTGACCGCTGGGCTGCTGAATGGCATTCTGAATGCACTGGTCGTTTGCCCAGCCAGAGAAAGTGGGCGCGCACTGGCAGAACTGACAGGTGTAGGCTTGGATGACGCAGTTATTAGCCCCCGAAGGTCTCCAGCTCTGAGTAGCGCTGTCAACCGTCCAGCAGATGTTGGTTGCAAGCCTGCCACTGTTGAGGTGTCGCCCCCGGCAGCTGAGGGCATCCCAGCCGTCATATTGGGCCGACGCTTGGCGCGATTCCAAGTGGCTGGCCCCGTCCTCGGCTGTCCAATTTCCAACAGCCCGAACCGGCCAGTCTACGCCATGAGGAGCTGGGCTTTTACTGAGGTCGACTCGGGAGAGCACCTCTGCAAGCGGCGAGGCGGGTGTGGCGTTGCACATGCTGATCAGGGCGAGAGCCGCGATGGGGAAGTATTTGGTAAGCATCTTTTTCTGTCAGTCTTATCTTTGGATGTTTGGATACGGGATGGCCTCTCACCTGGGTTGTCTCTGGTACCTAGCTGATACGCAATGATGTGATCAGTTGAGGTGGGTGCGAGTAGGCTTTTGATCGGCGCGTGAAAGCTTGTTGATCTGACTGAGGGATACTTGTTTACTTTATATCTTTGTTATTTCTGCCCTCGGCTGTTCTGCCCTGTCTTGATCATAAGCTTAGGTTGCATTCTGAGGTTTCATTTTTTTACTATCCATCCGGTTCGGTGTTAGATTCCTTTTCACTGTCCGCAATAATGGTTCCCTGCCTACATAGATACCTAAATATCTGTCTGGGCAAGTAAGCTGCCCAGCCGGACGAGATACCTAGATATGGAGCTGGGTGTTGGTTTGGTAGCATTCTCTCGTATAGAGCTACAGCCAAGTGATGCTGGACGGTGAGAAGCAACCGATCAACTGATCTAGAGAACAATATAAAGATTACGCCGAGATAGTAGGTAGCCTTTTGCTGACGGGATGAGATTTTTTGGGCTCTTCTCAAGGTTGCGTTGTGGTGTTGTAACCGTCAGCGACTGAGCGGTTTGTTGTGGGGTCAGTTAGGTTGGGCTGAAAATGCGGTATGGTGATGTATAGGTAAGTAGTAAGATTGCGATCGGGCGAATGACGCTACCTGAGTGGTCAATTTGGAAGGGTTGGTTGGGGTTGGGAAAAGGGGTACATTGTTTTTATGGCGATGCTGCTGAAAAAACTTTTTTACCACTTCTATCGAGACACGGGGGGGATCATGGATCTTTTCATCTGCAAAAGTCTCGTTTTTTTAGCGCTTACTATTTAGGAACAGAGACAGTTTTGCTGAACTTTTTAAGGTGTGCAGAATAACTTAACATACATAAGGGGAAAAACGGCTCCTTTTCTGACCCTTGACTTTGGATAGGTGGGTACGTAGATACGTAGCTTACAGATCAAAGTGAGATGTTCATTGCTCAGATGGCGCATTGGAAACTGATAGGTCATCAGTGCCGATCCCATCGAATCTACACTAGGTAAGGTACCTAAGGTACCTACCCTAAGGTGGTGTGACGTGATCTTGGGTGCGACGCTAACTGATCTCAGAAAATTAGGCCTACCTTTTACGACTCTAGTGCCGTTATCGAGAGTAAGCCCTACGGCATGTAACATGGAACACGGAACACGGAACACGGAACACGGCACGGCACGGAGAAATGTCAAGTACGGACTAGTTCTAGACTGGTGGCGATTTTGCTGCCGGACCGGATAAACCACGGTACGTACCCAAGTCAGGCTGTGCCACTTTTTTTCTTTTCTTTTTTTTTTTTGCTGGCGGTAGGTGTAGGTGCCAGGCAGCTGAGGGGATTATTCTTGGCTGACGCCACCTCTCAACCCGACTACTCTCTACTCTGGACGATACTGCCACTGCTCTTTCTTCTGGCTATCTGGCTTGAAAATGGGTCACGATCTGGTCACTACCGTAAACTACTACCTCGACCCTGCGGATGGATCACCACCGACCCCGGTCTATGTCGGAGGGTATGTCGCCTTCACACACTTACTTGCTTACCTTTTTTTCCTTTGTATTTGAAGTAATATAGTTTTCTTTCTTGATCGGTTACATTAATTAACCTTTTTTTTTTCTTGTTTTCGTCTCCAGCACATCCGTAACCAACACCCGACCATCTATTGCCATCACCGTCATCGTCACCGACATCTCCTCCCTCCCCGCTGCTGACCAACCCACCCTCGACACGTACGGTTTCACCTACCATACCCATGCCACCGCCGTCCCCACAAGCACGTTCACATCAGACGATCTTATTCGCCGGGAATACTACCCCGAGTGTGAAGCTGTGATTCGTTCCGTGTATGTTTTTTTCCCCTCTTTCTACTCCTTTCTCAAGAAAACATGAGGGAAAAAAAGTAAAGTAAAAACATGGTAGTTAGCACACTAACTAACAGCAAGCCACTGCGGGGGAAAATTAAAAAAAAACAGGACGTCCGCAAATTCTGTAAAAGCCTTTGATCATAAACTGCGCTGTGGTCCCGCAAATTGGCATAACCTCGGTTCTAAAAACACGGCGTCGCGCGGTCCGCTGCGAAATGCCCATGTCGATCAGTCCTATGAGGGAGCGGAGATGCGAAGGCGGGAGGTTCTTGGTCTTGACCTTCTGACTGGGACTGGGACTGAGACTAGTCTTGGGAAAAGAGAGGAAGAGGGAGAGGGGGACAGGAGGGGGAGGTGGGGGATTGTTAATGTGAGGCCTATATTTTCTTTCTCTCTTTTTGTCTTCCTCTCTTCTTTTTATTCTACCACCTTCTTTATTCTAACCCTTGTTTTCCTTCCTGTTCTCTCCGTATCAATACACTGTTCCCATACCAAAA